>MDTB01206698.1_pt1 | contig 26097 bp, 16 predicted proteins | sample 811161 | NCBI WGS metagenome assembly MDTB01 (sample SAMN05326650, study PRJNA326480) | marine metagenome | isolation source: seawater | place: Mediterranean Sea | collected 2009 | reverse complement strand
ATCCTCACCAAAATCTTCCCCAGTACCTCAAACTCTACAGGGTCGGCCACTTCCAAGCAGTCTAGATGCCGAGCAAGGTTTACTTGCCGCTTGTATTTTAGACAGTTCTGGAGAAGTCATTGGACGTTGTATGGAGCAAGCGATTAGTTCAGATCACTTCTACGATCAGTCTCATCAATTAATTTTTGATGCATTACTTGCTCTGCATAAAGAGAATCTGGAAGCAGATGAAATTCTAGTCTCTGATAAATTGTCTGATCTAGGAAATTTAGACCGTGTAGGTGGGCGTGAATTTATTATTCAACTTACATCACGAATAGAAACAATTGCCCATGCTCCATTTTGGCTCGATATAGTAAAACAAAAAGCAATTCTTAGAAAATGCATCTATGTTGCTTTTGAAATTATTGATGATGCGAACCAGTTGCAGGGAAATATCGATGATTTTCTTTCAGGAATAGAACAGCGCGTTTGTGCTTTGGGAGACCAAAGTAATGTCAGGTCTTCTGTCCCCTTCCGTGAACCAGTTAATCATGCAATGGAGCAAATCCAGCGTATGCTTTCTCACGAAGAAATGGATGGGTTGCTTACGGGTTATAAAGAACTGGATAATTTAACAAACGGTTTTAAGCCGGGCGAGATGATCGTTTTGGCCGCAAGACCCTCTGTAGGTAAGACTAGTTTGGCTATGAATATTGTCGAAAACATTGCATTTTCAAAACGGTATGAAAACACTCCTAAAAATATACTTGTTTATAGCTTAGAGATGAGTGCGACATCACTTGCCATGCGGATGATTTGCGGGAGAGCAAGGGTCAATATGAATGATCTTAGAAGAGGATTTGTTCGAAAAGATTATGCGGAAAAGCTCAATGCGATAAGTAAAGAATTTCAAAAAGCATCGCTATGGGTCGATGATACAAGTGGTCTCAGCATCAATCAGATAAGGGCTAAAGCGAGAAGATTGAAGATGAGAAATCACTTGCATTTAATTGTGGTGGATTATTTACAGCTTATTTCTGGAGATGCAAAGGCTATGTCCCGAGAGAATCAAATCTCGGATATTTCTAGAGGATTAAAGGCGATGGCTAAAGAATTGGATGTACCCGTAATTGTTCTTAGTCAGTTAAACCGAGACTCCGAAAAAGAAAGGAGGGACCCTCGATTATCGGACCTTCGAGAGTCTGGAGCAATTGAGCAAGATGCTGATGTCGTCATACTTCTGGGAAAACACCAAAAGGGTGCGGATATTCGAGAGTCTGACCAAAATGCTGACGCAGAGGGTCAGGGAGAAGACTATGAGCCAATAAAGTTGTTGCTTGCAAAGCAAAGAAATGGTCCAACAGGAAATGTTGAACTTGCTTTCCGTAGGAAATATACGAGATTTGAAATTTTACAAGGTGAGCCCCGCTTAAATTAACACAATGAGATTTTTTCGAAGCATTTTTCCCTATTCCTTTCTTTTACTAGGACTTGCCTTTTTGTGGGCTCAAGTCTCTCCAGAAGGAAAGAAAATTTCTGAAATAAATATTCAACTTGTTGGGCCGAAAACCTTAGGTGAATCTTTTATTCTTCAAAATTTGCAGATTGAAGTGGGCATCCCTTATGAAGCTTCAGCAATCGACAAATCGATAAGAAATTTGATTTCTACTGGATCTGTTGATGATGTGAGAGTATTTTTAGACGCTGACAAGAGCGACGAAGATGAGGTTGCAATTATTTTTAAGGTTTGGACGAAATCTAGGATTGGAAAGATTCGATTTGAAGGAAATAACAAACTTTCCGATAAGAAGTTAGAAAAAACGGTTACACTTAATGAGGGTGACCTACTAGACGAAGCTACCCTCAAAGAAGATCAAAACCTAGTTTCGGAAAAATATCTGGAAAAAGGGTATTGGAATTCAACAATTGATACCCAAGTGGATCGCGGGGATGGCAATGAACCAGTTACAATCGTTTACAAAATAGTGGAGGGTGAAAAAAGATCCATATCGAAAATTCTTTTTACAGGAAATCCTTCATTAACCGCAAAGCAATTATTGAAGGAAATGGAAACCGCGCCTTGGCGATTTTGGCGATTTTGGTCTAAGCGTTCAAAATACAGACCAGAAATACTTGAAGATGATTTGGAAAAACTTCGTGAGGTATACCGAAACGAAGGATTTTTAGATGTAAAAATTGAACAATCTACAGTGAAAGTTAATCCGGTTGGTAAGTCAAATATAGAGCTTGTGCTTGGAATTACCGAAGGCAAACGATCGTTTTTTGGCAAGCAGATGATAACGGGTAATGCGGCCATAAGTACCGAGGAATTAATGACTGGTTCAAACAGGGATGATAAACCGAAGATTCAAACTGGCGAACCTTACTCTCCTACTCTGCTTAGTGAGGAAAGAAATCGTTTACGTAAAAAATATGGAGAAAGAGGATATTTAGATACTCGAGTGAGAGCAGTAAGAACCCCAAATCTTGCAACTAATCAAATTGATTTAAAATTTGAAATTACAGAAAACAATAAATTTACGGTAAATTCCATAAAAGTTCGCGGAAATGAAAAAACTAAGACGATTGCGATTATTCGTGAACTAGCACTAGCACCTGGAGAAACTTTTGACCTCCTACGAATGGAGACAAGTGAAGCCCGTCTAAAGAATACGAGATTTTTCGAGAAGGTGACTTTAGATGACGAACCCATTGCTTCACAAGATCCTGAGTTGCAAAGTACCCGTAGGAATCTGGTTGTTGATGTGAAAGAAGGGAGGACGGGTCATGTCTCTTTTGGTGTAGGATTTAGTACTCTTGAAAAGGCAATGATGTTCGCTGAATTTCGGCAGGGTAATTTTGATATCATGAGATGGAGAAGCCCGCATCGTTTACAGGGAGATGGGCAGAAATTTCGACTGCGATTAAAACTTGGATCCCGCAGCAATGAGGCACGGTTGGCGATCGAAGAACCTTGGTTTTTGAATCGAAGAGTAGCTGCAGGCTTCGAAGTATTTCGTGAAAAATCTGATTATTACAGTTCTTATTATGATGAAATGAGAGCAGGTTTTGAGGTTTATTTCAGAAAGCGACTATTTGAACTGGTGGAGGGAAGAGCGTTTTACAGTTTTGAAGATGTAGTCATTGACGATGTAAGTACAACAGCTCCTTCCTTTATAAAAGAAGAGGATTTAACTATTTCTAAAGTGGGTTTAACATTAAGCCGAGACACTCGAGACAGTATTCTTTTTCCTACGGAAGGAAGTATTATTTCCTTTAGAAAAGAGTTTGCTGGTGGCGTTTTCGGAGGGGATGCAGAATACGGCAGACTTGAACTACAGGGAGCACGCTTTGTCCAGACATTCGACCCCATGGAACAGGTGTTATCAATATCGGGCAGAACGGGCACACTTGGAAGATTTAACGGAGAAGATGCGGATGTTCCTTTTTTTGAGAAGTTCTTTTTGGGAGGGCCGTATAACCTTCGTGGATGGGACTATCGAGATGCAGGCGTAGACCAGTCTGTTAATGAACCTGAAGGAGGGAATTCCTATTCTTATGCAAGCCTAGAGTACACTTTTAAAATTGCTGACCCCTTACGTTTGGCACTTTTCTATGACGGTGGATATTTGAGAGAGGGCGACTTTAAAATGACTCCTGGGAATGGCCATGAGGGATGGCATGACAATTGGGGTCTTGGAGTAAGAATAATGGTTATGGGCATGCCTCTTCGGCTTGATCTAGGCTTTCCAATCACAGATCCCTCAGACACAGGTGGCTCTCCTCAGTTTCACTTTTCTGGAGGGTCTCGATTCTAATATTTTCTCATACACAATTACAACTCAGAACTAAAATTACTATGTACAGAATCTTTTCACTATTACTATTCGCTTTTCCTTTGGTTGGGTTTTCTCAAAAGGTTGCAGTAGTGGATGTCCAACGCGTTTTTGATGGATATCAAAAAGTTAAAGATGCTCGCGAAAGACTTGAGAAATCTAGTAAAATTGCCAAAGAGGAAATTGATATTTTTAGGGACGAATTGGGAAACATTGTAAAAGAGTTACGGGAGATGGAGGAGAAGCTAAAAAATCCAAATATAGATAGCTCTGCGTTAAAAGTGCAATATCAGGAGAGAGTAAAAAAAGCACAGGAGAAAAAAGACGATATGGTAGCTTATGAGAAACGGGCTAGAGCTACCATTGCCCAAAGGCAGAAAAATCTACTAGTTGAGCATCTTGGCGATATCAGGGGTGCAATTAAAGAGGTTTCAAATTCTAAAAAATTAGACTTAGTCCTTAATTCCTCGGAAACTCAGTTAGGCGTGTTCTATGCTTCTGAACAATTAGATATTACTGATAATGTCATATCTGTATTGAATGCATCCGAAGAAAAAAAGTAATTTTATTCCAGATTTTTAAGGATTTTCTGTAGCCATGAATTTATCCTTAGAACTTGAGGTTGTTTTAGGGAGATTATCTGTCTCAAAAATTGAAGGTAAGGTAAGTCGTTCTTCCATTAGCGGTATTGCTTCACTTAAAAATGCTAAAGAAGGTGATTTATCTTTTCTGGCGAATCCTAAATATAAATCTGAAGTCGAAGAAACGAATGCTAGTTTTGTCCTACTTCCTAATGATTACGAAGATAGTGAAAGTAAACCGGATCAGTTATTTATAAAAACAGAAAGCCCTTCTCTGGAACTTGCTAAAATTTGCCGATTAATATATGGAGAATTGTTTTCAAACAAGCAGAATGGAGTGCATCCTTCTGCTTTCATAGATGAAAGTGCTTTTATAGAAGATGGAGTGTCTGTAGGGCCCTTTTCATATGTAGGTCCACTTGCACATATCGGTAAAAATACGGAGATAATGTCTCATTGCCATATTGGAGAGAAGGTAATAATTGGTTCGGACAGTTACATATATCCTGGAGTTAAATTACTTGCTCTATGCGAGTTGGGAAATGGAGTTATATTAAATGCAGGTGTCGTAATTGGTTCAGAAGGGTATGGATTTGAACAGGTTGGGAGTTCACATGAGAAGATGCCTCACTTAGGAAAAGTCGTCATCGAAGATGATGTAGAAATAGGTGCTAATTCTTGCATCGACCGGGCTAGGCTAGAAGAGACAAGAATAGGAGCAGGTACCAAGATAGATAATCTGGTTCAAATCGGGCATAATGTACATATTGGAAAAGGATGCTTACTTGTTGCACAGGTTGGGGTTGCAGGAAGTGTAGAATTTGAGGATGGGGTAATTGTAGGCGGTCAGGCAGGCTTCGCAGGTCATTTAAAGGTCGGAAAAGGGGCAAGAATTGCCGGGCAATCCGGAATAACAAAAAATGTAGACCCAGGTGCTTTTTTAAAAGGCAATCCTGCAATTCCTGTTCAACTTGCCCACAAAATATCAGTTTTGCAAAGAAAACTGCCAGATTTGTTCAAAAGGTTTGCCCAACAGTCGGACAAGAAGTAATTGCTTATACATGGATAATACTTCCAGTATTAAAATATTTAGTGGAACCTCAAATTTACCTCTAGCCCAAGAGATTTGCTCCTACCTAAGTGTTCCACTTGGAGACGCACTTGTTACTGCCTTTCCCGATAATGAAAGTTTTGTGAGATTTAATGAAAACATCCGTGGAACAGATGTTTTCTTAGTTCAATCAACATCCTCCCCAGCCAATCATAACGTGATGGAATTATTGATCATGATTGATGCAGCGAGGAGAGCATCTGCAGCCAGAGTAACTGCTGTAATTCCTTTTTTTGGCTACGCTAGACAGGACCGTAAAGATCAACCGCGGGTACCAATTACTTCGAAGTTGGTTGCCAATTTATTGGTTGCAGCGGGGGTTAATCGAGTCTTGACGATGGATTTACATGCACAACAAATTCAAGGATTCTTTGATATCCCAGTAGATCACTTGTATGCTGCGCCAGTATTCTTTGATGAATTACAGAGTCGTGATGTAAGTAATATGACAATTTTTTCTCCGGATGTAGGTGGAATGAAGATGGCAAATGCATACTCTGAATTGTTAGGCTGCCCTCTTGGTTTTGTGGCCAAGCGTAGAACAGGTGCTAGTACGGTGGAGGCTATGAATTTAGTCGGTGAAGTTGAAGACAGAGAGATTTTACTAGTTGATGACATGACAGAGACGGCGGGCACACTTACCGCCGCCGCTAAATTGTTGAAAGAAAGAGGTGCTCAAAAAGTCAGTGCAATTGTAAGTCATTGTGTTTTGAATGACACTGGCAGAGAGCGCTTGAAGAGTGGTATTCTGGACGAACTTATTACGACTAATTCTGTTGGAATGGAGTATCGAGATCTTCCTATAAAACAGCTTAGCGTTGCGACTTTGCTGGGAGAGGCAATCAGGCGAACTCACACGGATAGCAGTATTTCCAGTTTATTTCAAATCAAGGGATTTTAGTCTGTTGAATGCATCGATTTTTAAACAAATCGAAGAACTTCAGTCGCTTATTTTGATATGATATCAATCATAAAAATATCCTTTCAAAGTCTTTTTATTTTAGCTCTTTTATTTTGTAAAACCGCCGTCGGCCAACTTAATATCAAAGTTGATGAAGATGAAATTGATCGCTCCAGCTTAGGTTTTACCCAATCTTACGCACCGGTTTTATCCCAGTCTACACCGGCTGTGGTTTCTGTCACTACTCAGCAATTTGTTAAAAGGATACTTCCGGGAGGCGGAAACCCGATCGAGGACTTTTTACGTAGATATTATGGTTACCCTAGGCTTTACCAACCCAGAGTCGAAGAGGTGCCGGTGCCGGCGGGAATAGGCTCCGGAGTCATTGTTACTCCAGATGGTTATACAATAACGAATGCACATGTAATAACAGCAAATCAAAATACTGGAGATCTGGTCGAAGAGGTTTTAGTTAAAGTGTCCGAAAAAGAGGAATATAAAGCTTCGATTGTGGGATATGATAGATCAACTGATGTGGCAGTTTTAAAAATAGATGCCGACCGCCCTCTTCCTTTTGTTACTCTTTCCAACAGTGATAACCTTGAGGTCGGAGATGTCGTTTTTGCTGTGGGTAATCCTCTTGGTATTGGAAAGACTGTTACAATGGGAATTATATCCGCTACCATGAAATCAGAGCTTGGGGTATTGGGAGAAGATGGTTCCTATGAAAATTTTATACAAACTGATGCATCTATTAATCCTGGCAATTCGGGTGGCGCATTATTAGATGCCAAAGGCAGGCTTATCGGAATTAACACTGCTATAATATCTCAAACACGGTCAAGTATTGGGATTGGATTAGCGATACCTGTAAACATGGCCAGAAAAGTTCTCACAGATTTTGTGGAAGGCGGTGAATTGCGGAGAGGGTTTCTAGGTGTATCATTAGGTGAAACAGAGCTTAGTGGTGGTGCACTAATTGCGGAGGTAATTCCTGGTAGTGCTGCATCGCGTGCAGGCTTAAGACAGGGAGATGTTATCCTAAGTGTTGGTATAAAAGATGTTAATTCAGTCAATCAAACTCGAGTAGCCATTTCTCAAACTGCACCTGGGACCAAAGTACCATTAACAATATCAAGGTCGGGAGTAAAAATGACACTTTTTGTTACTCTCGGTCTGATGGGAGATGACGGAAATAACTTATTGCCAGGTGTTAATCTAGAAGCACTAAACCCTAAAAATCGAAAAAAGTTTGGGATACCGTCTGATTCAGTTGGAGTTGTTGTTGCTGAATCTAGCGGAGAAAAAGATAATTTCAAAGAAGGTGTATTGATAGTTGAAATAAATGGAGCTCCCGTAAGAACATTGAAAGATGTCAAAAGTCACCTGCAAAGAGGGTTTAATCGTTTCATGGTTTGGTATTTAGGGAAAATTCGCTTTGTTTCATACAGAATCCCATAGATCATTCTGTTCTACTCTAATTACTGAATGTGTGATTTGTTTTAAAAGGTTACTCAGAGGTAATAACTGACCAACCCAAGTTTATTTCCGGGCCCATCGAGTTAAGCTTTAATGATACAGCTTTAAGTTTAGCACCGACATCTTCTAATTCTTGATCTTTCTTATCTTGAATGGATTTTAAAGTGGATTGGATTGTGGAAAATTTCTTCGCTGGTTCAAAACTTGTAATTTTTGACCTGTAAGAAGCTTCGTCTTTATCGAATTTGGTTTTACATTTATCGCAACAAAAACCGACTTTTCTACCTTCAAAACTTGAATACTTATTCTGATCAATGGGCTTATTTGCAACAGGACATTTTTCGTTAATAGGATTTGTATCAGTTGAGCTTTCTGAAGCTGAAATTAATTCATTTTCCAATTTTTTAATCTGAGTCGAGAATTTGGATAAAATTAATTCTTTTTCTGCCGAGTATAAGTTTTTTTCTTTATTGAGTTCAGAATACAGAGATTTATCCACAAAATATTTACGCAAAGAAACAGCTCCATCAGGCGTTACATTGGTCTGCCAAAGAAAAACTTTTTCAAGGCGTTTTAGTTTACGCAAATTACCTATTGATTGGTCTGATATGTTAGTCCCGTACAGATTCAAGTATTTTAAGTTGGAAAGTTCAGATATATGCACAGTTGAGACATCAGTGATTTCAGTGTTCTCAAGATGGAGTCTTTCCAATAGACTAAGGTTCTTGATTACCTCTAGACCCTTGTCAGTAATTGATGTTTTGGATAAATTGAGCCAAACTAATTGAGGTGCAATGGGAAGCAACATCTCGAGGCTTTTATCGTCAAAAGATTTTCCATTGTAGGATGCATTGACATATAAAGCATTTGTATTTTGAGCAATAGGCATAATCAGGATACCCATATTTCTAATTTTCTTAAGCGTTATATCATCAGCAATTGGAACTTCAGGCAATTTTGGAATGAGAAGGGCAGTAGCTGAAGCTTTCTTTTCGGGAAGGTTCTTGAGAACATGGGCGGCTGCTTCTTTGCCGACATTATCTAAATCATTAATCAGCATATCAAAGGAAGCACCTAGCTTAATCCATGATTGGAGAACGGATAATTCTTGGGAGGTGACCGGGTTGTAATGGGTTTCATCCTCCATGGGTGGCATGGCTTCATCGTCATCTTTGGGGAGGGTTATGCGGAAAATTAATTCGCTTTCTTCAATTTCCCCCTTAACTATAATCGCACTACCTGCACCACGTCCACCTTTCAAAAGATCATCCTTTGTGTGCATACGTAGTTTACCTTTATCTTTTTCTGCACCATGACAACTCACGCACTTTGCTTCTAAAATAGGGTTCACGATTGATTCGTAAACATTTAGAGTTTCAGCCTCATTTGCGGATGCATTCATAGGCACCACAATGAATAAACAGATTGTTATTTTTGTTAAGAAGGATTTCATAGCAAATTTGGAAATATTAGTATTCCATGTATTGTAAAATTTTATTTTACTTATGCAAGTGACCAGTTACCAAAATATTAAGAATTATGATTTAAGTAAGGAGCTTTGGCTTTTTTTATTTTTTAATTGTGTGGGTTTTACAGTTTGGCCTTTAATCGTTTATTACCTTGGTCGCACATTAAATATAACTTATTTCATGGATTTAACTTTAAGATTTTGGGCAGAGGAAATTATTTATGGTCCGCTTGGCAGTATCTCCTTAGAGACTACCTTAAGCTTATTCTTTCTTTTTATGCCCTATTTAACATTTTTATTTTTGAGGACCATTATCAAAACCATCAGGTAAATATTATCTATGGATTACATTTTCCTGGTATTCACAAAACTTGGAATATCTTCCGTTTAAACTGAGAAGTTCTTGATGATTTCCTTTTTCTATCAATTCTCCGCCTTCCATAAAAAGAATTTGGTCTGCATTCCTAATTGTACTTAATCGATGTGCAATAATAAGCGTGGTTCTACCTCTCACTAAATTTTCTAGTGCATTCTGAATACACCGCTCAGTTTCTACATCGACGCTAGCCGTAGCTTCATCCAGAATGATGATAGGGGGGTCTTTTAAGAGTGCCCTAGCGAGTGTTATTCTTTGTTTTTCACCCATGCTTAACCTAATTCCCCGTTCTCCGAGCATTGTATTTTCCTGAGCAGGTAATGCCTCGACAAACTCTTTTGCTGATGCCATTTCCAGCGATTTCCAGATATCATTGTCGCTTGCATTTGGTTTTGCCAATAGTAGATTTTCGCGAACCGTGGCATCAAAGAGAAATGGGTCCTGAGAAACTAACCCGATATTTTGCCTTAAGCTAGTTAGATCGATTTGGTTGATGCTTTTATTGCCAATAGTTATCGATCCTGAAGTCAGATCGTAGTATCTGAGTAAAAGATTAGCAGTCGTACTTTTTCCGGCACCCGTTGGACCAACTAGTGCGGTTGTCGAACCTTCCGGAATTGTAAATGATAAATCTTGAATAATTGAAATTCTTTCATCGTAAGCAAAAGTGACCTTTTGAAATTCTACTTGATTGATCTTTCGGGGAAATGGGTGAGGATCATAATGATTTACTATTTCCAGCGGAGTATCGAGCACCTCAAACACTCTTTCTCCAGACGCTTTACCGGCTGCAATTAAATTATTAATAGAAACTAGTTGTCTTACGGGTTCGTAAAACATGTTGGCATACAGTAAAAAGGCAAAAAACTTTCCGGAAGTAAAACTAGGGTCGGTTTTAAGTAAAAAAGCTCCCATCCCAACAACAGCAAGTATTCCGAGTGAAGAAAGAAAATTAGCTCCCGGGCCTTGTATAGACCATCGGTACATTGCCTCTAGAGAACGTTTCTCTAATTGTTTTCCAGTCGCATCAAACCTAGTTCTCTCTCTGGATTTTAGAGCAAATGCCTGAATAAGTCTGTTGCCCTGAATGTCTTCAACCAGTAGGGAATTAAGTTCCCCTGATGCTTCGCGTACTGCTTTCCAATTCTTTTTTGAAACCTTGGCATAATTGAAGCCCAAAATAACAAGTATGGGTAAAGGTAGAAAAACTAAAAAAGCCAATCTTGGTTCTTGTAAAAACATCATGGTGGTGACCCCTCCAAGAGTTAAACATGCAATCACCCCTTGTTCGGTACCATCTAGAATAGCTCTTTCCACATTCTGAACATCTTCAACTACTCGAGAAGCGATTTCTCCACTTTTACGACGGTCGTAAAAACTAATAGGTAAATCCAATAATTTATCATGTAGATCTTTTCTGATTTTAAAGATTACTTTTTGCTCCAACTTGTTATTAGCTCGGATCCTTAGACAATTTAGAATCTCTTTAACTAAAAACATAAGTCCTATGACTACAATTCCTTGTATCAGAAATTTATTTTGAAATTTGTCCGATTCAAAAATTTTGTCTAGAACATCTTGAATTACAGTCGGGACAAAGACTGAAAGTCCAGTCATGAAGCAAGCAAGAATCAATGTAGTTGCAAAAAGGGTTTTATGTTCAAATAAATACTTGGAAATTCGACGGATGACGGACTTTTTCTCTTTAGATTTCATGACAGAATCCTTCTTATCAAACTCTAATCATAGATTTTTACAAACATGGATGAAAAAATAATACATGGTCCAACTGGAGAAACTTGCTTGGATCTTCCATCTCCATACCAAGCACACCGTTGTGGCTTACTACATTTACCGAGATTTTTGGCTAAAATAGCAAAGCACTTAAAGGGAGATTTGCCCGAAAGTTACCAAAGAAACTTTACCAAAGGCTTCGATGGTTTTCTATGTTTGCACTTAGGCCTTGAGCCAGCCGAGATCATAGAATGTGTCGAAAATGCCAATAATGATGAGGAGTTGGAGCATTTGCTGAAAAAGATATTCCCCTCGGATTTAAAGCCCCATATTTGGAATAGAAAAGTGGTTCAAATGGGAATGACTGATATGGCCAAAGATAAACTTATTGAAGTCCGCAGAAATTTAGGAGGCGAAGCCCGGCACGACTTAATATCTTTTGCGGATGTAATTGACTATGATGAGAAAAAAATTCCTTGATTTCAGCTTTTTTTAACACAAAGAAGGGTTATATCGTCCCGTTCAAATTGAGAGGATGAAAAATGATTAATTTTTGAAATCAATTTTCGATTTATACTTTTAGGTCCTAGGGATATATTTTTAGAAGCAAAAGATTTCAGGTTTTGAATACCGAACTCCTCCCCTTCTTGGTTGGTTGCCTCGGTTACTCCGTCAGTGAATAAGAACAAGCAATCTCCTGGATTGAATGTCGTTTCTTTATCCTCAATCATCTCGTCAAAAATTTCTGATGGAACCATGCCCAGTGCCATACCGTTCCCATGAAGCTCTTCCACTTTTGCGGAGTCTCCTTGTCCAGCATTTCGGATGAGAATTGCGGGTTCATGACCAGCTCTTGAATAAATCAGTTTTTTATTCTTAGTATCAATAATTGCGAAGAATAAAGTGATAAACATATCCTGCCTAATTCTCTCTTCGAGCTGTTCGTTAAGGCTTTTGAGGATTTCGGATGGTTTGGATGCTTTTTTGACGAAATGTCTTAGGTTTGTTTGGCATATTGCCATGAGTAGAGAGGCTGGAACACCTTTCCCCGAAACATCGGCAATACAAACTGCAAATTTAGTCGATGAAAGTTTGTAAAAATCATAAAAGTCACCACCTACTTGTGCAGAAGGTAAGTATTGCGCGTCAATTTCTATTCCTTTGTGTTCTGGGAATTCATGTGTTAGGAATAGCTCCTGTACTTCACTTGCAAGATGAAGATCAGAATCGATCCGAGATTTTTCTAGACGCAGGTTCATTGCATCTGAGTTTTTGATCGCAAGTGCTGCTTGTTCCGCAAGAGAACTGATGAGGGAAAAATCCATTTGAGAAAATGAAAGTCCATTTGCAGGGTTTGCTACGACAAGAACACCGTAACTTTTATCATCATGAATAAGAGGTGCATAAACCAAGGACTTTGATTTCAAAGAATCGTCCTGATGTTTTACAATTCTTGGATCTAGTGTGGCATCTTCCACAAGCACAGCTTTACCAGTTTTAGCGACTTGTCCGACAATTCCTTCTCCTTCCTCCAGAGTTTCGGATGTTAGTACACTTTCTAGAAATCGGGCTCTAGACTCTCCCTCTTTTATTTTGGACTGTTTGATCGCACGCTGGGGAGGAAATAGTCCCTCTACCGCCACGCCTTGCAGTCTGCCACTGGAGCTTTTTTCGTAGATGCAGGAACTCATAGCTCCAGTTGTGATAACTGCAGTATGGGCAATTCTTTGGTATAACTCTTGTCTCGGGACGCCCTCGCCTATTGCGACAGCAAGATTGTGCATGAAATCAACAACGATTTCTTTTTCCTGTTCGAGCCGGGCATTTTTATTTTTTAGTTCGTTCGTAGTTTTAGTATATTTATTTTTATAAATTAAGTGAATGATAATACCTAAGCTCAATCCGGCTAATAATGTGAAAATCAGGTTCATCGATGGGCTATTTATTCTTATTGGCCTCCTGCTCGAGAAAGCTGACCACATCGCAAAACATCCGTAAATTCTTAGTGTTTAGGTTCATCAAAGTCTTATGAGCCTGATAGATTGTTTTAGAGCAGGCTATATCGCTTTTCTCACTGGTTTCTAATGCATTTAAGTCATCCTCATTTTCAATCGAATATGAACTTATCTTCGCAATCCTGTGAATGCCTAGGTTGCGTACAGTTTCAAGATTTCTTCCAGTAAGGTTGACCAGAGCTAACTGACCAGGTTCTTCCGAGCCCCTTAAATTAAGTGCTAAACGCACTAGAATTCCTAAAAATGTGCTGTCTACGCTTAAGCATTTTCCAAAATCAACGATGAAAAACCTTTGTCCTTCTTTGAACTTCTGATCAAAAAAATTTCGAGCAGGTTCGCAATTTGTGTAAGACGCCTTAGACAAAACTTGCAAGACAGACGCTTGCGGCGAATCGTGAACTTGGTAATTTGATTCTTTGTTCACATAGAAAGCATTTATCAGAGTTAAAGACTTTTAGGTAAAAGCCTCGAAAAAGCTAAATAAAAAACCTGCCTGCTAAAGAAATGGTTGCCCCCTTTAGGTTGAAGACAATGCATGGCTCAAAAATTTACACTTGGGTTTACTGTATTGAAGCCTTGATGGCATCAAAGTCAGGCAACTGTTTGGGATCATCTGAAGACCATGCGTAGAGAATATTCCCTTCTTTTGAAACTACAAAAGCAGACCTTTTGGAAACCCCTGAAAAACCTATAAAATCCTCGTAAAGAATTCCATAGGATTTGGATGTTTCCTTATTGAAATCACTGAGCAGGGGAAAGTTAAGATTTTCCTTTTGGGACATGATTTCTTGGGCAAACGGACTATCAACGCTTATTCCGTAAACTTGAGCATTCAAATCGTTGTAAGACGATAGGTCATCCCTCACTGAGCAAGTCTCCTGCGTACAAACACCGGTGAAGGCAAAAGGAAAAAAGAGAAGAACAACGGCTTGTTTATCCTTATGGTCACTAAGAGAAATATCTTTCAGTCCTTCAGCGTTTTTAGTTTTAAGTGAAAAGTCGGGAGCGGTATCGCCAATGTTTAGCATCATTTGTTGGATTTGTTAGAGGGGTTGTGTAAAATAATTTGGTAATGTTGTGTTCATTGAAAGCAAGCGGAATCACACTTAAAGCAATAATAAACTCAATTCTTCGCTCGTCGTTACAAATTCTATTGGTTATGAATAGAGGCAGTACATGGACATGAAAAATTTACTTTTAGGAGTTGAGACAGTGATTGGCAAAGAGGAGTTGGCCGAAAAAATTAGTTCGGGTCAGAAACTCAGGGTAAAGTTTGGGGTGGACCCTACCCGACCAGATCTTACTTTTGGGCATCTAGTCGTATTCAATAAACTCAAACAATTTCAGGAAGCAGGGCATGAGGCAATTCTACTAATAGGAGATTACACGGCAAGGATAGGGGATCCAAGTGGTCGGTCTGAATTGAGACCTGAATTAACAGAAGAGGAAGTGGATAAAAATGCGAATACTTACCTAGATCAGGCTTTTAAAATATTGGATCCACAAAAGACAATTATCCGAAGAAATAGTGAATGGTTTACGAAGATGAACTTTGCAGAAGCCCTTAACTTGAGCCGAAAGATGACAGTTGCTAGGATGCTAGAAAGGGATGATTTTTCTAAACGATTTAAATCGAACCAGCCAATATCAATGGTTGAATTCATGTATCCATTGATTCAAGGTTATGATTCTGTAGTTTTGGAATCTGATCTCGAGATTGGAGGCAGTGACCAACTCTTTAATATGTTGGTTGGAAGAAACTTACAAAAAGACATGGGGTGTGTAACACAGTCGGTTTTAACGATGCCTTTACTCGTTGGTCTTGACGGGATCAGGAAGATGTCAAAAAGTTATGACAATTACATTGCATTCAGTGATTCATCTAAAAACATTTTTGGAAAAATAATGTCTGTTTCAGATGATGCGATGTGGGAATATTATAAACTTTTACTAAATTACGATGAAGGTGGTCTCAATGAACTGAAAAAGCTTCACCCAATGGAAGCCAAAAAAACTTTGGCCGAATCTTTAACTTCTTTATTTTTTGATTCCTCGGTTGCAAAGAAAGAAAGAGAAGAGTTTTCTAAGGTTTTCTCCAAAGGAAAGCTTCCGGATGATATGCCGACTTATTCGATTACATCTCTTAATGGAGAGAAATCAAGCCTGCTAAATATTTTAGTAAGCACGGGAGAATTCGATTCTAAAGGGAGTATTCGCAGGTTGGTGAAGCAAGGAGGAGTAAAGGTTGATGAACAAAAAGTTGAAGATCCCGAAAAAGAATTAAAGGTAAAAGACGGCATTGATGAAATAATTATCAGGGCTGGCAAAAAGATTTTTATCCGGGTGATTGCTTAAGGTAGTTCAAGTGCTTTTTTGACAAATTTTGAAGTTATACTTTTTTTGGACTTTAGAAGTTGATCGATTGAACCTTGGAAGATTTTTTTCCCTCCATTTCCCCCTCCACAGGGACCCATTTCAATAACATGATCGGCTGCTGCGATTAGGTCAACATCATGCTCTACAACAACGACTGTATTTGATTCTCGAACAAGCCTGTTCAATAAATGAAGTAGTTTAAGCCTGTCATTTTGATGAAGACCAATCGTAGGTTCTTCAAGAAGATAAAAGTTTGGCTTGGTATTTGGCTTACTGCTTAATTTCCCTCGATCAATTCCAGTTGCTAATTCAGAGGCAAGCTTAAGCCTCTGGGCTTCACCGCCTGATAATGTTGGTGATGCTTGTCCAAGCTTTAGATACCCAAGCCCTGTTTCGACCATTAGCGCAAATGTCTCTTTTAAGGGTAAGTCAAAAGCAAAGAATTGAAAGGCCTCCTCAAAGGTAAAATCTAAAATCTCTGCTATATTTTTATTCTTCCATCTAAGGTCTAGAATCTCTTTCTTAAATCGCTGCCCATTGCAAGAGGTGCAGGTGATAAAAGAGTCAGGCAAAAAATTCATTTCAAGCTTAATTTTGCCATTACCTTTACATGACTCGCAACGACCGCCTTTAACATTAAATGAAAAGGTGCTCGCCGTTAAACCTTTAGTCTTTGATTCTTGGAGTTGAGCGAAAAGGTTTCTAATCCTATCCCAAACACCCAAATAAGTTGCTGGAGTAGATCTGGTTGTTTTTCCGATAGGTTTTTGGTCAACCTCGATAGCTTTTCCAAAGATTTCTGCATTTAAAATAATTCCTTTTTTAGTTTGGACTTTTTTACATTTATATTTGATAGCCTCCTTGACTCCGGGGAAAAGAATTCCACGAACTAGAGTGGACTTGCCAGCGCCCGATACCCCACAGCAAACAGTTAACCTTCCTAATGGAAAATCAAAAGAAGACCCTTGTATATTTCTAAAACAGGCATTCTTGAGACGGATCCAATTTTTATTCTTCGGGTCGCGGATACCGTTGTGGGCAGGTAGTTTTTTAAATTTCGCATCAAGTTTCTTCCTCGAAATGTATGCGGAAGCAGGGTCTGAAACATTAGAAGAATTTTTATTAAAAGAAATAATTCTACCCCCTTTGGAGCCAGCTTCCGGCCCAATATCAACAATAATGTCCGCCTGCTCTATGGTTTCCGCATCATGCTCAACAACAAGGAGTGAATTTCCGCGTGACATGAGAGTACGCAGAGAATCAAGAAGTTTTTGATTATCGATAGGATGCAAACCTATCGAAGGTTCGTCCAGAACATACAATACGCCAGAGAGGTTAGAGCCTAATTGACTAGCCAGTCTGATTCTTTGTGCTTCTCCTCCTGATAATGAAGAAGTATCTCTGTCAAGAGAGAGGTAACCCAAACCCACTCTGTTCATAAACCCCAGACGTTCTGTAATTTCCGGAATAGTACTTTCGCAAATAGGTCTTTCCAATTCATTTATATCTAGAGATTTAAGGAAATTGACTATATCTTCGGGAGCTAAGGCAAGAAGTTCAGGTAAGGTTAGGCTTATCCCTTTTTTACTTTTTAAAACTACATTTCTTGCGATTGAACCGAGTCTCTGCCCATGGCATTGAGGGCAAGTGCTTCCATCTTCTATTTTCCACCAATCTCCACTCGCCGGCAGATCATCTTTCATCCAATCGTATATCTTTCCATATCCCTTACAGTATTCACATCTGCCCCTTGCTGAATTCCAGGAGAAGAAAGATGGTTCTAGCTCAGGATAGGCTTTCCCATTGATTGGATCTACCCGAGTGGTTGAAAACCATTGGTCACGTTTTTCATCCTCTAAAACCAACAAACATCTTCCTTTACCAATTTTTAAAGCTAATTCAATTGAAGATTTAAGATGAGCAATAGATGGCATTGATTGCCATTTACCAACGACTGCTTCTATGTCGTGCAACCTGTATCGGTCTAACCCTTCAAACTCCGTAACATTAACATACTGTCCATCGCATCTAACTTCACTAAAGCCTTTTTCCCCAGCCCAATTAACTATTGGTTTATGATGACCCTTTCGACTTGTGATCAGCGGAGAAAGCAATGAAAGATTAAGATGATTGCTTTTGTATAATTTGCGAAAGGTCTTAATGATCGTTTGTTCTATCTGAGATGAACTAGATTTCCCTAAAGGCTTTTTGGTTACTTCACTTAATTGGATTCCTATCTTCGCGTATAAAAGACGTAGATATTGTGCTATTTCAGTAATTGAGCCGACGGTTGACTTTCGGGAGCCCCGAGTAACTCTTTGTTCTATCGCTACAGTTGGTTGCATACCTTCAATGTGGTCTACATTAGGTTTACTCATTTGTTCGACAAATTGTCTGGCGTATGAAGACATCGACTCCATGAATCTTCTTTGCCCTTCGGCAAAGATAACATCAAAAGCGAGGGATGATTTACCAGAACCTGAGGGACCCGTTACGACTACAAACTTTCCATGAGGGATCGAAAGGCTAATATTTTGCAGGTTATTTTCTTTTGCCCCTAAAACTTGTAAATGTTTGGCTTGCCATCCTTGTTTATTATTTCCGAGTTCAGGGGTAGATCTTGCCTTAGATTTTTTGGATGGAAATAGGTATTTTGCAGTCAATGTTTTTTTGGTACGAAAAGACTTGGGTTTACCACTAGCAATCAATTTCCCTCCCTTTCTTCCAGCTCCAGGACCCATTTCTAAAATCCAATCTGCAGCTGTAAGCATCTGCAGGTTATGTTCTACCACAATCACGGAGTGGCCCTTCTCTACTATAGCTTTTAATGCTTTTACAAGATGACCGATGTCTTCCATGTGCAACCCTGTAGTAGGTTCGTCAATTAGCAGTATAGAGGGGGATTTTATTTTGGTTACTGAACTCATGTACTTAACCAACTTAAGTCTTTGCGACTCTCCTCCGGATAATGTGTTCAAGGGTTGGCCTAATTTTAGATAGCCAAGACCAACATCTTGAAGAAGCTGTAGTTTCTTGAAGGTCTTAGGAAAATGTTTAAATTGGGTTAATGCATCACTTACGCAAAGATTAAGTATGTCGGAGACCGATAACCCATCCAACTTTACCTCTAGGATATCATCCTTGAAGCGTAATCCATTACAATAACTGCAGGGTATTTGCAGATCTGATAAAAACTGCATTTCAATGATCTCATAACCTAAGCCCCCACATTCTTCGCACCGACCATTACCACTATTAAATGAGAAATCTGCAGGAAGATAACCAAGCAGTTTTGCTTCTTCAGTTCTCCCAAGGGCCTCTTTAATCGGACTCCATCCATCCGAATATAAGATGGGATTGGATCTTGGCGTTTTAGATACCGTGCTTTGATCAATTAAAATAGTCTCTTCTACTTCCCGATTAATTTTAACTGATCCAGTAAAACCTCTATCTGCATCTGATGTCAGTCCTCCATATATTACTTGATTTACCAAAGTTGATTTTCCGGAACCCGAAACTCCTGCGATGCAAACAAGCTGTCGTAAAGGAATTTTAGCACTAAATTTATTTAAATTATAAAGAGAGGCATCTTTTATCTGGATATGTCCATCCGAACGATTGATATTTATGTCAGACTGTTCAAAATCTATCTGCTTGTGAATGTTTGAAAGCCACTTTCCTGTAATAGAATCCTTGGATTTGAGTAGGCGAGAAACATTTCCCTCAAAAACAATTTCGCCACCCTTTAGCCCCGGTTCAGGTCCTACTTCGATAACCTTGTCTGCAGCTTGTATGATTTGTTCATCGTGTTCTACCACGCAAACGCAATTACCACTGTCAGCTAATTTCCGTAAAATTTTAATTAAATTTCCAATATCCTTCCCATGAAGTCCAATCGTAGGCTCATCTAAAGCGAACATAGCATCAGTTAATGCTGAACCTAGACATGTGGTTAGGTTGACTCTTTGAGTTTCTCCTCCACTTAATGATTTAGTTGATCTGTCGAGCGAAAGGTATCCTAATCCTACTTCTTTAAGATATTGTAATCGCTTATGTATTGAGATTAAGGCAAGGGCACCTTTTTGATTTTCGGAGTTCTGCTCAGTTGGTAATAAAGATTTTAGTTCGTCGATTGGCATTTTATATAGTTCCGGAAGTGACATGCCGTTCCATTTCCAGTTCATCGATTCTTCTTTTAATCTTAATCCATTACATTGAGAACACTCAAAATACCCACGATATTTTGATAAAAAGACTCGAATATGCATTTTATAGGTCTTTTTCTCAACCCATCTAAAAAAGCTATTTATACCATACCAAAGTGAACTTCCTTCTTCATAATTTGGGTCCCCATTCCATAACAAGTCATTTTCTTTTCGCGAAAATTTCTCGATTGGTTTGTGAGCATCCAATTTTCCTGTGTTACAGAAATAGATCAAATCATCTTGGCAGTTTTTGAATACCTTACCTGAAAAAGCTCGAACAGCCAGTTTTGCTATCGATAGGGACGGATCAGGAATAACCTTTTGCGGATCAATAGTGATTGTTCTTCCGAATCCTCTGCAGTGCGAGCAGGCTCCTTGGGGAGAGTTGAAAGAAAATAAACTTGGAGTCGGTACACTAAAGGTCCTTCCTGAGCTTTTCGATTTCAATCCTAAAAATAGGGGCTCCAATAAATTGCCTTTAGCTGATCTTATTTCTCCACATCCATTTCCCTTTTCTAAGGCAATCGTTATAGCTTCTATTAGTCTAGACCGGTTTTTTCGATCGGGATTAAGTCTATCAATTACAACAAAAGCTTCTTTAATATGAGAATTTTTGTCATTGATGGATGTGAGTTTTTTGTACTCACCTTCTACTAATATGCGGCTGTGTCCTGCTTGACTTAAGAGTGAGGTGAAATCTTTAACTTTTAATCCATTGGGGCGATCGCATAAAAATCCGATAACAATGACATCCGACGAGTAAGTGTTTATCAGAAAATCTGCCTGAGATTCTGCAGTTTCCGTCTTAATTTGTTTCCCATTATATGGATCTATTAATTGTGCAACTTCAGAAAACCAAACCTTGAAATAATCACATAGCTCGGTCATCGTGCCAACAGTTGAGCGTGAATTTCGAACGGTATTTTTTTGCTCAACTGCAATGGAAGGACGCGCATTTTCAATTGATTTGACTTTCGGTCGAGGAAGCAGATCTAAAAACTGTCTAACATAGGGGCTGAATGTTTCTACATACCTTCTTTGCCCCTCTGCATGGAGGACATCAAATAGTAAGGTAGACTTTCCGCTTCCGCTAAGACCGGTAATCACAGTTAGTTCTCCCGGTGATATTTTAAGGTCAATATCTTTTAAATTATTGTGCGATGCACCACGAACGATGATGTCAGGTGATTTATATGGCATGGAAGTGCTTTGTAGACTTCAGCAAGGATAACGCAAACAAAGTGGCGTCCCGTAGGGGATTCGAACCCCTGTTGCCGGGATGAAAACCCGGTGTCCTGACCTGACTAGACGAACGGGACAACCAAAATACTTATAATGCCAAATAATTTTTATTTCGCAAGATCAAATGAGAAATTTCAAGGAAGCAGAAGGTTTGACTTTGGAATGATTTTTTTTATTATCTGTTAGTTTTTTAATGAAACCAACATACAACCCCTCTAAATTACGCCGAGCTCGCAAATTTGGCTTTCGCAAACGCAATCAAACCGCTTCAGGCAGGAAGGTTCTAAAGAACCGAAGACAAAAAGGCCGAGCTCGCTTGACAGCTTCTGTTGCTCGTCGTTTTAGATAAGATTTTAAACTTCTGTGAGTCAGAACTTTAAGCGGTCGGTGAGACTGCTCAAAAAAGTAGAATTCCAGGAGGTAAAGAAAAGTAGTAACAAGACCAGATCCCTTTACTTCTGGGGGCAAGCTAGAGTACTCCCCACTACCTGCTTACCAAAGCTTGGAATTATAACCACCCGAAGATTAGGGCCCGCACATGAGAGGAACCGTGCACGGAGGTTGGTTAGAGAGCTTTTCAGAAAAAATATTTTGAAAATTCAGAATGGAACATCGTTAATTATTTTACCAAGGAAAAATATTTTAGATTCAACTTATAAAACCTTGGAAGCTGAATTCATTGCCTTTCTTGGAAAACTCCAAACTCTTAAATGAAAAATTACATAATTGGTTTCTGTTTTCTTGTCGGAGCCTTCTTCCTCATTTGGAAACAAAGCGAAGACCAGTCTAAATCGACAACAAAAGCTCCAAAGCAACTTGCCGATGAAACTATCAGCGATGCTAATTTTAGCCTCGGTTTTCAAGAATTAAACCAATCCTTTGTTAAGTCAGACTTAGGAAAAGACGATCTTAAAGCTGGAACAATCCCTGCATCAATAAATAAACCTGAATCTTTATTCAATGGACTCGGTAATAATTATTCTTCATTTACTTTCACTAGTCGTTCAGGTGGCCTGAGGAATATCCAACTAAAAGAGTATGATCGATTAAGTAAGTCATACGAAATGCGTCAAATTGGTGAACCTTTTTTAGCCATCTCTTTTTTTAAAACCGACGGTTCTGAAATTAATTTATTCAAAAACTCTCCGAATTTTGTCCGCGAGGAAACAAATACAGACAGCGTAATATCTTATGAATGGATTTCAGATGAGAACATCAGAATTAAGCGGGAATATCAAAGAGAAGACAACTCTTCATATTTAATTTATCACAAGACTTCTATAGAAAACCTCAATGACTACCCTATACAGATAGATAAAATAAGCCTTAATCTTGGCTCTGCCTTTCAGATATCAAGACTTTACAATCCTTTCGATAATTCCTCTACTTATCTAAATGTTGGATATTACAACGCTGGTCCACCATTAGCGGAAGGGTGTTCCTGTGCTCAATGCAGTGGAAGGATTGACGGAGAAGCTGAAGAATTTATTCAACTTAATGAAATGGGAACAGGTGGTACTATGGAGCCTAGGTTGTTATCCGAAGCAAAATGGTTTTGTGTGAATAATCAATTTTTTGTCAATTTAGTCAAACCAGTTGGTCAGATTGGTGAAGTTTTAGTTACAGGTAATTCCTCCAAGAATGAAGATGCCAATCAAATAGAAGAAAAATTAGGCGTTCAGGGTAAGGTATTATTTAACATAGGAATTTTACAACCTGGAGAGACCCGAAACCTGGAGTTTGAAGTTTACTCGGGGCCAAAGGATTACAAATTATTGTCAGAATTGGGTGAAGATCAAAAAAAAGTGATGCAGTTTGGCATCTTCTGGTGGGTTTCCGAGCCATTGAGTTATCTCTTAAACATTTTTAGTGGAGTTTTGGGAAGTTACGGGCTAGGAATCATAATGCTTACGATTATGGTCAAGCTTGTTCTTTGGCCATTAACTGCGAAAGCAACCAGGTCCCAAAAGAAAATGCAAGCTTTGCAGGAACCGATGGGAGAGCTTCGTGAAAAGCACAAGGGAAGTCCCCAAAAACTAAATCAAGAAATGATGAAGTTTTACAAGGAGCATAAGGTAAATCCCTTTGCTGGTTGTTGGCCGATTATGATACAGATCCCTATATTTTTAGGCATGTTTTGGATGCTTCGTTCAGCAGCAGAACTGTATGGTCAGAACTTTTTATGGGCAGCAGATCTTTCGGAGCAAGATAACATTACTGAGATTTATGGATTTTCGGCTAATTTATTACCAATTTTAATGGTGGTAACTCAGTGGTTTCAAATGAAGTTAACTCCTATGCAACTTGGACCTCAAATGAGTGAAGCCCAAAGAATAAACGCTAAAATGATGCGTTTTATGCCCTTCATGTTTTTAATATTCCTTTATTTCTTCTCATCTGCACTAGTTTTGTACTGGACCGTACAAAACTTAATGACAATTTTACAAACTCTGGTTACGAAACGGGAACCCATTGCATCTAAAAATTCAAATTCACTTTCAAATGTGGACAAAAAATCGTTGGAGAGACAAAACAAGCAATCTTCTAGAATTGGTCATGATGAAATGAGTGAAGAGGAGAGAAAGCACAGGAATTTTTTGGGATTAAAATTAAAAGGATCCATTCTGCCAGAAGAATTAGAGCGTGTATACAAGGAGAGGCTTTCAAACTATTCTGATTCTAAACTTTCCGAAATGACTGATTCTAAAAGACAGTCTTCTTTGGAGAAAAAAGAAAAGACAGAACAGGCTTACAACTTCCTTTCAGATTTATTAGATAAGGAAACTTGACGAAATTAGATAACTGCATTCAATTTATATTTTAATGGCAGGACATAGCAAATGGGCTACAACGAAGCGTCATAAAGCAGCAGTTGACGCCAAGAGAGGCAAAATATTCAGCGTAATTAGCAAAGAGATTTCTCTTGCTACCCGCGATGGTGGGAAAGACCCAGAATTTAATCCTAGACTGAGGACTCTAATTACCAAAGCGAAACAGTCTAATATGCCGGCCGATAATATAGATCGTGCAATCAAGAAAGGTGCTGGAGAACTGGGGGGTGTCACTTATGAGGAACTTCTGTATGAAGGGTATGCACCGGGTGGAGTAGGTCTCATTGTAGAAGTGACCACGGATAATAAAAATAGGTCCGCGTCGGAAGTGAGAAGTACATTTTCTAAAGGTGGCGGTAACTTAGCCGGTGCAGGTGCCCTAGCTTTTAACTTTAAGAGGAAAGGACAGTTTCTTATTGCTAAAGATAAGATCGGAGAAGATGCACTTACTGAATTAGCTCTAGAACATGATGCCGAAGACATCATGACTGAAGACGATCATTATGAAATTATTTGTGAGACAGCGTTTTACGATACGCTTGCTGACGCTTTAAGCAAGGTAGGTGTTGAAGCAGATTCCTCAGAACTAGCCTACTTACCAAATAATGTGGTAAATATAGGCGACGAAAATTCAGCCCGTAAAATATTAAAGCTAGTAGAATCGCTTGAGGATTTGGAGGATGTAAAAGCCGTTCATGGAAATTATGACATGAATGAGTCTTTGCTTGAGGCAATTTCTGGTTAATTTGATTATTCCAGCAGGGTTAGGAAAACCTCATCAAAATGTCTACAAGCAATAACGAATTCTTAAATACATCCAAAAATGTAGGTTTGGTGGAAGAAAAAAGCTTCACTTACTCTGACATATTTGAAATGGAAGGTGGGAAATTAGAGGGCTTCACTTTAAGTTATGAGACATATGGGGAGTTAAATGATAAGGCAGATAACGCTATTCTCATTTGCCATGCTCTCACGGGAGATCATCATGTAGCAGGTATATATTCTGAAAATGACAACAAACCTGGCTGGTGGAATCACATGGTAGGGCCAAGAAAACCCATTGATACACAAAAGTTTTTCGTGATTTGCTCTAATTGCCTGGGGGCTTGTAGAGGTTCAACCGGTCCATCTTCTTATTCTAATAGTGGCGCACAATTTGGTGCAGATTTTCCTGATTTGAGTATGAGTGATATGGTAAACGCCCAAAAGCTTTTACTTGAAAAGTTAGGAATTCATCAACTTTTTGCTGTAATTGGGGGGAGCATGGGTGGTATGCAAGCACTTCAATGGATTGTAGAGCATCCTGGCTTTTCCAAGAAAGCTATCATTATAGCTGCAACTGCACAGCACAGTGTACAGACTATTGCATTTAATGAGGCAGGTAGGCGAGCCATCACGGGAGATCTCGATTGGCAAGATGGAGGTTATAAAAAAGGACAAGGACCGAGAAATGGTTTAGCTGTGGCTAGAATGATGGCTCATATAACCTACCTTTCAGATCAGGGGATGGAAGAAAAATTTGGCGGAGAAAAACGATTAGACTCTAAAGGAGATTTTGAATTTAGTGTCCAGCGCTACTTAGATTATCAAGGTGAAAAATTTATCAACCGATTTGATGCTAATTCGTATCTGAAATTAACAGAAGCATTAGACCGGTTTGACTTAGTAGGAGAGCAAGGGCTTCAAGAAAGTTTAAAAGATGTTCAGGCAAAGACTCTGGTTATTGCATTTTCCAGTGATTGGTTGTACACCCCCGAGCAAAATAAAAAAATAGCCACTGCACTACATGCTTTGGGAAAAGCTGCCTCGTACATTCAAATCGATGATAAGCATGGGCATGATTCCTTCCTGATTGATTCTGCACCCTTTTTTAGAGCAGTCCGGCTTTTTTTGCAAGGTTGTGATAAAGAGGAGGAGATTCGTGCAACGGGAGATGGTTTTCGTAAATTAGAAAATCGTT
>MDTB01205742.1_pt1 | contig 26099 bp, 18 predicted proteins | sample 811161 | NCBI WGS metagenome assembly MDTB01 (sample SAMN05326650, study PRJNA326480) | marine metagenome | isolation source: seawater | place: Mediterranean Sea | collected 2009 | reverse complement strand
GAGTTAATAATTCATTTTCTTCGGTATAATAATTGACTTTGTAGATATAAGAGCCCTTTACAATATCGCCATTTTGTTGACGCCCATCCCAAAAATCACCTTTCTGTTCAGTAATAAAAATTTCTTTTCCAGCAAGATTGAAAACTTTAAAAGTAAATTGATTTGTAGGAAGACCATAAAACTTTAACGTTTCATTGATACCATTGCCATTGGGGGAAAAAGCTTCGGGCACATATATTACCGGATTAAATTTTATCTTTATAGCATTGGACCTTAAAATAATACCTGCTGAATTGGTTCCTTCAGCCCAGATTTTTTGATGGGTTCCCAAGTCATATGTGATGTTAATGGTATTGAGTTGGGTCAACAGAACCGGCTGGGTGATACTTTCTGTTTGATCTGAATTGACCAATTGGTAATCCAGAGTTTGTCCCAATTTATACGTACCATCAAAATATTCAGAGGTGTAGGCATTGGTATAGTAGTCTGATAATTCTAGATAGGTAGGCTTAATCTTGATTTTTTGCATGCTGGCATCACACGAAGGAGTGAAAAGGAGCTCATAACTGTATTTCCGGATAGGGTACACGCTAGAGTCAACGTGCCCAGGCCGTATGTTGAATAAAGTATCGAACAAAACGTCATTTACATATTTTACAGCATGAAATAAACCATTGCTGTTTTCACTAAAATGCAAGGCAACATGATTTTCCGAATCATAGGTGGCGTATGCATAATTAAATGCATTAGTATCACTTTTAATATCCAAACACAAGGAATCGCCTAATACGATATTCTCATCATTGCATAGCGAAAGGGCATTGATCCGAAAGCATAATGAAGAGAGAGATGCATCAAAGGGCAGGGATGGGAAAAATATGGAATTAGAGTCCAATAAGCCGTCATAGATGGGCGTAAATACACTGGGTATTGATTGATATTCTATATTGTAATAAGTTGTTGAATCTGCTTCATAATATATTTGGAGTGAGACTTCATTTTGACATACATATTTCACATTGGCGGAATCCACAGTCGCATTGTTGGTCAACTCAAGCATAAGAATGCTCTGAAAAGGCGAACTGCCGCAGTTATGTTGCCCCAAGTCATAAAAACCCTCTATAATTAAATCGATGCTGTCTACTTCGGGTACTGCTATGGTAAAGGGATTGACTTCTTCTTTTAAATGTAAGAACGTATCTGTAGAAGTGTATACTTGATAACTATCATAATAATCATCTAAAATCTCAATGGAGAGATGTTGACGGTCGCAGTAAAAATAACTAAATTCAGGACTTACAGGATCAGAAACTTGGATCCATAAGGAATCTTCTCTGTCATCTCCCTCACTAATTATTTGATAAATAAGATAATTTCCGGGCTCTTCGTAAGTATAAAAGGTATCTACGGAGGTCACTGTGCCTAGATTGGCTTCGTAAATATAATTCCGAGGGACTTCATCACCATAATCAATAAGTTCTTGAATGTTTACCGTGAAGGGAGCACATCCACGTTGATATGCAACAGAAAAAGAGGCGTCTTGACTTATCTGTGCTACTGCAACAAAAGGAAGTATCAAGACAACAAAAACAGTAATTCTTAAAACAATAAATTTGAAAGAAAGTATAGTGATCTCTTTAATCAAGGTCTATCTATTTTCAAGTTTTCAATGATACCATCAACAGAAGATATTAAGACCTTTCCAGTGCTCATATTTTTTAATGGATAGCGTGCTTGTGAGATTTCGTTTGATCCAATAGTTATAACGTAGGGAATCGCCAATTTATTAGCATAATTCATTTGCCTTTGAATTTTGACCAAATCGGGAAAAAGATCAGTCGCAATGCCCGCCTTTCTTAATTGTTCCATGATTTTAATGCCATGTTTGAAAGCGGAGGCATCGAGATGGGTGATCAGTACTTTTGGACCCCCTTTAACTGTTTTGGGGAATAAATTGGATTCGTTCAGGACATCGTAGATGCGATCTAATCCAAATGAAATGCCAATACCTGATACGCCTTTAAGGCCAAACATACCTGTCAAATTATCATAGCGCCCACCCCCACAAATACTTCCAATTTTAACTTCTGTTGGTTTTACCTCATAAATCATCCCAGTATAATAGGAAAGGCCTCGTGCTAAAGAAAAGTCAAGGGAAATATTGAGACTCCGATCGGTGAATTCATCTAAAGTCTTAAAAAATGCAGTTAATTCTTCAAAACCTTTATTTGAGGCACCTGTGAGGTCAACCAATTTCTCAATTTTTTGAGATTTATCAACAGCCGCCGCAATAATTTCAAGATATTTTGAAACCATTTCCATATCACCTTGAAGTAGACTGATTTCATGGAGTACTTTCTCTGTACCTATTTTATCTATTTTGTCTAACGCCACACAAAAAGGGATTTCTTTTCCTTTTAAATCAGCGGCAGCTGCCATTGCGAACAAAACTTCTCTGTGATTGATTTTCAACTCAAAACCGTCAAAATTTAAAGATTTGAAGACATCATGAATCAACAAGGTCAGTTCTATTTCATTCCAACTAGATCGAGTACCTATAATATCGGCATCACATTGGTAAAACTCTCTGTACCTACCACGCTGAGGCCGATCAGCCCTCCATACAGGCTGTATCTGATACCTTTTAAAGGGGAAAGTAATGTTGTGCTGATTCATTGCGACATGCCGGGCAAAGGGAACTGTTAAATCATATCGAAGACCTTTTTCAGCTATTTTAGGTAAAAGCGTCTTGGCACCTTGATCGTAATCGTCGTAATCGGTTTTTTTTAAAAAGTCTCCAGAATTAAGCACTTTAAAAATAAGTTGGTCTCCTTCGTCCCCATATTTTCCCGTAAGTACAGATAAATGTTCCATTGTTGGCGTTTCGATCGGTGCAAATCCGTACTTAATAAAATTACTTTGAATTTTTTCAATGATGTATTTGCGGCGAAATGATTCAATTTGGCCGAAATCACGGGTTCCTTTGGGGATAGAAAGTTTTTCCACTTAAAATATTTTTGACAAATCTAAGAAATCCTCTAATTTCGCACGTTGTAATTAACAAATAAAACAAAATGGCTGTAACTAGATTAGAAAGAAAAGGACGTAAAAATAAAAATGTTGCAAAAAACCGTGTGGCTACGATACAACGTCTTTCGTTTATCCCCGTCATCAAGAAGGTGGATGTAGATACTATTAAAAAAGAGTTTGATGCCAAGAAGTTCAAGAAGGCCGAGCCTGCAGTAAAAGCGGAGAAATTAGAGAAAACGGTAGCGGTAAAGGCTGAAAAGAAGGTCAAGGCAGAGAAGCCAGTAAAAGCAAAGGCACCGAAAGCAAAAAAATCTGCAGAATAATTATTTTTGACAAATCAAATTTGTTTGAAATGTTGAGTACTTAAAAAAGAATAGGCCGTTTGTAGTTGTGTCCGTTTTTTTTTATGAAATTGATCTTTCAGACTTCTTTTTACACGCAAAAAGACATTTAATTGAAGGAAGATGCTGTCTGAATCTGCCGGTATTGGTTTAGATTTGTTATTGTTTATGAGAGGATTGGCATTTAGCAGTTTACGCGTAGGGGAGCGCTACCGATTGATCAATTACGGGGAGCTTTTTGAATTTGAGCTATTAAAAATCTTGGACAAGAATGAATTCTTACTCAAGGACCTCTTCACTTTAGAAACCTACAAGATGAGTCAACTCATAGGTTTTGGAAAGGGAGATGATTTAGAAATCAGGATGCTTTAAAGCTCATAACTAGAGTGCTCCTTAGAGGTAAGGGAACTACTTCCAGATAAATTTTGATCTAAAGCTCTAGCGGCTTCTCTACCTTCTTGAATTGCCCATACGACCAGTGATTGACCCCTTCTCATATCGCCAGCCGTGAAGACTTTATCTAAATTAGTTTTATAGTTTTGAGCCTTTACATTTCCTCTTTCATCTAGATTGATTTTCAATTGATCTAACAAACCTTCTTTCTGGGTATGTACAAAACCGACTGCGATGAGTACAAGGTCACAAGGATAAATCTTTTCAGTATCGGGGATTTCATCAAATTTTCCATTTTCCCAAACTACTTTTATCGTTTTAAGCCCTGAAACATTTCCATTTTCATCTCCAATGAAAGATTTGGTTAATACCGACCAGGCTCTATCAACGCCTTCTTCATGAGAGGAAGAGGTTCTTAAAACCAAAGGCCATTCAGGCCATGGATTGCGGATACCTCTGGAACTTCCTGGCTTATCTAAAAGCTCGAATTGTGTGACCGACTTGGCACCTTGTCTATTCGAGGTCCCAATGCAATCAGAGCCGGTATCACCGCCGCCAATGACAATGACATTTTTACCTGTAGCAAAGAGGTCTTCTTTGTCGAAACCTAGCTCAGAAACTCGTTTATTTTGTTGAGTTAAAAAGTCCATAGCAAAATGAATACCTTTCAGATTTCTACCCGAGATATCTATATCGCGTGGAATGGTAGCTCCGGTAGCCAATAAAATAGCCGTAAACTGATTTTTTAGATCGCTAATGGAGAGGTCAACGCCTACTTCAATATTTGTTTTAAAGGTGATTCCTTCTGCCATCAATAGATTTACTCTTCTTTCAACCACCCATTTTTCTAGTTTGAAATCTGGAATACCAAAACGAAGCAAGCCGCCTATTTTTTCATCACGTTCAAAAACCGTTACTTGATAACCGGCTTTGTTTAATTGGTCTCCAGCTGCCAGCCCTGCCGGCCCTGATCCAATCACGGCAACCGAACTAAGCTTTCTTTTAATGGGCGGATTGGGCTGAATTTTACCTGATTCAAAAGCTTTCTCGATGATACTTTTTTCAATATGTTCAATGGCGACAGGGGACTTATTGATACCTAATACACATGCACCCTCGCAAGGCGCAGGACAAATACGACCTGTAAATTCAGGAAAATTATTGGTCTCTAAAAGCAGATCTGTGGCTCGATTCCAATCATCGTTATGAACGGCATCATTAAAATCAGGTATGATGTTTCCCAGCGGGCAACCTTTATGACAAAAGGGAACACCACAATCCATGCACCTACTGGCTTGATTCTTAGTGAGCTCTTCGCTGTGCGGGACATAAAACTCCTTGTAGTCTTTAATTCTTTCCTTTGGATCTCGGGTTTTAGGTAGGTCCCGTCCTATTTTCATGAATCCATCTATATTTCCCATTAGGCTACTTTTTTAGAGGTTTTCTGATTTGCTAATACACGCTTGAGTTCTATTGGCATCACTTTTTTAAAATATTTTAAAGTGGTATCCCAATGATTTAAAATTTCAATTGCTTTGGGACTATTTGTTCGTTTTATATGTTCATTTAATTTTGTGTGCAATAAATTGAAGTCGTCATCCTTCAGGGGATCAATATCTATCATTTCCATATTACAGTTTTCTGAAAAATTATTTTTTTCGTCATAAACATAGGCGATACCGCCACTCATGCCTGCACCAAAATTACTACCGACGGTACCCAAAATGATAGCTAAGCCACCGGTCATATATTCGCATCCATGATCTCCAATGCCTTCAACTACGGCTTCGGCACCAGAGTTCCTAACACAAAATCGTTCTCCCGCCTGTCCATTGATATAGATTTCACCTGATGTTGCACCATATAAAGTGACATTACCTATGATGATGTGCTCATCCGGTGTAAGCGTTGAATGTTCATTTGGTTTGATGGTTATGATACCACCCGACAGTCCTTTTCCTACATAATCATTTGCTTCCCCCATAAGGCGAAAATCGAGTCCTTTGGCAAGAAAAGCACCGAAACTCTGACCTGCACTACCGGTAAAAATAATCTTCATAGGTTGGGTGATCATCTTCTTTTGGCGGATAAGGTGTCCTGACAATAAGGTACCAACAGATCGATGGGTATTGAGGATCGGAAAGGCTAAATCTTTAGGTGATTTAGATTGATCAATGGCCTCTATCAGCTGCCAATCTAGTGCTTCTTCAAGATGATGATTTTGGTCTATCTTTTTATAGGCACCTACATGTCCGGGAGCTTTTTCGTAATGTAAGACAGGAGTTAAGTCCAATCGATTGATTTTCCAATGATCTATATTAGACTTCATTTTGAGGACATGCGATTTCCCGACCATCTCGTTCACCGTTCTGAAGCCAAGTGCTGCCATGATCTCTCTGAAATCCATGACCAACAAAGTAAAAAAGTTCACTACGTGATCTGGGTCTCCCGTGAATAATTTGCGTAGTTCGGGGTCTTGCGTAGCAATGCCCACAGGACAGGTATTTAGGTGACATTTTCGCATCATGATGCAGCCTTCAACAATGAGTGCTGCGGTACTAATGCCGTATTCTTCTGCACCTAAGAGGGTAGCAATGGCGAGATCACGGCCAGTCATGATTTTACCATCCGTTTGCAGGGTAACCCGACTTCTCAGATTGTTTTGCACGAGGGTTTGATGCGCTTCGGCAAGACCCATTTCCCAAGGTAATCCCGCATGTCTTACTGAGCTTATGGGGCTAGCTCCCGTACCTCCGTCGGCTCCTGAGATCAAAATAACGTCTGCTTTTGCTTTCGCAACACCAGCTGCAATAGTACCTACACCAGCTTCCGAGACAAGTTTGACATTAATTCGAGCGTCTGGATTTGAATTTTTAAGATCTGATATAAGTTGCTTAAGATCTTCTATTGAGTAAATATCATGATGGGGTGGAGGAGATATCAATCCAACTCCCGGCGTACTGTGTCTGACTTTTGCAATATAGTCATCAACTTTATGACCAGGCAATTGCCCCCCCTCACCAGGTTTAGCTCCCTGAGCCACTTTAATTTGTATTTCTTCTGCGTTATTTAAATATTCTATAGTCACCCCAAATCGTCCTGAAGCGGCTTGTTTAATGGCAGATCGTTCCCAATCTCCATTTTCTTTTTTGAGATATCTCTTGCTGTCTTCTCCGCCTTCTCCGCTATTACTTTTGGCTCCAATGCGATTCATTGCTATGGCCAGCGTACTGTGAGCCTCATGTGATATTGATCCTAATGACATGGCACCCGTGGCAAATCTCTTTAAAATATTTTCAACAGGTTCTACTTCTTCAACCGGAAGCCTTTGTCTGTATTTAAATTCAAATAAATCCCTTACGTTAATGATATCCGTATCTTCTCCATGTACTTTTCCTGTAAACTTTTTAAAGAGCTCATAATCATTGAGGCGGGGAGATTTTTGAAGCAAGTGGATGGTGTCAGGATTGAGCAGATGCTTCTCGCCTTTTTGTTTCCATTGGAAATACCCCCCTGCTTCTAAAAGTTGATGCTTACTTTTGTTGTAGCCAGCGAGGTGTTTGATAACCACTTCTTTGCCCAAATCATCAAAATTCAATCCATCTAAACGGCTCAAAGTCCCTTTGAAGCAGGTAGAGATGACTTCTTGACCTAAACCAATACATTCAAATATTTGAGAGGATTGATAAGATTGTAAGGTGCTGATGCCCATTTTAGATAAAATTTTCAAAAGGCCTTTACCGATCCCCTTCCGAAAATTACCAAAATAATAATCTAATGGTTGCTCATTATTCAATGCTTGGGTATTGTAGGCGTTTTGAATGGTATCATAGGTAAGGTAGGGATAGATGGCACTTGCACCGTATCCAATAATAGTCGCAAAGTGATGTGTTTCCCATGCATCACTGCATTCTACTACGAGCCCTGCCTGGGTCCGTAATTTTTTATTAACCAAATGATGATGGACAGATCCTGTTGCAAGTAAACTAGGAATGGCCGCTTTGTATTTACTTTCCTTTCTGTTAGAAATGATAAGCACACTGTTCCCTTTATTTATGGCATCTTCCGCTTCGTTACAGATCCTACCTATGGCCATTCGCAAGGTCTCTTTATTGGCAACATCTAAGGTGGCATCAATAATGTAGTAATCCATTCCATGACTTGCCAATCCCTTTATTCTATAAAAATCATCCCTAGAAAGGATGGGTTGAGAGATATGGACTTGCCTAGTGTGTTCAGCCGATTCTTCTAATAAATTTAAAGATTTCCCTATTCGGGTATACAAAGACATCACGAGTCTTTCACGAATGGGATCGATGGGAGGGTTACTTACTTGAGCAAAGTATTGTTTGAAGTAATTGGAAATATGCTGACTTTGCTTTGAAAGGACGGCCAGTGGAACATCAGAGCCCATAGATCCCAAAGGTTCCGTTCCGGTGCGAGCAAAAGGTAAAATCGTTATTTTGACATCCTCTTCGGTCATGCCATTGGAGATCTGTCTGGTGGTAAGTCTGTGGGTTTCGATGATCTTTGCCTGAAGTTCAGGAATAGGCATGAGCCTTAACTTGATGCGTTGTTCTTTTAGCCACTTTTTGTAGGGCTTGTCATCACAAACCAGTGCTTTTATCTGCGAATCATCATAAATAACGCCTAAAGACAAATCGGCTAGTAACATCTTTCCGGGTTGGAGTCTACCTTTTTTGATGATTTTGGTCTCATTTGTAACAATGGCCCCAGCTTCAGAAGCCATAATGAGCCGGTGATCTGAGGTAATACAATAACGGGCGGGTCTCAGTCCATTGCGATCTAAAGTGGCTCCAATTTGTTCTCCGTTCGTAAAAAAGAGGGCGGCTGGACCATCCCAAGGTTCCATCATGGCTGCATGGTATTTGTAGAAGTCCTTTCTGTTTGTATCCATTTGTTTGTTGGCCTGCCAGGCTTCTGGGACGAGCATCATCAAAACATGAGGTAAGCTTCGACCAGATAAGGTAAGTAACTCTACCAAGCCATCTAGATTTGCAGAATCAGAATTAGTCGGATCTGTAATGGGAATCAAGTAGGATAACTCCTTTGAGGAAAAATACGCTGAATGCATCAACGCCTCTTTAGACCTCATTTTAGTGACATTTCCACGAATGGTATTGATTTCTCCATTGTGGGCAATGTATCTAAACGGTTGCGCCAATTTCCAATTGGGAAAGGTATTTGTTGAAAATCTTGAATGCACAATGGCCAAAGCGGAGGTGAGGCGTTCATTCTGAAGATCATGATAGTAGCTTCTTAATTGGTCAGTTTTAAGTTGACCTTTATAAATAAGGGTATTACAAGAGAGAGAGGCAATATAAAATTCATCATTGGCGGCATGCACAAAGTTATTTATTTGATGCGTAATGTAATTACTTAAAACAAATAGTTTACGTTCAAGGTCATCACCTTGAACGGTCTTGTCCTCATGAACCAGAAAAAGCTGCTCGATGTAAGGCTCTACAGACTTTGACTCATGTCCCGGAACATTGGCATCTGTGGGAACCAATCGATAGCTAATGAGTTTAAATTTCATAGTAGTCATGCAATTATTGATGACTTTCCTACAAAGCTCTCTCGTGCCATAGTGCTGAGGATAGAAGATCATTCCTACGCCATAAAGACCTGCTTTAGGAAGTGGAATCCCGAAAGTTTGTAATTGCTCTTCCAAAAAATCATGAGGTATTTGAATTAAAATACCAGCACCATCACCTGTATCGGGATCTGAACCGGTAGCACCCCTGTGCTCCATATTTTCTAGCATGGTCAATGCATCTTTGACGATGGCATGGGATTTGATGCCTTTAAAGTTTGTGATGCAACCAACACCACATGAGTCATGTTCAAATTTGGAGTCGTAAAGGCCTTTGCTCATATTCTTTCATTTGATATTCTTGAAGAGGGAGATTGGTATTACTACCATGAACAAAAATAAATAAGATGATCCAAAAAGATCCTTTTAAAAGTAAAAAATAAAAATGTCATTATATTTTTACAAAATACATAAAAAATAAATACATTTTTTAAACATTTATCATTTTGAAATGAAATAGGGCATAAAATTTATGAAATCTTCTTAATTTCTAATTAAAATATGTTTTTAAAGTTGAATAACGAGCAAATAAGGCGAATTATACCCAATTGGGAAAAGATTATCGAAAGTTGAAGGCTCAAATACATGCGACAGGGAGGTTAATAATTTAATATTTCTCTTAAAATACGATTTCTATACGTTGGTATATTCACAGAAATCGACTAAAATTGCGCTCATTAAGTCATGGGCCTATAGCTCAGTTGGTTAGAGCACCTGACTCATAATCAGGTGGTCCCAGGTTCGAGTCCTGGTGGGCCCACAATGATTATCAGCCACTTACATTTTATGTAGGCGGCTTTTTTATTTTCCACTGATACTTAAATTGAGCGGTTTGCTATTTTCTGTGGAGCGTATGGATTGCTGTACAGAAATCACTCAAATCAAGACTCATATCTATTAAATGCGTTTAATTAATGATTCTGATTTTCTCATCTGAGCAACACGATTTTTTTATTTTTCATCTAGGTTATCAATTTAAGCCACTACAATTTTGTTGTTTGCCATGACTGCTATTCAAATAAATTGTTCCTTATTGCATCTAATTCACTCCTTTGTAGGAGTGGAGCAAATACATCACGCCTAGTTTTTTAAAAAAATCAGTTACATTTCTCTCGGCCGAAGTAGGTTTGGTAGAGGTCCCACATACAATTAGCCGACCGTTTTATTGGACTTCAAGCTTCTGATATAAAGGTTTATTTTGGAGAATATTTTCTGCAGGTCACCAAATAGTATTCACTTTCATTTTATTATATTGAATTATATGCCCATTTGGAGTGTGCTTACTTCGCATATTAGTAGAAATATATTATAAAATTACATGAATGTAATAATTTAGAACATCAACGAATAATTGAGCACCGTTGCAACGAAGGTCTTGATTGATTCGGCAAAAGAAGCGCCAGAGTCATTGGTTTGCGTGGCTTAGGGAGATTTTTCCAAAGGAGTTTATAAGTAGTTAGTAACAAGCGTAGAAACAAACAGTTTAGATACAGCAGACTAGAATTTTTAGGCTTAGATGAATGGATAGGTTTAAATGGCCAAGATATAGGCAGTTGTAGGTATCATTTGGATCAAGATCTTTTCCATCCCTTGCGTGTGCCTGATGAACAGATATGTTTTTTTGATGGTCGATCGGTTGATATGTTTGCCGAATGTCTCCTTAATCAGATGTATATTAAAAAGCAAGGCGGTATTGACGTAGCTATTTTGGGTCTAGGCCTCAATGGCCATATTGGCATGAATGAACCATTTACCCCTGTAGATTTACGAAGTCAAACGGTTGATTTAGATCCTTTGACCACACAAACCGGACAAAAATATTTTGAACAACCTCAAAAGTTATCCTAAAGGTTGACACTTTGTTTAGGGATACTCATGGAAGCTAGAAATATATTGTTGATGGTGGGTGGTCAAAATAAGGCATCGATCATTAAAAAAATGCTCGAAGAAGAGGTTTCTCTTTCATGTCTTGCAAGTCTCTTGCGCCATCACCCAAATTGTCATGTATTTTTAGACCACGCTTCCATTTCTTTATTAGATCCTAAAAAAGGCTTTGAAAATATTTAAAAGATGGGCGCTTATTTTAGCCTTAATTATCCTTTTCAATCAAGGCCAAAGCGGGCTGTATATTTATGATCCTTTATAAAACCAATGCATTTTTTTATTGATGATCAGGGACTTTGCCCAAAAACCACTACTCAAAATCAAGGCAAGTGGAAAAATAAAAAGTACATAGCTGACCGAAGTCCGACCGCATCTCCCAACCCGCCAATGATGAGCGGTAATATTGATCCTCCAATAATTCCCGTGACCAATATTCCTAAAATTGAACCGTGATGGTCTGCAAAGGAATTCAATGTCAAAGAAAAAAGAATGGGATACATTACCGATAAAAATAAACCCGTTAATGGGAAGCAAATCAAAGCAATTTCAGCATGACTGAAAAGCATGAGGATTAGGCAAATCATAGCAAGACCTGAAAAAGGAATAAGAACCCAGCGACTATCTAAGATTTTTAAAAGGACAAGCCCAATAATCCCGCCCAAGGTCATGAGTCCCCAAAAATCAGAAATGGTGGCTGCTCCCAACATTTTCGGATCAATGCCATGATATGCATTTAGGAATTGAGAAATCCAATTCGCAATACCTTGCTCGGCACTTACATAGCAGATCATTCCTAAAAAAAATAATCGAATGTGCTTATTTTTAATTAGTCTAATGTGCGTGGCGAGAGCACCTGATTTTTCATTTGATTTAAGTTGAACTTTAGGAAATCTTGAAAAAGCCAAAATGAGTATCATAAAGAGGCTGATGATAGAAAACAAAAAATACAAGGATATCCAGGGTAATTCTTTGGAGATCAAAAAGGTGCTTAAAGTTTGAAGAAATGAATACTCGGTCGCAAAAAACGTTTCAGCGGCTAATTGAGTAAAAAACTAAGGTGCTTAAAAATGAGGCAAATCCAAAAACTAATTGTGCAAAAAACAACATATATTACGAAATGTTCTTCGCCACCAGTGACTCTTAAAAGTGGGTTAATGACTACTTGGAGTACGGCCATACCACAACCAATGATGAAGAATGAAAACAAAGCAGTTAGGTAGCTTGGGAGCAACGCCAATAGGATTGCACCAAAAAATATTATAACGAAAGCCGAAACGATCAGATGCTGTTCTTTGAATTTAAGAAGCAACATGCCTGCAGGAATAGACATGATACCATAGGCAATAAAAAAGGCAAATGGGATCAAAGCGACTAAGGTCAAAACTCTCGATAATATCAGGCATTAAAGGTCCTATAATATTGGTTATAACGGAGATGACAAAAAATATCAGTAGAATAAAAAAACAATATAGAGACTTCTAGGCGGCATGAATATTTTGTTCTATATTCAAATATGATCATCTTATCAAAAAGCTTTAGCCCTTATTATTTTTAACTTTTGCTGAATCCTTTAACTTTTCATAAATCACGATGCATCACTTCAAGAATTTTATTTCCCCACTAGGCTTACTCTTTCTTTGTTTCTTGATGGGATGCGGAACGTCTGAATCTCTTAAAAATAATAAGCCCAATGTGGTCATTATCTTTTTAGACGATTCTGGATGGAGTGATTTTGAACCTTTTGGACAAAAAGAGATAAAAACGCCTCAGGTAAACCGATTGGCCAAAGAGGGAGTAGTTTATCGAAATTTTTATGTACCACAGGCCATTTGCTCTGCTTCTAGGGCGGCTTTGTTGACAGGTAGTTATCCAGGAAGAACGAAGGTCTTTAATGCACACGCGCCAAAGGAAAGAGGGTTGTCACCTGATTTCCCTACGATGGCTGAAATTTACCGTGCAGATGGTTATAAAACGGGCATTTTTGGTAAGTGGCATTTAGGAGATCAAGAGGACACGCGATCCCACCAACGCGGATTTGATGTTTCCTCAGGGCTCATGTACAGCAACGATATGTGGGAATATCATCCCGAGAATCCAGAATTTTGGGGAAAATTTCCGCTCCAGTATTGGAAAAATGGTGAAGTAGAAATAGAAGCTGTTTCTAAAGCAGATCAACGCAACTTAACGAAATGGGCCACATATGATGCCGTAAATTTCATTAATGATTATGCAACGCAACCCTTTTTTTTATACGTTCCCTATTCCATGCCCCATGTTCCACTGTTTTGTAGTGAAGCCTTTGAAGGGAAGTCAGGGGTGGGGCTTTATGGGGATGTCATTGTAGAGTTAGATGCATCTATAGGTCGGATCATAGATGCCCTAAGTGCGGTAGGTATTGATGAGGAGACCCTTGTGGTCTTCACCTCTGACAATGGGCCATGGATTTCTTATGGGAATCATGCGGGAACCACTCCCTTTAGGGAAGCCAAAGGGACTTCATTTGATGGCGGGACGAAAGTGGCTTGTATAATCAAATATCCTAAAAAGCTGGCTCCAGGTTCGGTTTCCGATCAGGTATTTCTATCTATTGATTTACTACCGACCATTGCTCATTTAACCGAGACCCCTTTACCGCAGCAGTCGATAGATGGTAAAAATATTTGGAGTTTGATGAGTGGAGAAACGCAAATTTCACCACATGATTATTATGCTTTTACGACAGGACCAAGATTAGAATCTGTGATGAGCGGAAGCGGCCGGTGGAAATTGCATCTGCCTCATAATTACAGAACACGTCCCTCTCTGGGTAGCGATGGTATTCCTGGAAAATATGAGCAAGCCATCATTGGTTTAACTCTGTATGATTTGGTTAACGATCCCATGGAAACTCAAGATGTAAAAGAAGTTCATCCCGAAGTATTCAAAAAAATGCTGGGATATGCGCAAGAACATAAAGCAGAGTTTGAATTGGAATAGTTCGTAAATTCAGAAGTGTATTTAAATGAAATATTTTATCATATTATTTGTGGTGTCTTCAGTGACGTCTCATAAGATTGCTGCACAAGCACCTAAAATAGTCGGAGAGGATGCTCAACTGATAAAAATAGCAGATCATTTTGAATTCACCGAAGGCCCAGCTGTGGACAGTTGGGGTAATGTTTATTTTACCGATCAGCCCAACGACCAAATACTTAAATGGTCGGTTGATGGTGAAATTGAGGTTTTCTTGACACCATCGGGTCGTGCCAATGGTTTGTATTTTGATGCAGAGGATAATTTATATGCTTGCGCCGATGCGTTGGGTCAATTGTGGAAAATTGATAGTGCTAAAAACATTGAAGTCCTTTTAAAAGACTTTCAAGGCACACGATTGAACGGACCCAACGATCTTTGGGTAGATCCCAGAGGGGGTGTTTATTTTACAGATCCTTTCTATCAACGTCCTTATTGGCAACATACAGCACCCTATTTATCCTCTAATAATGTCTATTATTTATCACCAACAGGTGGAGTAAGCACAGTAGCTACAGGTTTAGAGCAACCCAATGGGATCATAGGCACAGCCGATGGATCCTTGTTATATGTTGCCGATATAGATGGGCAAATGACATACAGTTATCAAATAGAAGCCGATGGGAGTTTATCCAATAAAAAACGATTCGTAGCGATGGGATCAGATGGGATGACCCTTGATGCGCAAGGCAATGTTTACCTCACAGGAGACGGCGTTTCTGTTTTTGATGCTAAAGGTAAAAAAATCGAGCATATCAATATTGATGAACCTTGGACGGCCAATGTGACTTTCGGTGGACCTGATCGAGACATTCTTTTTATTACTGCATCAAAGGCCATTTATCAATTGAAAATGGAATTGAGAGGAGCATCTCAATCTTTTAAATAAGTTGAGTACATAATAGCTTTATTATCAAATATATTTTGAAATAAAAATACCATGGGTAGTTCTTATTGACCTGATGGGTTGATCATCTCTAAATAAAATAGAATTTAATGAATGATTTTATGCGTGAGCTGAAATGGGATAGAATATAATAAAATTCCAATATTAGCAATTGCGCATATATTCAAAAGTAGGACACTCAATTTTTTGTTTTATCATTTTTTAAGAGATTAAAAATATTATGTGCTCATCCAGAGTAACAGAAAATTTCATTTGTTACTACCTTCTCAAAAGGCTCATCATAATTATTCGGCCTGCTCCAGAACTTCCTGCTTTATTTTTGAAGTTTTACGAACGTAGGCTTCAATTACTTTAAAGAAATTCAAAATATCATATTCTTTATTATTGGTATTAATTGTTATGAGTCTAATAAATGTATCATTATTAAAAGACCCGAAACCCACGACCGTAATTTGATCTTCATACAGGGCGGTACAAAGTGTCATTGGGTCAATTCCTTGATAATTAAAACAGACTGAGATTGAATTATCAAAACTATATAGCGTATAATCGGGATTACTTTTAATATATGCTCGAGCAATATCTGCAAGTTTAAATTGTTCATCTACAATTTGTTTCAATCCATTAGTCCCAATTGATTTCCAAAGTGTCCAGAATTTCAATGCATCATTCCTTCTTCCACATTGGAACGAAGTTTTACCTAAGTTGAAATCGTCACCATCTGTTTGATAAAGATAATCTGCATCATTACTGAAGGAGTTGTATAAATATTTTTTATCGTTTACTAACAAGACCGAACAAGTTAGAGGGGTTCCCAACATCTTGTGCGCATTATAGTTGAAAGAATTTGATCTTTCTATTCCATCAACAAGATATTTAAATTTATCGCTGAAAATAACGCTTCCACAATAGGCACCATCGACATGGAGCCAAAGATTATATTTCTCCGTGATATCAGCAATTTTATCTATTGGATCAAAACTCCCTAAAACGGTGGTACCTGCGGTAGCATTTACGTAAGTGGGAAGAAAACCTTCATCGAGATCTTTAATAATTTGTACTTCCAAATGGTTCGGTAGCATTTGTCCTTTGGAATCAGTATCAATATATCTAATGTTGCTCTTGCCAATTCCTGCAAAGCTTGCATTTTTTGAATTTGAATAATGCGATTCTCGAGAAGTGTAAACAATCATTGGTTTGGACATACCCTTTTCCCTACAATGGGAATCTTTGGCATCTCTAGCCATGACTAAGGCCATATAATTGCTCATCGAACCCCCAGTTGGAAAGGTACCATTACTTTGAGAGCCATAACCGATCATCTCACAAGATTTTCTTATGATTTCTTGTTCAATACCAACTTGGGGACCGGCAACTTTGTATGTATACATGCTATTATTAAGCATAACGGCAAGTAAATCACCCAAAATAGCCTTACCTTGTCTACCTCCAAAAAGTTGATTAAAAAATAATTTTGTTGCTGTTTTGGGCGTAGCTATCACTACTTCTTTGAGTAAATTTTTTAGTTTATTATCAACAATAGGAGTAGGGTTTAGCGAAAGATCTACCGAACTATAAAGTTTGTCAGCTTCTATTCGATCGGCCACTGGATGCTTATGCTCTTCATTTAACAATATTTCAACCAGTTCATTGAAGAGAACTAAATCAGTATTTATTTTAGACATGTAATTTTACTGCAATTAACTGATCGCACCATTATAAATTGTATGATAACTCATTTTTTTTTGCACAAATTCCTTTGATTGTTCATCATAAATGTTGCAATTACGAATAGGCTTTGCATATAAATGGAGTGAGAGCGCTCGTTGGTTGGATAGGTTTTTTAACTGATGACATCCCATGAAATCAATCATGTAGGAGATGTCACCTGTTTTAAAAAGGGTCGATTTTAGTATATTGAAGTCACTGACTTCATTCGATTTATAAATTGTTTCTTTGAATTCGCCATCTATGACTTTTACCCAACATTCCTCACCTCCATGATCATGAATAGGGGTTTTTTGACTTGATTGCCAACAAATTAGTATCAACTCAAATCGTTCATTTTCAAAAATACAATTTCGGGTGTAAGTTGTTTCAGACCAAGAGCAAAAAATTTCAAAAGCACTCTTTGGTATTGCCATAGAATGTAAAATTTCATGATACTTCGTACTTTGCTCATTTTTAAGAGCACTGATTAATTCATTTAATGAATGAACTTTCTTGTGATTATCTACGATAGACTTTATCATTTCTTCATCTTTCTTCTATTCATTCAATGAGCAGATCCAAGGTGCGTTTTCAAATCTAACTAATCTTTTTCGGTAAAGCGTTGAGAGTAATCTTACGCTTCGTAAGTTAGCAATTTCCGATCAATTTTTTCAATTATTTATGAAAAAGAGTAATTTTTGTCAGTTTTTTAAGCATTTTGGGCATAATTGGAGAATGGGTACTTTTTTATTTTGTTCGAGAAACCGATCTGAAATTAATTTAGCGATCCAATAATTTATATTTATTATGAACGATCCAGAATTAGTAATCAAATTAGTTGTTCTCACTTTTTACGTTGGGGTATTATTTTTCATTGGAATTCTTGCCTCTCGGAGAATTAAAGGCATGAGTGATTATTATGTCGGTGGGAAAAATATGGGCTTTTTGGCAGTTGCTTTTTCCGCAAGGGCCACCGGTGAATCAGGTTGGTTACTCATCGGTCTTACAGGTATGGGTGCCATAGCCGGATATTCAGGCTATTGGGTCGTTTTAGGAGAACTTCTTGGAGTTTTTGTTTCTTGGCAATTCATGGCAAAGCGGTTCAAAAAATTATCTGATCAATATAATGCGATTACCATACCAGACTACCTTGAGGCACATTTTAAATCATCCAAAAATACACTACGAATCATAGCCGCTTCGGCACTCGTCATATTTGTGATTATATATGTTGCTTCCCAAATGGATGTTACTGGAATTGCCTTTGAATCAATGCTTAATATTGACTATCGAGTGGGTGCGATAATTGGATTTTTTATTGTCTTAATCTATATTTTTGTAGGTGGATTCGTAGCCGCGGTTTGGTCTGATATGTTTCAAGGTATTTTGATGTTTTTTGGATTGGTTTTATTACCAATTGTTATATGGTTTTCCATGGATCATGGGGCGGGAATTACTGTAGGGCTCAACGCTATTGATCCCACCTTAACACAAGTACTTGGGAGAAACGATAATGGCTGGCTTAATTTATTTACGATTTTAGGTTTCTCAATGATCGGATTGGGTTTTTTAGGTTCGCCACAAGTGTATATTCGCTTTATGTCCATTAAAAGTGAAAAAGAAATTGACAAAGGTAAATGGGTTGCGCTACTTTTCACATTATTAACTGATGCTTCAGCCGTTACGATTGGAATTCTTGCTCGAATTTATTTTACACAAAAAGGTCAAGATCCCGAAGTTATATTAGGGACAGGAGGAGAAAATGTTTTGAGTTTGGTAACTAATGAATTCTTGCCTACAATTTTAGTTGCTATCTTTATTGCCATTGTACTTTCTGCAATTATGTCAACTATTGACTCTCTTCTTATTCTTGCCTCTAGTGCAATTACTAGAGATTTCTATCAAAAAATATTCAGACCTGATTTAAAAGATCAAGACTTGACAAAAGTCTCAAGACTAGTTACCATTGGAATGGCACTAATGTCACTTGGAATTGCAATTTTATTATACTATTTGTATCCTGATAGAAAGATTTTTTGGATCATGATTTTCGGATGGTCCGGTATTGCAGCCACTTTCTGTCCGGTAATTATTTTATCATTATTTTGGAAAGGATTTTCTGAAAAAGGAGCTATTGCTTCTATGATTACTGGATTCTTTTCTATCATTTTCTTCAAGTTTGTAGTATCAAATATGGAAAGGATAGGTGATTATTTTATAGAGCTAGATGTACTAGCACCCTCTTTTTTAATGGCTATGATCGTTGGATTCATAGTTTCGAAAGTGTCTCCGCCAAAGATGGACAAATAGAAACAGTTGAGAAAATTGATAACTAATTCTTAGGGTATCAGAAACGGTTGCTTTTTTTGATTGAACAGCGAGACGTCCTTCTCATATCTGCCTCAAAAGTTATTTATGCTCTTAAGATGAGTATAAAGGAAGCTTATAAATAAAAAAACTACACTACAGCTAAGTATAGCTTCCTTTTGACTTGAGCGCTTGACTTATGTGAGCCAAATGATGCTCACCATGCCAAGCATAGAGGGCTAAATTCTCATCCAATCTCATTTCTCGATCGTGTTCGGGGTGTAAAAATGTTTTTTCAAAATCCTGAGGTTTCATGGTATTTAATAAATAAACCCAGCGGGAATATAAACCCGAGATTATCTCAAGTGAGGGTTGTATTGGTCCTTGATAATCGGACATTTGCGCCCATAATGCTTCATGATAGGTTTTGATGGTGGGTGTTGACTCCGTTAGCGCCCATCTAAACCGGGTGACCGATTGCATGTGACTGTCAGCACAATGGTGTATGACTTGCTTAATATTCCATCCATCCGGTCTATAGAGCCAATTTTCTTGTTCTACTGTAATAGACTTAACCAGCGCCTTCAGTTTTTCAGGAAATGAGGCAAGGGCTTCAATACTTTCCTTTATTTCATTCATGGCTAGGGAAGTAGGCATTACGAATTTGTCTATGGGGTATTTGAGGTCGTTCGAATTCATTATTTTGCCTAAATTTAAGTTTAACTTCCCTTGAGGTATTTATCTAGAAATTTCAGCGTTTTTTGAGAAGCTTCAATATTATTTACCTTTTTTGAAAAACCATGACCCTCATCAGGAAAAACAATATATTCAACTGAGATATTATTGTTCTTAGCAGCAGCGACTATTTCATCAGATTCAATTTGAAGTACCCTAGGATCATTGGCGCCTTGAAAAACGATAAAGGGCTTTGTGATTTGATGGGCAAAGAACAAGGGTGACTTGTTGTAGAGTGCAAGACTGTCTGTTTCGGGGTTTCCTAACTCATTATATAAGGCATTTCGGGAGGCTTCCCACCAGGCAGGAATGCTCCGCAGTGTACGTAACCAATTGGTCACACCGAAATAATTAACTCCTACAGCGAATTCATCAGGGGCGAATGCCAAGGCTGCCATAACCATGTATCCACCGTAACTACCTCCCATAATTCCAATTTTATCAGCAGCTACATAATCTGTGTTGATCAAGAATTCCTTGGATGCGATGCAATCTTTCAGGTCAACATCTCCATGTTTTAAATCATCAGCCTTGTAAAATGTTTTACCATATCCAGAACTTCCTCTATTATTTACGGCAAGCACGACATAACCTTGATTTACCCAATATTGTATTCTATCCGTATAATTCAGCCTTGTTTGTCCTCCAGGTCCACCATGAATGTATAGTAAAGCAGGTAATTTGTCACCTTTTTGGATGTTATTGGGTTTGTAGAGAATGGCAGGTATTAAAAGACCGTCAAAGGAAGGAAATCGAATGACTTGTCCGGCGACAAGATCATCGGGATTTATTTCAGGGTTAAGCGTATGGGTTAGCTTTTTAAGCGTTTTATTTTTAAAATGGTATAAAAATAGGTCTCGAGGCATTTTAGAACTGCTTAGATAGAAGGTCATTTGCGTTTCACTATCCGAAATGTTTACCGATGAGATATCTCCTTCGGGTAAATTTGGGATGGTAATGATTTCTTTTGAGTGAGTGTCTTGAATGATGATTTTGGTACTTGCATCCTCATTGATACCGGTGACACGGTACGCACCATTTTGAGACAGGTAGGCATAACTTATGGCCCATTCAGCTTTTTGTTCTACTTTCTGAGTTTGGGTAGCGATGTCATACGACATAAGGTAGGCAAACTCGCTATCATGGTCAGTAATGAAATATAAAGTATTGTGATCTTTTGAAAAAAACTGAGGTTCATTAAGTACGTTACCTTCATGAGGGGTGATCAGGGATACTTCTCCTGTTTGGGTATCCAAAAGATGGATGTTTGCATCAGAAGTAGTCACTCTTTCAGAAAGGGCGATGTACCGTTCGTCATCACTGACTATTGAAGGCGTAAAGTCATTATCGTTCATGTATATATTGTCGGTTTGAAACCCACCCTCAGCTACCGATGTACCTATTACTTCGGTTCGATACAAGTCAAAATATTTGGGATCTCTTTTGTTGCTGGCCCAAAAGATGGCCGTATTATTGTGATTCCATCCGTAATAGGAGGCCTTGGCACTGTCAGGCGTGAGGTCGATCACGCTGCCTTCCCTATTTTTTATATATATCTGTGTCAATTCATTTCCCCCCTCGTCACTCGTATAAATGATTCTATCATCTGAGGGGAAGTAAGACCGAGCAATTATGGCATTTTCCGTAGAATTTGTAAGTTGTGTTTGTTTGCCAGTTTCAAGATCAATACTGTAGGCATTTAAGATACCACTTGCCTTACTGGTCATTAAAATTGTTTTCTCATCTGCCGAGAAATCACCGCCAAATACTTGAGTAGTATTCATAAATTGCTCAATGGTATATCTCTTATTTTGAGAGAGATCTTCTTTTTTTTCACAAGAGAGCAATATTAAAAACAAGAGTACGATAAGCTTTTTCATTTGGATAGAGATTAATATTTAGCTGAAGTTAACTGTATTTATCTTGATTGTGTTATTTTGTAAATTAAAACTTACAAGAAAAAAGAATTACTAAAAAAAATTAAACTTTGACCTGACTGCTGATCAATTCTGTCTGAAGAACGCCCTTAGAAAAACAGTAGAGTGAACAGATCATAAAAACATGTGAGATCTCATGGTGTTGGAACCATGGGTGTAAGTTCAATCCGATGAGCTCCACAGGAAGCGTCATTAACATGGAGATAAATCCCCAAAAGAAAAATCCTATTTGATCAGTACCTTTTGCCATTCTGAAAGCGAAGGGTACCCCTAAAAAGAGAACAAGTCCAATAGCAGTATGAATGGCGACCCACAAGAATTTTAATTCAAAAATGAGTAGACCAAAGGCGTTAGCCATAAGGAGCGCGATGATTGATTTTAGTAAAATATTGCCTTTTGGATAAAAGTAAATGACCATCGCATATTCTAACATACTGATAGATATGATGCTAGTAGCCCACCCAGGTATTTTACCTGCTATGCCTAAATAATTATAAAATAAATGTGACCACGCAGCAAAAAAAGTAGAGATGGATAAGAATAAAAAGAACTTACCAAAATAGGCTGAAAACGGCGAAGCGAAAGAGGCTCTGATTTTTTTGTAGTATAGGAAGCTTTGAAAAGACATGACTAAATTTAAAATTAAAGCCATAGGTTCTAACAGTTGTAACCCCCACATTTCGAATTCAATTTTTTCCATTTCCGGCGCAATATGCTAAAAAAAAATTAAATTCATTCGCTCTAGTTTAATAAATGCATTGGTTAAACTAGAGTTAGGTAAAAGGATTGAGAAAAACATCAAATAAAAATTATATTGACATTAAATAATTTTTATCTGAAACCAAGATAAAGATTGATAATTTTTGAGATTAATAGCAATTACATTATTTTGTTGTTGTTACTTGTTCGTACAAAACCATTTTTAAAATGAAAAAGGCTCCATGGCATGCACGCTACCCGAAAGAAGTACCTCAACAAATTGATAGTGCTGAATACGAAAGCTTAGCCGAACTTTTGAATGATGGGTTCAAAAATTTTGGTAACTATCCAGCCTTTGAAAATATGGGTAAAGTAATGACTTTTAACGAGTTGAAAATAGCTTCAGATAGTTTCGCTGCTTATCTGATTCATGACTTAGGACTGAATCGGGGGGATAAAGTAGCGATTCAAATGCCCAATTTACTTCAATACCCTGTAGTGCTATTTGGAGCTTTAAGGGCGGGAATGACGGTAGTAAATGTAAACCCGCTGTATACCGCAAGTGAATTAAAACACCAACTGAATGATGCTGATGCGAAAGTAATTATCGTTTTAGCTAATTTCGCAAGTATCCTAGAAGGCATTTTGTCTGAAACTATGTTGGAATATGTATTGGTTACGCACATTGGAGATATGATCGGAGGGATAAAAGGAAGTCTGATCAACTTTGCTGTCAAATACATCAAAAAAATGGTTCCTCCGTTTAGCCTTCCAAAGGCTACCGCTTTGGTGAAAGCCCTTAAATTAGGAGCCAAACATGATTTTGTCCAGCCAGCTATTAAAAGTAGCGATTTAGCTTTTCTTCAATATACGGGAGGTACCACGGGGGTTTCCAAAGGTGCAATGCTTTCCCATGGTAATTTAGTTGCCAATTTATTACAAGTAAATGCCTGGATGAAAAGTGGAGGTTTGAAAGAAGGAGCTGAGGTTTATATTACCGCACTCCCTATTTATCATATTTTCGCTTTGGTCGCCAATGTACTCGGCTCGGTGAGCTCGGGGTCCCAAAATATTTTAATTACCAATCCCCGAGATCTGGATGGTTTTGTAAAGGAACTCAAGAAACATAAATTTACTATATTGAGTGGTGTAAATACGCTTTTTAATGGATTATTGAATCATCCTGAATTTAAAAATTGTGACTTCAGTAAGCTTCGTTTTGGTTTTGGTGGGGGTATGGCGGTTCAAAATTCAGTAGCTGAGAAATGGCTTGAAATAACAGGAACGCCATTGGCAGAAGGCTATGGCCTTACGGAGACCTCACCCGTGCTTACGATTAATCCATTAGATGGAAGGCATAAAATGGGTACCATTGGACTTCCTATTTCCAATACGGAAATAAAGAACTTTGATGATGATTTTGTGGAGGTGGCTGTGGGCGATCCCGGAGAACTTTGCGCCAAAGGTCCGCAAGTAATGCAAGGATATTACAACCGACCAGAAGAAACAGATCATGTGATGCAAGACGGTTGGTTTAAAACAGGTGATATAGCTATAATGGATGAGGAAGGTTTTTTTAAAATTGTAGATCGAAAAAAAGAAATGATTCTTGTATCGGGATTCAATGTTTATCCAAATGAGATTGAAAATGTCATTTCATCTCATCCCAAGGTATTGGAAGTAGGGGTGATCGGTGTGCCCGATCTTAAATCAACAGAGGCTGTGAAAGCGGTTGTTGTCAAAAAGGAGGAAACCTTAAGCGAGGCTGAGATCATTGCTTATTGTAAGGAAAAGTTAACAGGCTATAAATGTCCACGTCATGTTTCTTTTATCTCGGAATTGCCCAAATCTAATGTGGGTAAGATATTGAGAAGAATCATTAAAGAAGATGATTTAAAGACGCATACCTACAAGGGATCTTGACGCGTGATCAGCCCCAAATCTTCGAGTCATTGATAAATGAAGGAGTTACTCAAAAAACTCTAGGGCCATCTTATGCCCGCTAAGGTGTCCAATTTTGATCTGACCACCAATTTAAAAAATTTTCATAGAACGTGATTATATCTTGGTAATACGGAATTTTAGGGGTGTCAGTTACTAATGGATATGGAATTTTTATCATTATAGCACCCTTAATATTATCTCCGATTTCATAATTGTTATAATGGAGTAATATATGTGTGTCATTACTGCCAATATTTTCGGGTAAATGAAATTCGTCGTTCTTAAATGTAAAGCCAGAGGCACTCAAGCGAGCATCAGGAGTGAGCTGGTTTTGGTTTCTAAAAATAATTTCAGCTTGCTGGCGTAGCTCTGAAAAGTCTCCAATTTTATCTTTAATATCTATGGTCCGACCTAAAGTATCCGTATTTATATATTGCATCCATTCATTGTTACGAACCCCGCCCGTATAGGACTTACGGCTAGAAGCAAAAGAAAGCCATCCGGAATCATTGTAATTTGTTTCTATCACAATTTTAAGGAACCAAGGTGTGTTGCTTTCAGGAAATTGCTCTTTGAATGCTGCATAACTCTGGATAAACAATTTCATATAATCGTTAATGGTTTTTGCAGTATCTACGGAAGGAAGAAATCCCTTTATCTCCTTTTTAAGGATGGATTCGATCTGCTGGTTTAATAAGGGTTGACTTTTAAAAATGGGGTAATTGACTTCAATCACCGCACAATTTTTATTATTACAATTAGGGTCACTCTCTTTTAGATGCGCAATTCCCGCTATTGCGATTCCTTTATTGAAATGCTTTGAGCTCAAGCGAAGGCGCTGTTCTTCAATTTGTTGGCAGGAGCAGATCGATAAAATGAGGAGGGCAGCTAGGTTATGTACTTTAATCAAATGGTTTTATTTTTTTGTTATCGTATAATCTGGGAGGGAAGATTTTTCTAAATCCGGTTCAAGATAGGAACTATCGCCATAGCTTAAAAATCTATATTCGTGCTTTAGGGCTTCCTCGTAAATTTTTTTCCAATTGGGGCCACAGAATGCAGCAATGAGCATGACTAACGTCGTTCCAGGCATATGAAAGTTGGTAATCATTTTATTGACTATTTTAAATTTATAGCCCGGGAATATAAAAATTTCTGTGTGACCAATGACTGCATCCATTGAGCGGCTGTCCAAATATTCGAGCACGGCAGTGAGGGCAGTTTTTTTGTCAGGTAATGATTTGTGATTTTTGTAAGGGTATAGTTTAGATATGAAAAAATCAGGATCCCCATTCATCAATTTGATCCCATACCAATACAGAGATTCTAAACTTCTCAGGCTTGTAGTGCCTACGGCAATGACCGATTCGTTTTCAAGCAAATAGATGAGATTGCTTCTGGTAATGCGAAGTTGTTCGCGGTGCATATGATGCTCCTCCGCATTCGTTTTTATGGGCTGAAAAGTACCTGCGGACACATGTAGTGTCAGGTAATCGACTTGATGTTTTTTTCGCAACTCATCGAGTACCTCTTTGGTAAAATGCAGTCCAGCGGTGGGTGCCGCAACGGCGCCTTCAAGCTTG
>MDTB01051221.1_pt1 | contig 26100 bp, 24 predicted proteins | sample 811161 | NCBI WGS metagenome assembly MDTB01 (sample SAMN05326650, study PRJNA326480) | marine metagenome | isolation source: seawater | place: Mediterranean Sea | collected 2009 | reverse complement strand
TGCCAAAACAAAGTCTTCTGCCTTGTGATATTGAAGCATTTTCCACATTCCTTCAATATAATCTTTAGCATGACCCCAATCTCTTTTTGAATCCAAATTGCCTAAGTATAAAGTTTTCTCAAAACCATGGAAAATTTTTGCAATCCCTATGGTAATTTTTCTAGTCACAAATGTTTCTCCTCTTAATGGAGATTCGTGATTAAACAAAATCCCGTTACAGGCAAAAAAATTATAGGCTTCTCTATAATTTTTTGTTATATGGTAACTATATATTTTTGCTACAGCATAAGGGGAACGAGGATTAAAAGGTGTTAATTCATTTTGAGGTGTTTCTAAAACTTTACCATAAAGCTCACTAGTGGAGGCTTGGTAAAACTTTATTGAATCTTGGAGTTTTAATATTCTGATTGCCTCTAGAATTCTTAAGGTACCCATAGCGTCGACATTTGCTGTATATTCTGGAGTCTCAAAACTAACATGAACATGACTCATAGCTCCTAGATTATATATCTCATCTGGTCTTACTTCATTAATTATTCTTATTAGATTACTTGAGTCTGTCAAATCGCCATAATGAAGAATTAAGTTTTTATTTTTTTCTTGGTGATTTTTCAATAAGTGATCTATCCTATCGGTAATAAATCGTGAAGTTCTTCTTTTAATCCCGTGAACCATATAACCCTTATTAATTAAAAACTCAGCTAAATAAGCTCCATCTTGACCTGTTATCCCAGTTATAAGTGCTTTTTTCATTGTAAAAATATATTTGAAATTATGCTAACCATAATAATTGTATAAATCTCTATTATTATTAAAATATTTATGCAGTTCTTGAAGCATTAGATTGTAAGTAGGTACTTCATAATTTATCTCTCTAATAGATTTTAAAGATTTATCAGAAAATTTGTCGGTATCTGACTCTAATTTTATATTGCTTAATGAAAAAACTTTAATTATTTTTTCAAGAAGATCATGTTTAGAAATAGCCTCTCCATTGGTTACATTCCATAATCCTGAAATATTATTTTCTATTGAGTAATGAATTACTTTAGATAATTCAAGGGTTGTTACTCCAGACCAAAAAACATTTTTGAATCCGTTTACTGAGCCTTGCTGATTAAACAACCAGTGCATAAGTCCTTCACCATTTTGCTTTAATTCAGGTCCTATTATTGATGTTCTTAAACATAAATGTGTTTTAGAATTAAATTCTCCTAGAGATTTAGTTTTACCATAATCATCTGTAGCATCTTTAATAGAGTTCTCATCATTCCCTCCATTCTTACCACTAAATACACAATCTGTACTAACTTGTATTAATTTACAATTAATACTTTCACAAATTTCCTTTAAAAAATGAGGAAAATAAGCATTAACGTATATTGTATTTTTTAAGTTTTCTTTTGAACCTTTTATTAAAACCCCGACACAATTAATAATTATATTAGGACTTAAATCATTAATTAAGTTTGAAAGTTTTTCTTGATCTGAAACATCTGCAATTATTGTTTGAGGATTTAATTTATTTCTTAAACTCAAATTATTAAGGTCGTATGATTTAGTAGAATCAAGAAAATGATGAATCATATGCCCAAGCATTCCTGAACTTCCAAGGACAAGAACTTTTTTCATTTTAACTTTTTTTCCAAATCTCTCGATTTACAATTGTTGTATAGCCCTGGATAATTTTTACAACCTTTTCTGAAACATTTAAAGATTTATATTCAGTAGGCAATTCTTGAGTATTTGAATGAAATAATTTGGTTGCTATTTCTGTAGCTTGAAGTAATGAATCAGAATCTATGTTACCAATTGTAATAACCCCACTATCTATTGCTTCTGGTCTTTCAGTTGAAGTTCTTACACTAACAGCTGGAAAATTCATCATTGCACTCTCTTCAGAGATTGTTCCGCTATCGGATAGAGTTACAAATGCATTTGATTGCAACTTTAAATAATCAAAAAATCCTAAAGGCTTCAAAAATTCAATAGAATCAGGATTTATTTTAGCAGTATTTAATTTATTTCTAGTTCTTGGATGTGTAGAAAATAAAATTGGTTTATCATAATGTTTAGATATTGAATTTAAGGCATTTATTATTTGCTCAAAATTATTTTCGAGATCAAGATTTTCTTCACGATGAATACTTGCAACAATATATCCTTGAGAGGTAAAATTTAGCTGTTTTAAGACTTTACTTTTTTCTATTAAATCTGAAAAATTCGAAAGAACTTCATTTAAAGGTGAACCGGTACAAAAGACATGATCTTTCCTAAATCCCTCTGAAATTAAATACCTTCTACTATTTTCTGTATAAGTAAGGTTTATATCTGCTAAATGATCTGCAACTTTCCTGTTAATTTCTTCTGGAACATTTTGATCAAAACATCTATTTCCAGCTTCCATATGAAAAATTGGAATTTTTAATCTTTTTGCCGATAACACACTAAGTGAGCTGTTGGTATCTCCTAACACCAAAAGCGCATCTGGTTTTATTTTATTTAAAATTTCATATGATTTGGAAATAATATTTCCAATAGTATCTCCTAAATTTTGAGATGCTACTTCAAAAAAATAATCAGGCTTTCTTATTCTAAGTTCATTAAAAAAAATTTCGTTTAGCTCATAGTCATAGTTTTGACCAGTATGAATTAACGTATGATCAAAAAATTCATCACACTTTTTAATAATAAGCGATAAGCGAATGATCTCAGGGCGGGTGCCTATAATTGTGGCTAGTTTTAATTTTTTCATATTCTGAATTTAGCCTTTATAACCAATTGAAGCCAAAAGCTTTATTAATTCCTCTTCAGTTAATCTTTTTGTGTTAAATGAATTATACTCCTCAATCTGACTTAAATTTCTCTTCCCTTCTGAAAAATATTTATTGTAGTTTAAATCACGATTATCAGAGGGTATTCTAAAGTAATCTTTTAATTCTTCCGAAACCATTCTTTCTTCTTTAGAAAGCAAAGTTTCATGAACCTTTTCAGCATGACGAATACCTATATTTTTTATCTCAACTGATGATTTATATATTTTTTTCATAATAGAAGCTAATTCACCTACAGTGGTTGAAGGTGATTTTTGAACAAAAATGTCTCCTGAATTTGCATTTTCAAATGCAAATAATACAAGATTTACAGCGTCATCAAGTGTCATCATGAATCTTGTCATGTTTGGATCAGTAACTGTGATATCTTTTCCAGATTTAATTTGGTCATAAAAATGAGGAATTACTGATCCTCTTGAAGCCATTACATTACCATATCTCGTTCCAGAGATTACAGTTGAATTTGAAGTTCTAGATTTAGCAACAAAAACTTTTTCCATCATGGCTTTGGAAGTCCCCATTGCATTTATTGGATAGACAGCCTTATCGGTACTTAAACAGATTACTTTTTTAACATTATTTTCTATTGCAGCTGATAGAACATTTTCAGTTCCTAAGACATTCGTCTTTACAGCTTCCAGTGGAAAAAATTCACAAGAAGGCACTTGTTTAAGTGCTGCAGCATGAAATATATAATCAACACCTTTAACAGCAGATATTATACTTTCTTTATCTCTAACATCACCAATAAAAAATTTAATTTTCGGATTATTATAAACTACACGCATATCGTGTTGTTTTTTTTCATCTCTGGAAAATATCCTTATCTCTGAAATTTTTGAATCAAGAAACTTATCTAATACAGCGTTCCCAAATGATCCAGTACCTCCTGTGATTAATAATGTTGAACCTTTAAACATCTTTAATTTATTATACCTGTCACAAAACTAAAGGTTTTTTTTGAAGTATTCTCCCATTTAAGTTTTCTCACCTCTTCCAAGTTTTTAATAATTTTTTTCTTGATATCTTTATCTTCTATTAAGGTAATAAGTGCTTGAGCAATAGAATTAACTGAGTTAGCATCAAAATAATAACCCCCACCTTTCAAAAATTCAGGCATTGGTTCTTTATCACTACAAGCAATAGGCAATCCTGAAGCCATAGATTCAATAAGGATATTTGGCATATTTTCGCAAGTAGAAGCATAAATTATAGCATCATGATTAAAGTAGTAAGCTGGCAATTCTTTATAAGGAGCTTCTTTAATGTATTTGATAAACTCACCTTTAGGATCTTTTTCTTTGATTTTTGAAAATAACTTTTCCCCAGAAGGAGCATAAATGACTGGTCCTATTAGGGTTAGTGAAATTCTAATCCCTTTTTTTCTCAATTGCCAAATTGCATCAATTACATTCCACTGATTTTTATAAACATGAACTGTAGATACATAAATTAGTTTTAAGGTGCTTTCACCTTTTTGATTTTGAATTTTTATTTTTGGGTTATAATTTATAAAAAGTGGGGAAATACCATGATGAATAATTTTACTGGGTTTATTCTCCAATCCAATCTCTTTAGTAATAAATTTCTTTGCGTATTTTGAAATAAAAATAACCCCTGAGGCTCCTTTAAAAGATTTTTTCTGTCTATTAAAATTAATCCATAACTTTATTCTTTCCTTCAGGCTTTTAATTTCTTTCCAAAAATCTTTTTCATATAAGAGCATGTTTTGCGATATTCCAACATAAGGTCTAAAATGCCCTATAAAGTCTCCAGTAGTGGAAAGTAAAATATCAACCTTACTTTTCTTTAATAACCAGTCTAGAATAAAAAATTGAAAAAATAAACGAAATAATATTCCATTATTTAAAAATGAATGGGATTGTTTATTTATTAACTCGTGATTGGGTAACCGATTTAAAACATTTTTTGAACCATAGATAATTATCTTTTTGATAGTTGGATGAAACTTTTCATCAAAACTTTCAATTATATGATAGAGATGTGTAAAACCTCCTGTATTTACGATACTGGTCGCGTCAATTGCTAGTGTCTTCAAAATGATATATACTCCCCAGAATTTTCGTAATAAGTTCCATTTAATCCTAACTTGAAAAAATCTATTGGATGGTTTTTCCCAATCAACCCTCCCAAATCAAAAATTTGACATTCAAGTTTTTTGGACAAAATAACTGCTTCCCAAATTAGCAAATAACTTGCTTTATAATTCCTGCCTTTTTCATTAGACCACCCAATTAAATATATGCTATTGTTGCCATATTTTGAAATCAAAATTGAAGCAATAATCTCTTTGTCTTTTATTGCTTCAAGAACATATAAGCATTCCTCAGAAGTTTCAAATTCAAACATTTTTCTCAGAATTTCTGGATTAATTCCTTTAAAAGCATTTTTTTGAGTATGATTAAAATGTTTTTCTAAAAGCCTATTAATTGCAGATAATTTTTTAGAGATTTTTAGAGTTATGTTCGATTTTTGAGAAAACTTTAAAGCGTTTCTCCATTTTGGTTTTAAGCTTTTTAAAAGTATCTCTTCTCCTATTAATAAATCAATTTTCATAGACTTCCAATTTGGAAAAGGCAATCTGAAGGACCGATTGTTTTTTAAAAAGATACTTCCCAATGAAAAAAAACTTATTTCTGGTGAAAATGAAAAAATTGTACCCTTCAAAACATTTCCTAATAACATCAATTTTGAAAATATATAAAATTTATCCTCTAAACTGAGATTTAGTTTTAAAATTGGCCCTCTATTTAGCCTTAGAATATTGAGAAAAAAGAATTTCTTTTCAATTAATAGCTGGAAACTTCCTGCATGTTTTCCGTTTAATAAAACGTTATAAAATTCAATATTCCTTTTTTCCACACTTGCCTTTGAGATTCCATAATTTCTTGATTGAACAAAATTTATCTTATCATTGAGATTTACTTTTTTATCAAAAAAATGCACTTTCTCGAATTTAATCTTTTTGGGAATATTTTGTGTTTTTAGTTTTGCTATTAGTTTTTTACCGCTTAAAGGATAATTTAATAGTATAAAGTATAAATTGCCAAAGTTTTCAATTATGTTTTTAGAGTTAATCTGAACTTTGGGGAGTAAAGGCCATTTTATAATAGGGATTCCATTAGAAATTAAATCAATCGCCTTTTTTTTTGATTTTAAATAAATAGGCAACATATAGGGCGCATGAAAATTATAATCTATATCCAATAAGTATTCTTCTTGATAATTTTGAGTTTTCCCCAAAAATTGAGTGAATAAAATTTGATTTCTCAATTTTTTTTTAGCAATTAAATCTAAATCAAAACGTTTCAATAAAAAAATAGAAATTCTTGAAACTTTAAATGAACAAAGTTTATTTGAAGGGGTTGGATTTAAGGCCTCGATATATTTTTTTTTGAAGTAAGATTTAAGAAAACTAGAGTTTTTAAATAAGAATAATATAAGTTGTTTTAAAAACCAATTAAATTGATTAGAATAAAAGAAATTTGAAATTTCAACATTTGATTTTAGATTTGAAATTTCTGGTCTTAAAATCTCATTTATTTTTATTTTTTTAAAAAAATCTAGATTAAGTTTAGAAGGACCATTATTGTTTACATATAATATTGCTCCATCTGGGATAGGCAGGTGTTTATAGGGACTAAAGAGAGTAAAATCTCCTTGATTTCCAATTATTTTATCTTTTTTTAAGCAATGAGTAGCATCTTCTATAAGCCAACTCTTATATTTAACACAAAAACTCTTTAATTCATTAGAAATTTTGGGTTGTCCAAAATAATGGACACCAATTATTAAGTCAGGAGACTTTTTTTCTGCTAAAGCTCGGAGACTTGACCATTTAGGTTGGAAACTTTTATTTATCTCATAGTAAACCAACTCATTAAATTCATTTTCAAGAATTGGAAGGGGGTCATTACAATAATAATCTGGCATGAATATTATTACTTTATCCTGATTATTATATAACTTTCTAAGAATTGATATTGCCAAAATTGACCAAGATGATCTAGACAAATAAAATTGATATTCATTTGAATTGATGCCCCAGTTATTTTTCTTAGAATTAAAAAAAGTACTGATTGGCAATAATCTATTAAAAGGATTCAATTCAGATAACTTAAAAGTTTATTAAATTTTTTTTTGTAAATAAAGTCGACCCCTTTATTCAAAAAAACTTTTAGTCTAATAGGCTTGATTTTAGGATTTGCTGCATCTCTATATAATAATTTGTTTTTTATTAAATTATTACCTCTAAGTCCAGTATGGATGAATTCATAATGGTTTGAAATAATTTTCAAACTTTTTCCATTAATACTTTGAAAGGTTCCAAAAGGAAAAGCAAAATGTTTAATTTTAATACTTAAGCTTTTTTCGAGTTTTACTTTACAAGCAACTATTTCACTAATTAATTCTTCCTCACCCAGAACATTAGACAATTTAGGGTGAGTAGATGTATGGCATCCAATAGAATGGCCCTGTTTCAAAAGAAATTTTAAGTCTTCTAAATCCATTGGTGGAGATTTATCCTCTTCTTTTGGTCCCTTGGGATAAATATTACTCAAGATAAGATCATATTCTTTTGATTTCTTAGCTAAACCAATAAATTCCGAAGGAATAAAGAAAATAGCTTTTATATTATACTTCTGTAATATATCCTCTGCAACTTTTCTATTCGATTTAAAACCGTCATCAAATGTGAGAAGTAATTTTTTCCCTATAAAATTTTTGGATTTTTCAAATTCATCTGGCGAAATAAAATCAAAAGATTTTTTTAAAGAAATAATTTGAGATTCAAAATTTTTTAATTGCTTTTCTGAACTGATGTCATGATAAATTAAAATTCTCATCAATTTAGATTTATCAAATCTTCTTTTCAAAAAGAATTTTTTGAAAAAATAAAATAGGTCAAAGAAGACTAAAACCATTTTTTTTAAGCTAATCATTTTAACTTAAATTTTGATAGAACATGTGTAGTTAAATAAAATAGGTGCTTCAAAGATGATGAAATTATGATTTTTAAAAAAGCACTTAAAAATTTAAAGATATTGGCCTGATTTGATAATTCTTTCAAATCCATTAATATCAAAGCAGAATTTACCTTTGACCAAAATTTTATTTGCTCCTAATTTAAGAAGCCAAGTTGTTAACCAACTTCCTTTAAAGCCTGTATGGCAAGTAACTAATATTTTTTTGCCTTGATATACATTGTTAAATATTCTCAATTTATTTAATCCAAGGGGCATTTTTAGTTTCCCATAATTTTTCCAAAACTTGTTTTTCTCTTATGGTATCCATACACTGCCAAAACCCTGTGTGTTTATATGCTATTAATTCACCTTTTTTGGTAAGACGCTCCAAAGGCTCTCTTTCAAGCATAGTTTCATCTCCATCTATGTAATCAAAAATTTCTTTGTTAAAAACAAAAAAACCACCATTTATCCATCCTTTAGCTGCCTGAGGTTTTTCCGCAAATTGTTCAATTTTGTTGTCTTTAATTATTAGCTCACCAAACCGAACAGGAGGTCTAACAGCTGTTAATGTTGCTATTTTTCCATGAGAGTGATGAAATTTTAATAATTCTGAAATATTTATGTCTGAAACTCCATCACCGTAGGTAAGCATGAATGTATTATTATCTTTTAAATTATTTTTTAACCTCAAAAGTCTTCCTCCTGTCATTGTATTTTGTCCAGTGTGAACTAGATTAATATCCCAATTTTCACAAACACTATTTAGTGATACAAGCTTCCCTGTTTTGGTATTGATACTAAAATCATTATTTAAGGAAGGATAGTTAAGAAAATATTCTTTAATCATCTCGCCTTTATATCCTAGAGCCAATTCGAAATGATTCATTTTATGCTTTTCATAAATTTTCATAATATGCCAAAGAATAGGTTTACCACCAATTTCAACCATGGGTTTAGGTCTTAGTTGAGTTTCTTCACTTAATCGCGTGCCATACCCCCCACAAAGTATTACAGTTTTCATACTAAATTTGATTTTCTTGTAAGATTAAATTCCAATTCTTTAAGTTTTGGTCAAGACTAAAAAAGTCCTCTTTTATACTTTTTTGATGTTTAGTTAAAATCAATTTTGTTATATCATTAGTGTTATAGGCAAATTTTATTCCATCAATATTTTTTAATGGTGATGTATTTGGAACACCTTTTTTTAATAGAATTAAAAAATTTAATCTAAGAAAATAACAATCAATCGCTACACTAGAGTCTGAAGGACAAATTACAAAATCTAATCCTTTTGCGATTTCATTCAAATCTGTGGTTATCAGTTTAATATTTTTATCATTTATAATATAAGTAGAAGCTGGATGAGATTTAAAGTACCACTTATATTGATTTAGTTTAAGAAATAAAGGCCGTATTGTATCTATCATAAATGCATTTTCAGATTTTGTAATACTACCCATAATCAAAATTTTACCTTTAGGCAATTTATCTAATTTCTTTGAGTGTTTAAGATATCTCAAAGCCTCAACTTCTAGAACGTTGTTTTTCTTATATCCATATTTTGTATATAATTTTTTATAATGTTTTGAACCTACTAAAAATTTATCTGGTAATTTTTGTTTAATTAAGCTAATTTTTTTGTTATCAAAAGGGTATAAATATCTTAAATCCCAATTTGAAATTGATGCTGAATTAAATGCAAATAATTTTCCATGCCTATATTTTTTCCATGCATTAATGAATGCGAACTCCCATCCTTGGTTTTCTTGAAGATAAATTCCTGTTTTTTGATGTTCAATTTTTTTAAAAAAATCGTCAAACAATTCTATATAAAGAATATTTTGCATTAATTCTTTTCCTGTTAAAGATTTTTTAAAAAAGTTTTTTAGAAATTTAAATTTAATAGAGTTATGCTCATTAAGAGTTTCTTTTTTTAGTGAAGAAATAATTTTTTTTGTTTTTAATTGAAACAGTATGAAATTAAAAAACGCTTTAAAAAAAATAATTAAATTAAGATTTAGATCCAAAAAGTTGTGAAATTGATTTTTATGAAGATTAAAGTCGTTTACTTTTTTAGCTGCTTTACTTATGCTTTTAATTTTTTTTGTTGGAATGAAATGATGGAGAAAATATATTGAATGATTTTTAGGTAATTTTTTTAATAATGGTTCCCAAATATTTGATGAATAAAAAGATGGTTTATTTTTAATAAAATTCAAATGAACAAAATAATCCATAATAAAAATGGAATTCTCTTGCTTTCTTTTTTTCCTTATTCTTGGTGATTTAATCTTTTTAAAAAATTGATTGCTTAGCCATAATAAAGCTTCAAATCTTAAATTTTTTTTTATTGATTTGTAAATGCAAGTAGCTTTAGAATCGTTAATGATATTCTCAAATTTAAATGTTGTACTTTTTTTTAATGAAGTCAAAAGACCAGCGGTTTCTACATTACATCCTACTATATTCACCTGGTCTGGTTTTTTTGAGTTGATTATATCTAATAGTGCAATGAGCTTAATATGTTCAAAAATTTTTGGGGTTTTAAAAAAGCTTTTTTCCATTATCGAAGACATTTGCCATAAATTGTAAGTTAATTTATACTGACATTCTTGAAAAATATTTTTATCCTTGGTTAGTTTATAGTATCCAATTTTTTCAATTTGTTCAAAATATTTCCTTTTATAGAGATCTTCATTTTGCTCAATATATTCTATTATAGAAATAGATTTATTATTTGTCTTTAATTCATGCCAATCTAAATTTAAATTTTTCAAAATAGGATTTTAGCTATTTTTTGTAAGTTTTTAATAGTTTAACTAATGCTATATACTTTTTTAAATAAAAATTCTTTTTAGAAATTCTTTTAACAATTAAATCAAAATCTATAATTTTTTCTGACTTAAGTTTTTCAAGTAGAAGAAAACTTTCATTAGAAACATAATCATCCATATAATCTTTTTCTTTAATTACATCATCAATTACAATTAGACCGTTAGCAGTTATAAGTTTTAAACTAGAAAGAATATCAATTGTAACTTGAGGATTAAGATGATCACCATCTATCCAAATTAAATCAAATTTATTTTTTCCAAAAAAAACATCAATCAAATTGTAACTATCTAATTCTATGAATTGAATATTTTTTGGTTCTAAATTTTTATTTCTGTTTAATATAAAATCATTAAGTATTTTTTTTCTAGAATAACTATTAATGAATTTATCTTCATTTGCAGGAAGATCTATTGAAAAAATTGTTGAGGATGGAAATATTTTAGATAAATAATTCGTAAAATCACCTTTATAGGTTCCTATTTCAAGAATCATTTTAGGGTTTCTATCCAATGAAAATAATTTAAATATAGCATAATGCCAAGAATCATTAAAATTCTGAATCCCATAGTTAATTTTTATAATTGTTTTTTCAATTGATTTTAAACTCACATATTTACCTAGAACATTAATATTATCACTAAAATCCTTCAATCTTTTGTCATAAAGAAAAGTTAAATAATTCCTTATTAATCTTGGATTTTTAGAAAACGTCTTAATCTTTCTAAAAATTAATTTAATTATTTCCATGACTTTTTTATGAGTGATATATATCGTAAAATTTCCCTTTGTAGGTGAAGATTATTGGCCTAAAAAACATTAGCTTGGAAAATATAGTTATTATTGATTTATTATATTTTAAGAGTGAAACGATTTTTAATGAACCTCCCGCTAAGCTGAATTTGGTTTTATTTACCCAAAACTTAATTTTAATGTTCAACGGGTTTGTAAAGATTAGTTCAATTCTATCAAAATCAGCAAAATCAGCTTGAATTTGGTATTTTATTTTTCTAAACACGCTTCTTTGAATTATATTATTATGATAGTTTTTTGAATTTAAATCTTTGTACCCAGCCAAATAATTCCCATGAACAAAACTTGGATTTTGACCATTTCTGGAATAACCCACATAACACCTGTTGCTTACAGCAATTCTTTCCTTGGAATTAAATGTTTTCTTGAAACTATGAAAAATAAAAAAAATACCTGTTCCAACATAGCCATTAAAAAATTTTTGATCGATGACTAATTCATTTGATAGAGCTGTTTTCTCAAGAAATAATTCCTTTAATTTATTTTTTTTGTTGTCAAAAAAAATAATTTCAATATTTGAATTACTTGCCCCATAAAATTTTTTCAAGATATCACTGAACCTAACATAAGTTACAAAGCCGTTTTCATTTCTCCATATGAAAGTATCACTAATAGATATGTTTTTTTGATCTGGGAGAAAAAATTTTATAGGTCTAAACCCTATAATATTTCTTAATAAAATTATAGGTTTTGAATTAAATATTTTCTTTAATAATTTCATTTAAAGCACTTTTAAGTTCGTTTACCCTTTTGAATCGATCTTTACTTTGAATATACTCATGAGGCGGATGGGTGTGTTCAAATGATAAATGACCCTCTTTCTCACTTAAGTATTGTGGAATTCCTAGATAAGTGTTTGAGCAAACAAAAATATTTGGTGTAATGATGGATTTTTCAATTTCAATTAAATTAGTTTGATTTGTATATGCGCTATGTGTTCTAACAATCTTTCTTTTTTTAACATCAACAAAGTAAAGTGTAAATTGTTTCTTTTTGGGCTCTGAGTTAATATTGCTAAAAAGTAATATGTTTTTTTTAGCATCTTTATTCGTTAAAACTGATATTGAACTAATAATAATCCCTTTTTTGAATGCCATTGAAATTGGATATTCAGATTGATATGATGAATATCCTCCTAAAGAATTTTCTATTCTAATATTTGATCTAAAAGCAGGGTGGGTTTTAGTAAATGACTCATCAATAAAATCAAAAGGATTATTAACGCCAACTCTTTCTAAAAAATTCTTTTTCTCATAAAAAAAGCAAACCACATCTTTCAAATCTATATTAGATAAATGGTAAAAATATTTATTGTATTCACATATTACTTTTTCAATTTTCCAATTCTCATTTTTTATTCGTGCCGAATAAAGAATCATTTTCCCAGAGGATTTTCCTGAATTTTGAAATTTAGGTATTTTCAGGATACATTTTTTTTCTTCAATAAAAATACTATGAAAAAGAGCCATTTAAATATATCATTAGATGTTTTAGAACTTTTCTATGTAATTAGGATTCAATTTTAAATTTTTATTATTATAACCATAAAAATCAATTTTATTTGTTTCTGCCGCAAATTTATCATTTTCTGAATCTCCAATTAGACAGCAATCATTTTTTGAATATTGAAAATCTGAAAGTAATTTTTCAATATTCTTTATTTTAGTAGTTGGTGAACCAACGATTGACATAAAATATTTTTTTATAGAAAGAAATTTAACTATTTTTTTTAGTTCGGATTGATCAGATGCTGAAACGATATGGAAATTAAATGATTGATGATTTTTTCTTATAAAGTTTAATGAATCTTTTATTAATAAATCTTTGTTGCATAATTTCTCTAGACAAAAACTACTATACTTAATTATTAATTGATTTTTAAAATCATTTGATGCCTGTTTTTTAATTATATTTTCAAAAAAATATTCAATTTTATGATATCTGGAAAGTCCCCCATTTTCTATATGGTATTGAATTAGTTTATTAATTTGATCCTTATTAAACTCTGAAAATATATAACGAAATCCTTCAGTTCTAATTTTATCAGAGTTAAGTATAACTCCATCAAAATCCCAAAAAATAGTCTTATATTTTTTTAAAATGACTTTAACTTTTTGATAACTCTTTCAATGTCTTCTTCTCTATCAACTGGTATTGATTGTTCAGACATTTCGATCATTTTTACTTTAAATCCCAATTCAAGAAATCTTACCAATTCAATATCCTCTTGTTGTTCTAAAAAAGTCTTGCTTTTTCTAGAAGAAAATACATTCAAACTATTTTTTGAAAACGCGTAAGCGCAAACTTGCCTATAACCAGAAATAAAATTTTCATTTTTATTTCCTGGAATAGGGGCCCTTGAGATATAAAGAAGTTCATTTTTATTGTTTAGTACAGTCTTAGGAACATCTTTCGAGAAAAATCTTTCAACCTGATTTATTTTAGAAAAACCACAATAAACTTCGTAAAGAAATTTTTTGTCTTTAGACAACTCCTTGATCAATAAATTAATATCCTCTGGATTAAAAACGGGTTCATCTCCTTGAACATTTATATAATAATCGGCATCTATCAGTTCTGCAATTTCTCCTACTCTATCAGTTCCTGTCAAACAATCATCTGATGTTAAAATACATTGAATTCCATTTTTATTACAATAGTCTAATATCCTATCGTCTTCGGTTGCAACGTAAATTTTTTCATGCAAAACACTTTTTAAACATTGTTCGTATACCCTTTGAATCATTCTCTTTCCACCTATCATTTTAAGTGGTTTACCAGGAAATCTAGATGATTTATAACGAGCAGGTATTACCAGAATGTAATTCATTTTCTTAATCTATTAAAGAGTAAATTGAAGTAATAGAGTTTATAGAATATTTAGTTGGAACCAAGGATGTCAAGTTTATATTTTTTTCGAGGGCTGAATCAAAAATTTTTTGATTTTCAAAAAAGATAGATTGTTGTTTTTCTGATATTGGGTTGGTTTCATATCCATCAAATCCTATTAAAAATAATTTATTAGATGTTTTATATGCAATTTCTAATGCCATAGAACAATGATTAATTATGTTTATGAAAGAAATTTCTTTTAACTCCTTGACTTTTTTATTCCAGCCGATCGGAATATATGTTCCCATTTCTCTGGGTTTAGGAGGTAAAATAATATTTAAGTCCGAAGAAGGGTCTATATTATTTTCTTCAAATCTTTTATTTTCATTTCCAATTAAACATAAAAACGTTTCATTTTCTAAATTATCAAAGTGTTTGAGGTGTCTTGAGCTTGATAAAATAATAATAATCTCTTTATCATTCTCCAAAAAATATTTTATCGCTTTCAAGTGTGTTATTACGCTGTCACCTCCTCCTATTATTATTGTTTTTTCTGCTTTATTATAGGTTAATAATGGGAAGGAAAAATTTTCTTTTTTATGTAAGTTATTGTTCAATGCCTTTACAACACTTGATAGATTATAAAACTTTGATATAAGCCACTCCATTATTTTCTTTTGAGGTATACCATTAATCCCTGCTATCATATAGGGTAAATTTATACCCCATTTATGTTTAGATTTGAGTTCCTGGAAATCTTCTAGTGTTTTTGTAAGTAAATTAAAATTTATTTCATGGTCCTTACTTAAAATGGATAAGAGAAGCTCCGTTTTTAAATTTCCAGAGCCTCTACCCATTCCCATTATAGTACTATCCACAATTTCTACTCCTTCTTCTATAGCTTTAATTGTATTTGCAAGAGCAAGTTCTAAATTATTATGGCCATGAAATCCTAATTTAACTTTTGATATTTCTTTAATTTTTTTTATTAAAATGCTTAGTTCAGAGGGAAAAACCGCTCCATAAGAATCAACCAAATATAAATAATCAGTATACATTTCAATTTTATTTAATTTTTTAAGGAAATTCAGATCATTGACCCATTTACTCAAATACATAATATTTAATGCAACATTGAAACCCATAGTTTTAATAAACTTAGACTTTAATATTGCATCATCAATTTTGTCTGGATCTACAGCCAATCTGATCATATCAATTTTTCCAATGCATGGTTCCAATAAAAATTTAATCTGATTAACTGTCAAATCTTTTTCATTAAGAATTAAAACAAGTGATTTATTAGTTAACTTGATAATATTATTTAAGGTGTTGATTGGAGAAAAATAGAATTCTCCAAAATAATCTTTAGATGCAATATTTCTATAACCGAGTTCTATAAAATCTATAGGTAAAATATCCATGGCTTGAATATAATTTTCTATAACTTTTTGAGGAAAATCCCAATTAGTGTAATACCCCCCATCACGCAGAGTACAATCTAAAAGTTTAAATTTTTTTTGTTTTAAACTAAGTTTGGAGTATTTCATTTTTTAATACATAAATTATTTAACTTTAATTATTTAAAAACACTTTTCACTATTGCTCAAAAAATTAAAAGCTGAATTTAGAATTTCTAAAAACTAGTTAATTATTCGTGAATTTTAAATACTGAAACTGAGGCTAAAATTGTGTCACATTTACCCATAGAAGCTAATTTTTTATTATAGCTATAATTTAAATCATTATCGTCAAAAAAGGTCCAAATTTTATGTCCTCCAGGAGATCCTTTTGAGAGCCAATACAGATGATTAGCTAGAGAATATCTTTGAATTTGTTTGATCCAATTTAATTTTAATCCTGACCTTTTGACTAAATCACTAAAAGTTTTATCATTAAATAAAAACAAATGTTGACTCCAATAAGTAAAATTTGAAAACTCTTTATTACGATATAATGTTAATAAGGCATCATCACTATTTGGAACTTCAATGATAATTTCTCCTTCCTTAGAAAGGAGTTTTGATAATTTTTTAAGTATTGACATTGGATCTGATAGGTGTTCAAAAACATGGAAAGCTGAGATTAAATCATATTTTTTACTTTTTTTATCTATTAATTCTTCTAGCTTAGGCCATACAATTAAATTATTTTTTTTATAATGTTTTTGAAGGCTCTCTTCTAATTCAATTCCTTCAACAGAATTTGCGATTTTTTTGGATTTAATTAAAAATCCTCCTGCCCCACATCCAAAATCAAGAATATTTTTATTTTGTATTTTCTTCTTTAAAAAATTGAATCTTCTTAAATCATCTTTTTCCCCCTCACTGAGCCATTCATGTAAGTTTTTATTATCATCATGCATTCCTCCCTCTTCATAATGTCTCTCGTTCAAATGGTTCTTTGAATCTAGAGTAACCAAACTACATTTTTTACATTCAATAACTTTAATATTTTTATTGTCACGCACAGAACCCTCCCTGTAAAAAAAATTTTTGCTGCTGCATAAATAACATTTCATGATTTAATTTATTTAGATATGATTTTTTAATTTGAACCAATCTCTAAGAAATATTTTAGTATTAATTATTTCTTGATATTAAACATTTTTAAATAGCTTATTATTGTATATCACTTAAAAATTAATTCCAACTTATTAGATCTATTAATTTAAAATAGACTAGGCATTTAATAAAAACTTAAAGCAATTTGCTAAAAATTTGAAAGTAAACTGCTTAATAAGACTTGATTTTATTTTCAATTAAGTTTATTCAATAATCTTTTAAGTGTGCAATTAGATTTCTCAAAACGTAATGTAAACTCAAATAAACTGATTTTAAAATTAGATATTCAGTAATGATACAAGATTCTGCACTTTATAAAACTTACAATATAAATTGATAAATCTTTTTAAAGAATTTTGTAAATTTTCTTCAAACCACCATTCTTCAACATTGTCATATATTTTATTTAGATGATTTGCAGCAGATAGGCTCGTTTCATGAAAGATAAGTTGATCTTTCAAAATATTAAACATTGGGATTGCGTCTTTATTAAGTTCGCAAAATTCTTTATCTAAAAAAATTATAGTTGGAACATTATTTGCAAGAGATTCTAGAAAGAAGGTTCCATTATATGAACAAATTGTAATTTTCGCTCTATTTATTAGATTTAAAGCTGATTTATTCCCATTGTATATTTTAATACCTGGAAAGGAATCACGAAATCTTGCTTTCATATTCCATCCATAATCGTAATTAGGAAGTTTGATTATCATTTCAGAAAAAATTGCTTTATCTAAATTTTTAAAAAAATTAAATTGATTATCAAAATATTTAATATTTTGTGATGAAATGTAGGTTGAGTAAATATTATAGCTATATTTTGGATAAACTGTGTTAACATAAAGGATGTTTTCTTTTGATTTAGGGGATCTATATATCCTTTTATTTTCTTTACCTAGATATCCTAAAGGGGTTACCTTTACATTATTATTTTCCCATCCCCATGAAAAAAACTTATCACTAACTAAAAGTTGGTAGTTTTCATAAACTGAAAATTTTCCAATTCCATAAAATCCACCATGTTGCCAAGAAAGTATCTTGGTTCCAGTTATTTTTGAAAATGCCATATAAAAAGAAAAAAAATCATTTGAGAAAATAGAATTTAATGTTAAAATATTCTTTGGTAATTTTGGTAAAATAGATTCGTTTACTTGATTTGAAATATTTTCAAATCCTTCTATAAAGATTTTTGGTATATGATAAGAAATTATTTTTGATATAAAAATCTCAAACTCATTGGATGGATTCAAATTTAAAACCCAATCTCTTTTTGACTCATCATATTCTGATTTATCAAAATAAGAATATAACTTAGTTGGAAAATAAATTGAATTTGTTTTAAAAAATAAAATAATCATATTATAAAAAGATAATTTCACATCTAAAATGACTGATGTGTTTTTTTTAAAAAAGCAAGAAAAAATTTTTATAAAAAAGTTTGCTGCAATATTTTTTTTGAATTCAATTTGTTTTTTTTTGTAGAATTGTTTGTAACAATTAATTGAGTATCTATAATTTAAAATTTTTCTAAACATATAGGAATTCCAATAATCATCAACAAAATTGTTTATAGAATCGTAGGTATTATCTGAAACTAAATCATCAATATTATATTCAATTTGTTTTAAAAAATATTCTTTATTAGAGTCTATTTTGGATATCACTTCCCATCTGTCATAAACAACATGTAAAAAAACATGGAGCCAATACCCTATGGTAATTTCCCAAAATTTTAGATTATAATTCTTTTTATTAATTATGCATAATTTAGTTGATAAATTGATTAGTACCTTTTTGTGAAAATCCTCTAAATAAAAAAAATCATTTTCCAACTTCTTTCTATCGTCCCAATGATAATCTAAAGTTGCATTTTTAATAAGATTATTTTTCTTTTTATAATCTTTACACCATTCCCCTAAAAATAAAATTTCATTAAAATTATTATTCTCATCTATAAGATCTAAAGGAGTTGTTACAAGTAAAGTTTTAGTGTTTTTAATTTGAAGTTGGTGTTTAAATTTTCTTATACTTACAAAAAGAAATAATAATATTTTGAACTTGTTTTATTGTAAGATATTTTTAACAATTATGATATAATTTATAGAAATTCATTTATTACAAAAATTAAAATGAGACTCGTGTTGTTCTAATAATTAATTTTTTATTCATCAAAAAATTCTTTGTCCGATTTTGCCTTATCATCAATTAAAATGTCATAGTCTGGTTTTTCACCAATATTAAGGTTATGATATAATACACCCCATCTTTTCAGTTGAGTTAGGGTTAATTCTTTATAATTTTTTTTTGATACAGACCCCCTAGCAGTATAAATTGTTATTATATTTCCTTTATTATATAATTCATTTACTTTTTTTATCCTTTTAAATATTGGTTTAGATTCATGATAATTAGTGCCTTTTGTTACACACAAAGTATTATCTAAATCAAAAAAATAATTCATTCTTTATCTTTTAAGATTAATATTTCTTAACTTTTTGATGGCTTCTTTTTCAGAATTAAAAACAATTTTTTCTGGGATCCCTAAACACTCCAATGAGGATATAATTCTTTTTCTTAGCATGTCCATAGCGTGAATCTCTAAACTTGATTTATGGTCAGTCCCCCACATTTCATGACTCATAGTTATATGCCTTTCAATAACTTTTGCTCCTAGTAATGATGATGCAACAGTAGGCATCAGGTCTTGTTCATGTCCACTATAACCTACAGTACAATTGTACCTTTCAATCATAAAAGGAATTAATGAAATATTTAATTCATTATTAGGAGCTGGATAAGAACTATTTGTGTGCATAATACAAAAATCATTAGAATGCTTCATTAGCAAGTTTACAATTTTATCCATTTCCTCTAAATAAGTCATCCCTAAACTTAATAGAACTGGAAAACCAGTTTTACATACTTCTTCAATGAAATCAAAAGAACAATTAACTGCACTAGGAATTTTTAAATATTTAATTTCTTTATAATTATCAATCAAAAAATCAAGACTATCATAGTCCCATACACTTGCCGACCAATCTATTTTTTTTTGATCACAATAATTATTAATTATATCATATTCATTTTTTCCAAATTCTATTTTATGTTTATAATCAATATAATTCATTTCACCCCATGGTGTAATTCTCTTAATTTTTTTTTGATCTTCTGGGACACAAACATCAGGATTTCTTTTTTGAAATTTTACCGAGTTCCATTGTGTAGCGTAAGCAGCATCAATGAGCCGCTTAGCAATACCAATATCACCGTTATGATTTATTCCTATCTCTGCAATTAGGTATGGTTCATTTAAGTCTTTAAACATTTTTTTAAATTTTAAGGTATAAGTTTTTTATTGTTTCGTAATTAAATAAATCTTTCCAATTCTCTCCTAATGCATTAGAAAGTGGCCTATCCATTCTCAATGTCATTTGTATCATTCTGTCTAATTTTGATTGGCTTATTTGCTTAGTTATATTTTTTGGTAATTCAATATTATATTTTTTTATAATTTCTTTAAAATCATTAAAATGATCAGGATAAAAATCATTTAATTTATTGAACACAATTGTATTTGCATATCCGTGTCTTAAATTAAATTCTAAACTTAATCCATATGAAAGGGCATGACAAATTCCGACCTCAGAATTCACAATAGACACTCCACCTAAATAAGAGGAAGTTAAAAGCTTAGAGTAATTTATCTCCTCACCAAGCAAACTAGATTTACAAATTTGAAGAGCTTTTTCGGCAATAGATTCTGATAATTCATTTTTAAAAGTTCCTTGCAGGCTTTCTACACAATGAATGAAACAATCCATAGCTGAATAAATAAATAATTCTTTTGGAACTGTTTTTAATAGAATTGGATCAAGTATTATTGAATCAAACATTGAAAAATCACTATTAATCCCCATTTTTTTAATTGTAGAAGTAAGAACTGCTGTTCTACTAGCTTCAGAGCCAGATCCAGCAATAGTTGGAATACCAATTTTATGTACCCCTTTATTTTTTACTAAATCCCAACCTTGATATTTTTCAGCTGAACCATCATTATTAAACAAAATTGACAATGATTTTCCAACGTCCATTGTGGAACCTCCCCCAATAGCAACTATTAATTTTGGTTTTACTCCTTTTCTGTTTTTTAAAATTTTAAGCTTGAGTTCGTCTATTTGTGATGTCTTAGGCTCAGATTTCTTAGAGGCAAAAAATTCGATTTGAGAGTCGAACAAATCATAAATTTTAAATTTTTTACCTTTAAAATATTCATCTACAATAAACAAGACATAATTATTTTTTAAATCAAATTTTATTAATTCATCTAATCTATTAATAGAGTTTTCCCCGAAAATTAAATTGGGTACTTGTTTAAAGGGTCTAAATTGATTTTTCATAAGTATGATACAACGTTTCTAATATTTTTAAATCAACTAAATCGTCTATTTCAAAAGAAAATTGTTTTTTATTTTCAAATAAAAAAGGCTTTTCCCCACACCAAATAGCGGATTCAACTAATTTTTTTGGTAGAATGTATATACTACCATCATCATAAAAATATCCTTTTATATCTTGTCTTCTAAGATTATTATGAGTGCCATATTCAATATTTTTAATATAAAAACCAGTAGCTAAATTTGAAAAATTACTTTTTTCAAATTTAGATATACATTCGTCTATAAAACCATTTGGTCTTAGGGGAGATGTTGGCTGAAGCAAAATATAATTTTTAAAACAAGAAAAACTTTTAGAATGAAACTGTAAAACATCGATAGTTTTAGCCTTATCTCCTGATAAATAATTAGGTCTTTTTAAAACTTCAACTCCATATAATTCAGATATTTTTTCAATCTCAGTTGAATCGGTTGAAACATATATTTTATCAATTAGTTTAGACATTTTTGCTGATCTTATAGTCCAGTAAATTAGTGGTTTACCAGCAAATCTTATAATATTCTTGTCTTTAATTCCTTTACTTCCTCCTCTGGCTGGAATAATCGCTACGTTCATTTAATTTTTTTATAGATTTAGAAATTGAATTAATTAAATAATCTATTTCACTTTTACTGAAAATAATTGAAAATGGAATCGATATCATATTATCATAAAACTTGTCAGTTTCGGGAATATTAGCATTTCCATAACCAAAATATTTAAATAAACTATATCTGTTAAGAGGGTAATATTGAATCACACATTTGATTGCATATTTATTATGTAAAATTTTTATTAAATCATCTCTATTCCAGTTTTTACCAGAACATCTAGCTGCTAAAAGATGATGGCTATGAGATGTTTTTTCATTAAATCTCTGAAATTTAAGCTCATTAAATGATGATAATTTTGAAGTCATATAATTGAATAATTCTCTCCTTTTTTCCGTAATATTATTCAATCTTTTTAAAACACTTAATCCAATTAAGGCTTGAGCTTCAGACATTGTTGATTTCATTGGTATAAAATCTTTTGAAACTTCTTTGACATCTACCATTGCAGGTAACCAATAATCATCAGAATTTTCGAATGGTTTATGGCCATTGTGTCTGTATAATTTAATTTTTTCAATAAAATCATTATTGTTTGTACAAATCATTCCCCCCTCACCCAGGGTTGTTAAATTTTTTTGTGAATGAAAACTAAAACATGAAATGTCTCCAAAAGAACCTACTGATTTATTCGCTCTAAATGCGCCCAAAGATTGAGCGCAATCCTCAATCACTTTTATTTTATTTTTTTTTGCTAAAGCTACAATTTTTTCTGTGTCCGTTGCTATTAAACCATAAAGGTGAACTATAACAATAGCCTTAGTTTTTGGAGTAATTAAATTTTTAACGTGTTCAAATGAGATTGTGAAGCAATCTTTGTTTATATCAGCCCAGATAATTTTTGATTTACTCCTAACAAAAGGAATAGCACTTGCACAATATGTATGTGCAGGAATAATTATTTCATCTTTTTCATCTACTTCTAATAAAAAAGATGAAATATCTAAAGAATGAGCACCACTCATTGTTGTTAGTGATTGAACACCAACATAATCAGAAAATAATTTTTCGAATTCCAATACATATTTATTTTTAGAAAGTGAAGAATTTTTTTCATTTAAAAATAAATTTAAATCATTAAGTTCTCTTCTATTGTATAAATGTCCTCTGCTAGGCCAATCAATTTTATATTTCATTTTACAGGATTATGATTTTGTTTTTTTTAAGAAAATTTTTTGATAAAGAATGTAAAGATTAATTTAAGAGGTATCTAGGCTAATTTTCAATTAATTTAATCATAATCATTTTTTGAATTGGATTAAAATATTAAATTAATATTCTTTTACAAATTGAAAATCCTAGAAATATTTAATTACACAATTTAAAAATTATACATTAAATAAGTCTTTCATAAAGCTATTTGGTTTATGGTATAATCTATTATAATTATAATTTTTAATCATTTTGAATTTTGTGTAAGATCTTAATAAAATTATATATTTAAATACAAGTAAAAGGTCGCAAACTGTAACAAATAGGTATTGAAAAGTGTAATATAAAAACCCCATAAGTTTTGATTTGCTTTTATGAAAATTTAAAACTTCAACGATTTTGTCTACGGGATCAATTTTATTTTTTAAACTGTAATATTCATCAAGATAATAGTCCATTTCACTTGATTTTTTTGATTGTAGTTTTTTATCAATACACATATTATATGCTTCATTAACTGAATTTGGCTTATAAGCAGCTAGATCAAAATTCTTTTCAAAATTAACATAAGCCTCATTCCTTTTAAAATTAAATTTTTGAATATTAGACGAGGAAATTATCGGAATATTACATAGATAAGCTTCTGTGAATGCTGTAGAACTAGTGCCAAAAATTACATTTACTTTACTTAACCACTCATTCATAGAGTTAGAAGTGTCAATTGAAAGTAATGGGCCAAAATGTTTTTTTAATTTTTTATATGCTTCTAAATTTTCGTTTGGATGAGGCCTTATTGATACATTATATCCATTTTTTACTAGTTTTTTAATTAATTTACAAGAAATTGAAAAAGCTTCTGAATCAATTGAAAGTCGCTCGAAATACCATGAATAATCTTCTTCCTCAGAATCAATAGTTATTAAATTATCAAAAGTATGGCGATTATCATAAACATTAATTAGTTCATACCTGCTTAAAAATCCTATTGTAAATTTACTTTCATTTCTTTTCGGTATTTCACAATATTTACTTTTTCTAATAGAACCTGTTAAGTGTAAATTTTTTCTATTTATGTTTTTATTTTTTAATAGCCAGCTTAAAGTAAAATTATTCCATAAAAAAAGACCAGAAAACAATTTATAATCCATTTTTTCATGATTATTATCATATTTGGGATATGATAATGATAATGTGTGATTTTCATTTGTTCCTTCAACCTCATTTATAAATACTTTAGTCCCCCTTCTTTTTAATTTTTTTATTAGATGGGTATCAACAGTATATGAATGAGTAGCAATGAAAATATTTGGAGAAAATATTTTTAGTAACCTTTCCGTCGAATGCCTAGAGGTTAGTAATATATTAAATCCTTCTTTCCTTAGTTTTCGTCCCAGGATCCATGAGGTGGTATATTCTCTCTTAAAGGTATCAATATGTATTACTACAATATTATTTTTTATCACTGACTAAATTTTAATTAAACGCTTATTTAAAATCCTTTTTACAGTTTGAAGTATGCCTTTTATTAAATTAATAGATGGGCTCAAACCTAATAGTTTTGACTGTTTAGAGGTTAATCATTTATAGAGTAAATTTTATTACCATTTAATTTTTCTATTAATAAATAGTTTGTGATTTAATCTATAAATAATTTAATAAACCACTTTAAAGAATCAGATAGTCTACCTTGTTTTAAATAAAATATGATAAGTTTAATTTTATGTTTTACAATATGATATTTTGCATCACTATAAAACAAAGAAATTTTTTTATTTTTTTCTAATAACAAATTTTTAATTAATAAATAGTGATTTAATCTTTGAGTGTCATCTATATAACTTACATTTTCAGAATGAATTCTACATGCGCCTAAAATCTTATTTAAATAAAATATTTTAAATTTTTTAGCTAATCTTAACCAGTAATCAAAGTCTTCAACAGTATTTCTATTAATACTTTCATTAAAATATCCAATTTCATTAAAACATTTTTTTCTAATTATAGCAGCACTAGTACTAACAGTATTTTTAAAAAATAAGTCTTTAAATGTTATAAAGTGGTCCTTACTAACCCATTTATGAGTCGTTTTTCCGGTATTTTCTCCTAATTCATTAATAATTGACTCTTTCGAAGTGATCATTCCTATTGAATGATCATCAATGAAAAGATCTATTTTAGATTGCAAATTATTTGTATACCATAAATCATCATCATCACAAAAGGCAATAAAATCTCCTTTACATAATTTTAGTCCAAAATTTCTATTAATAGCTATTATCCCATTATTTTTGTTTTGGAAAGGCTTTAATCGTGAATCTTCAAATGATTTAATAAAATTAAAAAAATCATAGTTTGAAAAATTATCAACAACGATAAGTTCAAAATTTGAATAAGTTTGATTTAGAATTGAAAGAATTGTTTCCTTCAACATTTCTTTTCTATTAAAGGTAGTCACAATAACAGAAACTAAAGAAGAATTATTTTTCATTATTTATTGAATCTAAATATTCAAAGATTTCATTAATTCCTGTTGAGATACTTGTTTTGGGAATAAACCCAAGTGATTTAATTTTTTTATTATCAACTGTATGCCTTTCTGAATTAAAATATTTATTAGGATTATCAGATATTGATTTATTAGGTAATATAATTTCAATTTCAATCTCATATCTTGACTTATAAACTGACTTCACAATATGGGCTAGTTCCAAAATAGTCAAAGTTTCTCCTGAGGAGATGTTATAAGTATTGTTATGGAAATTTTTAATCTCAGTTTGAATTAAAAAATCTACTGCATTGTAAACATCACTACTGTGTATAAAATCACGCTGTGGAGAACCATCTGAAAGTAATATGATCTTTTTTTCATAAAAAGCTGTTTTACATAAGTTGTTTATAACTAACCACCAACAATTGTTATCTAAAAAAACGGGGGTGCCATAACTATTACTGAGTCTTACATTAATACAATTTATGTCAGTTGATGTATTATAGTAATTACAAATCTGTTCAGACATTAGATGAGTTAGACCAT
>MDTB01105940.1_pt1 | contig 26106 bp, 31 predicted proteins | sample 811161 | NCBI WGS metagenome assembly MDTB01 (sample SAMN05326650, study PRJNA326480) | marine metagenome | isolation source: seawater | place: Mediterranean Sea | collected 2009 | reverse complement strand
TTTAGCAAGTGAGTACCATTCATTTGTTTTTTCTAAATCACCTTTTAGAAGGTATTCTTCTTTTATTGGTTGATAACAGTTTGCTGGATAAATACAAGATGACCCTAAAAAAATTAGTTTTTTAACTTTATATTTTTGAGCAGAATTAATTATATTAAATGATATTATTGTGTTATCGTACAAAAACTGTTTTGGATAATTAATATTTGCCAATATCCCCCCGACTTTTGCTGCGACCAAAAATATTACATCAGGTCTATTCTTTTTAATCCAATTATCAACTTTGATTTGCGAAGTTAAGTCTAGATTGGTTTTACTTGATGTCAAAATAGTACAATCTACAGTTTTTAATTTTCTAATAATAGACCTACCTACCATACCATTGTGGCCAGCAACCCATATTTTTTTTCCATTTAACTGAAATTTAGATTTAATTAACTTTTCTTCCATAGATATCATCTAATCTTATTATGTCTTCTTCACTTATATTTTTTCCAACTTGAACTTCAACCATAACCATTGGCTCATTGGTTGTGTTTTCAATCCTATGAATTTGATTTTTTTCAATATAAGTAGATTCATTGGGTTTAAGTTTAAATTTTTTTTTTCCTTTAGTTATAGTTGCAATACCTCTAGTAATTACCCAATGTTCAGATCTCCTTTTATGATATTGAAGTGAAATTTGACTTTTTGGATAAACTGTAAGAACTTTTACCAAGAACTCATCTTCGCAGTATATATTCTTATATTCCCCCCAAGGTCTGTAAAAAACGTTAGAAGATTTATCAAAAAAATCATTATTATTTGATCTTTCAATTATTTTTTTTAGTTTGTGAGAATCTTTTGTTTTTGAAACAAGGAGTGAATCATGATGTTCAATAATTATCATATCACTTAATCCAATTGCTAAAATTTTTTTTTCTTTATTTGTGCTGTAAATCAAAGAATTATTTACTTTATTTACCAAAATATTCTTTTGATTTAAGGTGTTTTTATTTTTGTCTTTAGCTAAAAATTTAGAAAAACTTTTCCAATTACCAATATCGGTCCAACCAATATTTATAGGTTTGACATATCCATTTTTTGTTTTTTCCATTATTTCTCTATCAAAAGAATCAGTTTTTAAAGAAAGGAATTTTTTGGAATTAAAAAATTCAAAGAAAAGATCTGATTTTCTTTCATTATAAATATCAACGAAATTATTCAATAATTTTGAAGAACAAAGTTCAATTTCATCTAAAAGAGCTTTTAAAGAAAAAATAAATATTCCGGAATTCCAAAACCAATCTCCAGTTTCTAAATATTTCTTAGCTAAGTCTGAATTAGGTTTTTCTGAGAAACTAGAGATTTTATAAATATTATTTTTTGAATTTATTATTTTTCCTTTTTTTATATAACCAAATTCAGAACTTGGCGAGTTAGGTTTAATTCCAAAAGTATATATTGATTTCAAATCGCAAGCGTTTACAATTTTTTGAACTTCTGAATTAAATTCTTTTTTTTTTTCAATTATTTGATCTGCAGGAAGTACTATAATTATGGCATTTGAATCTTTTTCTGAAATTTTCAAAGCTCCTAAAGTTATAGAAGCCATTGTATTTTTTGGAGTAGGTTCTAGTAGGATAGAGTCATAAATAATATTTTCTTTATCCAAGTTATTTTTTATTAAAAATCTGTGATCATAACTTCCTATAAACGTTGCTGGCATATATAAAGAATTTTTTAAACGTTTTGTAGTTTCAATTAATAGTGAATCTTTACTTTTAATGTTTAAAAATTGTTTGGGTAGATTTTTGTTTGACAGTGGCCATAATCTTGAACCAACTCCTCCACTGAGAATGAGAGGATAGATTTTTTTTTTTCTTTTCATTTTAATATAATTATAAACACTAAATATTCTTATATCAGTTTTAAATTAAAAAAATTAAATAAATCCTAATTTAATATTATCTTCATCATAGAATTGCTCACAAAAAAAAAACAAATTTATGAGTTTGAATTTTTTCAATGTTAAGTGTAATTTACTATTCAAAAAATAAGTGTAAGTTGACTTATAACAAAAATTTTAAATATAATAGAATATGGACGGATTATTAAATAAACTTAAAGAAAGATCATTAATAAAAGAATTTACTACCCTTAGAAAAAACACTAAGAAACTCATAAAAGATCTTTATGCTGAGGATATGGTTGTTCAAACAGAAAACTTTGTTAGTCCAATCAAATGGCATTTAGGACACACAACATGGTTTTTTGAGAATTTTCTTCTTATTCCATATTTAAAAGATTATAGACCTTTTGATGACAATTTTAATTTTATTTTTAATTCATACTATAACAGTGTAGGTCCTTTTAATTCCAGAGATAAAAGGGGGTATCTAACTAGACCATTATTAAGCGAGATTATAAAATATAGAGATTTTGTTGATGAGCATATAATTGAATTATTTCGCAGCGATCAAGGTGATTTTCAAAATTTCCTCATGGATCTGGGTATCAGTCATGAGCAACAGCATCAAGAGTTAATCTTAATGGATATCAAACATATTTTTTTTTCCAACCCTTTGAAACCAGCTTATAATAAATCTGGAATAGAGATCAAAAGGAAAGAAAAATTTAGTAATGAATTTATATTAGAATGTAAAGTGAAATTTGAATATGGGGATACCTCTAATAAATTTTGTTATGATAATGAGCTTCCAACTGGTTTAACATCAATAGATCCCATTAAACTATCTGGTTTTGTTACTAATGGTCAATGGAAAGAGTTTATTGAAGAGGGAGGCTATGATTCGCATGAGTTTTGGTTATCTGATGGTTGGGACTTTTTAAATAAAAATAATATTAATAAACCATTATATTGGATAGATAAGAATCATCATTTTACGTTATCGGGAGTTAGACAAATAGATAATAATTCTCCAGTTTCACATATAAGCTTTTACGAAGCATGCGCATTTGCTAAGTATAAAGGTTTGAGACTTCCTAACGAATTAGAAATAGAGTATTTTTTAAAAAAATCTGAAATTAATGGAAACTTTTTAGAAAGTAAAAAATACTGTGAAGTTGACTACAGTAACTCAGATTATAATAAATTAATCTTCGGAAATCTATGGTTGTGGACTTCTAGCAATTATGTGCCATATAAAAACTACAAACCTTTTACAAAAAAATTAATGGAATATAATAGCAAATTTATGTGCAATCAATTTGTTATGAAAGGAGGCTCTTTTGGCACTCCAATAAATCATATGCGAGCATCTTACAGAAACTTCTATTATCCTCATAATAGGTGGCAGTTCAGTGGATTAAGACTAATTGAAGATTTATGACAAAAAAATCAAATGTTAGTTTCCATGATTTCTATGAAAATAAGGATAATGATTTTCTTGACATAGTATATGGTTTGAGGGACAAAAAACAAAAAACTTTAAGTTCAAAATTTTTTTATGACGAGCGGGGTTCTTTACTTTTCGAAAAAATAACAACAACTAAAGATTATTACCCCACCTTGAAAGAAATGGAGATTTTAGAAAAGCAAAAGGATGAATTTTTTAATTTGTTTCCTGCACATTCTACAGTAATTGAATTTGGGAGTGGATCTAATAAAAAAATAAAAAAACTTTTAAAAGCACTTAATAAACCTTCTGAATATATACCGATAGATATTAGTAAAGAGTTTCTTTTTAAAAACGCTTTGGAATCTGCCAAAGACTTTCCAAATATTAAAATAAAAGCTGTTTGTGCAGATTTCGATCAAATCGAAGTTTTAGAAAATTTAATGAACAAAAAAGAATCAAGAATTGGATTTTTTCCAGGTTCAACTATTGGAAATTACAAACCGAAAGAGGCAAAGATTTTATTAAAAAAATTTTCCAAAATTTTAGGATCAAATAATTTTCTAATAGTTGGTGTGGATTTAAAAAAAGATATTGATGTTATTGAAAGAGCATATAATGACACTGAGGGAATCACTGCTAGTTTTAATAAAAATATAGTGAATGTTATAAATGAAAAATGTGGTTCTTTGATTGATTCCAAAGAGTTTTATCATAAAGCCTTTTTTAATGAGAATGAAAGCAGAGTTGAAATGCATTTAGTAAGTAAAAGAAAACAGGTAATTAAAATTTTGGGTTCAGAAATTTCTTTTTATAAGGGTGAATCTATTCATACTGAAAATTCTTATAAATATTCAGTTAATAGTTTTAAAGATCTTTTAGAATCTCAAAAATTTGAAGTTATTAAAGTATTAACAGATAAAAAGTCATTCTTCGGAATTTTTTTCCTGAAAGTAAAAAATACTTGAGTTATATAAACTTTAATAATGCAGGCTCTAGCAAACCATACCCTGGAGTAAATGAAGCAATTAATGATTATCTCAAAGCTGAGAAAAAGTATGGAGGATATTATGCTGCTCATTTGTTTGAAAAGAAAATAGATTTAATTTACAAAAATCTCTCAAAATTAATTAAATGCAAAGAAGGCGAAATATCTTTTCTACAAAGTGCTACTGTTGCATGGAATCTATTTCTAAATTCCATAAAAATAAACAAAAAACAAAATATTGTCATTCTCGATAATGAATACGGAAGTAATTTTATCTATTTAAAAAATAAAGGTTTTAGAATTAAGATAGTGAAAATAAAAAAGAATGGAATGGTTTGTTTTGATGATTTAATGAAAAAAATAGATGAAAATACTAGGGTTGTTTGTGTATGTCACATAGCTTCTCAATGTGGAGATATAATTGAAGCTGGCAAAATAGGTGATTTAGTAAAACAGAAAAATTCAGAAACTTTTTACATAGTCGATGCTTGCCAGTCTGTTGGTCAGATTGAAGTAAATGTTAAAAAATTGAAATGCGACGCACTTGTTGGTTCAGGGCGAAAATACTTGAGAGGGCCAAGAGGAACTGGATTTATTTTTTTGAGTAATAAAATTCGAGATAAGATTAAACCACCATTATTAGATCTGAAAAATGCCAAATGGGATGGGCATAAAATTAAAATAAATAAGAATCGAATTTATGAAAACTTTGAGCACTCGGTAGCACTTAAGATTGGATTAGGAAAGGCATTGGATAAATTAAATATAAAAAAAGTTGCAAAGGATATAAGGAATAAGAGTATAATTTTAAGAAGAAAATTGAGAAATTTTAAAAATATTATTTTTTTTGAAAATATAGAAAGAATTTCAGGAATTAATACTTTTTGTATAGATGGAATTAAAACAGATCATGTTTATAATTATCTGATGTCAAAAAAAATTCTATGTTCTTTATCAACATTAGAAACTAGTAGTCTTTACTTTAGTAAAAAAAAAACAAATAAATTATTGAGAATTTCTTTGCATGAATATAATACCATCAAGGAGATTAACTACTTAGTAAAATGTTTAATTGACTTAACAAAAAAATAAGCAATGATATAGATATGAATGTTGAAAGATTTATAAGATTTATTCAGATATTTTCAGTTTTATTAATTCTCGCTGGAGCAGTTGTTGGTTTTTTGAGTGAAGTTTATTTGATGATAAATAAAATGAAAGTTGAATTAGCCGATCTTCTATTACTTTTTATCTACGTTGAGGTAATGGGAATGATAAGAGTATATCTCGCAAATGCTGAGATTCGTATAACTTATCCTCTTGTTATTGCTATAACTGCTATTTCTAGATTGATAATATTACAAAAGAAAGATCTTGAACCATCAATTCTAATCTATGAATCATTAGCTATACTAATAATTGCCGTTGCTATAATTGTTTTAAGGTTGAGATATTTAAATTTTCTGAAACCAAAAAGAAATTTTAAATAGAATTGGAAATTTCCAATGAAAAATACAATTTTAAAGCGTCTATTTCTATATAATTCATTTCTTTTTTTCTTTTTTTTTTTACTTTTTTTAATCTTTCCTAGACTTGATATCTATTTGTCTAACTTTTTTTTTATTCAAGGGAGTTTTATTTCTGAAAAATATATTATTATTAAAGATCTAAGAAATTTTCTAAAAAATCTAATGATATTTATCCCTTTTGTTGCTATAGCGCTGTTACTTATAAATATGATTAACAAAAAACAGAAAGTAAAAAGTTCTTTAAAAGATAGAACCAAATATGTTTTAGTTGGTTTTATAATTGGGCCTATAGTCGGCTGTGGTATAATTGCGAATATGTATTTCAAAGACACTTGGGGACGAGCGAGACCAGTTCAAGTTCAAGAATTTGGTGGAACAAAATTTTTTACCCCTCCCTTTATAAAAACTGATCAATGTGAGAAAAACTGTTCATGGATAAGTGGTGAAGCGTCTGCTGCATTTTCTTTTTTGGTAGGTACAATTCTTCTAAAAAATAAAATTTTTTTTGTTATTAATATTTTTGTTGGTCTTTTAGTTTTCTTCTGCAGAATTTCAATGGGTGGACATTTCTTTAGTGATAATATCTTTGCAATGATTTTTATGATTTATCTCGCAATTCTTTACAAGAACCTCATTTATATATATTTAAAAAAAAGATCTTATAATGAAAAAAATATTAATAATAACAGATGATAAAAGGAGTAGTCTTAATCAATGCGAGGCTTTATTAAATGATTTAAAAAAGATGGATAAGTTTTATGTTAGTTATAAAAAAATAAAAAAAAATTTTTTCCATAAAATGCCGAATGCAATTATTTATTTTGTTCTTTTTTGTGTATCACTTTATAAAAATAAATTTAAATCTAGTTGTGATTTAATAATTTCCTGTGGAAGAATAAGCGCTCCCTATAGCTTAATAGCAAAAAAAATAAATTTATGTAAAAATATTCATATTTTAGACCCCTATTTTCAAAGGGATAAGTTTGATAAGATTTTATTACCATCTCATGATTCAATCCACAAACTCAAGTCTAAAAAAATTATTCAAACATTAGGTACTTTGGTAAATGAAAAAAAACTTACTAAGAAAGATAAAAAATTCGACAAAATCTTTTATAAGAAAAAAATAGTTGCTTGTTTAATTGGAGGAGATGGAAGAAGTTCAAAAATATCAGTTGATAATATAAAAAAACTCGTAGATCAAGTAAATAATATAAACAAAAAATTTTCCGTAGTTTATTGTTTATCAAGAAGAACAAGCAAACTGTCAAAAGAAATAATTTTGTCTACCAAAAAAAGTAATCACTATTGTTTTGATTATAAAGAACCTAATCCCTATTGGTATTTGATTAATCAAGCATCATATTTTATTGTAACGGAAGATTCTATAAGCATGATATCAGATGCTATTTCTTCTGGAAAACCAATATATCTTTCAAAGGTGACAAATATAAAGTTAAAGATAAAGAATTTCCAAGAAATGTTAATTAAGAAAGGAATTATCAAAATATTTGATGGTCAGCTTTACCATTGGAATTATCCTAAAATTAATGAATCTGCTAGAGTTTCAAAAATAATAAATTCTTTGCTCTAGTTTAATTCCACCTATTATGAAACCAAATCCATTGTTCTGGGTATTTTCTAACCCAGTTTTCAACATATTTATTTAGATAATTCATTATCTGGGTTTCATTTCCAATATTTATTATTTTATCCGGGAGAATTGGTTTTAAATAAGTAACTTTAAATTTTGTGGAACTTTCTCTAATACAAACTGCTGGAATAATTGGGCATTTAAATTTAATTGCAAATTTTGCTATTGCTGAAGGTGATTTAACTTTACGATTAAAAAAAATTGAATCCACACCATCATTCATCTTTTGATCAATAAGCATTCCAATATGACCACCTTTTTTATTCAGTATCCTTAGACAATCTTTTGCACCTTGATTACCCTTTCTAATTAAGTCAACTCCGTAATCATTTCTAATTTTTCTTAGCATTTTATCTACAAATTTATTATTTGGTGCTCGATAAATAAAATTTATTTTAAAACCATTTTTTACAAGCAAATGAGAAGTCAATTCCCAATTGCCAATGTGAGCAGAAAAAAATAAACAATTAGAATAACTTTTAAGAGGATTGATAAGATTTTCTTGATTTTCTATAGTTATATTTTTATCAACTCCAATTTCTAATTTATTTAAATGTGGGTACTCACCTACAATCCTTCCAAAATGAAACCACATTTTCTTTATTATATTATTTATTTCTTTTTTATTATAATTGGGAAAAGCTTTTGTTAGGTTTCTTTTAGCTAGTTGATTTCTCTTTGACATTAAGCTGTAAAGAAGAAATATACATCCACCTAAAAATGAAGAGATTCTTAAACCAAATAATTTAAAAATATAAAAAAAAAGTATTACGAAGAAATATTCTATATAATTTTTCAAATTTTACTCGTTATTTTTTGATCTATTATAATTATTGCAGGTGGTAATATTTTATTATTAATTATCGTATCTTCGATATCTGATAGGAAGGAAATTACCATCTTCTCTTTTTTTAAAGAAGCATTAGCTATTATGAATACTTTAGTTTTTTTAGAGATTCCTAATTCAATTAATTCACATAATATATTTTTAATTTGGCTAATACCCATATAAACTATTATTTTTCCATTATTATAATAGATTTGTTTAAATTGATTTGAAACTGAACTACTAATAATTCTTCTGTGTCCAGTTATAAAGTTACAGATTCCATTTTTATTAAAAAAACTAAGTCCAGCATTCTTTATAGCTATTTGAGATGACGTTATTCCAGAAAAAATTTGAAAAGTGATTTTGTTACTCCTCAAAAAATTAATTTCCTGACTTCCTCGGCTAAAAAAACTTGGGTCTCCACCCTTGAGTCTTAATACTTTCCTTTTTTTTTGGGCATAAGTAATCATCCAATCATTTATTTCTTTTTGCGAGCATGCCTTTTTATTTTTTGTTTTACCTCCAAAAATTATTTTTGCGGTCTTTTTACAATTTTTAAGTAATTTTGGGTTTACTAATGCATCATAAATAATTACGTCAGCAATTTTTATTGATTGCAAAACTTTTAATGTAGTTAATTTCAAGCACCCTGGCCCTGCACCTGCAAGTATTACAGTTCCAGCTTTAAAATCAAAATTAGTATCGTTATAATTAAACTTCATATAATATCGTAGCATTATAAATAATGAATAATACAATCGTTTTAAAAAAAGTTACTGTAAAATTTGATAAGAAAAAAATCCTTGATAATATCTCTTTTTCTGTTTCACCTCATAAACCTCTTTGTATAGTAGGGAGAGGTTCTTCTGGGAAAAGTTCGTTACTTAAAGTAATTATAGGTTTAATCAAAATCAATAGTGGAAGCATCTTAATAAATAACACGTCTATAAATGATAAGAAGATTAATGAAATTTATAGTTCCTTTGGTGTAGTTTTTCAAAAGGACGCACTTTTTGACAGTTTGACTGTATGGGAAAACGTAATGTTTAAAAGTATAGGAAAATTTAAAAAAAATGCATTGATAAATAAAACATTTAAGATTTTGAATGAAGTTGGTCTTGAAAAGAATGATGCGTTCTTATTTCCATCAGAGCTTTCTGGTGGAATGCGAAAAAGAGTTGCAATTGCAAGAGCTATTTCTCACAACCCCCAATTTTTATTACTTGATGAGCCAACAGCTGGATTAGACCCAGTTAAAACTAATGTGATATTCAAAATAATAAATGGTTTGTCACAGACTTATAAAACGACTTTAGTTGTTGTTACTTCTGATATGAAAGGAGCCATTAAGTATTTTTCTGAAGTTCTGGCATTGGATAACTCAAAATTAAATTGGATTGGGTCTGTAGATGAAGTCAGAAAAGGACCAACTAAATATATTAGGGAATTGTTTGGTTGAGTGAAATAAATTTATTATTTTCTTTTTAAATCTGCACATCCTGCGGTTGCATCAATTCCAGATTCAACGTAACATGCGCTTATTCTATTTTTACTCAAAATTTTTCCAAGATTGTAGCCTCTACTATTTGACGCAACCCATGTAATTGTAGAATTATCTGGATGGATAATACCAAAAAAATTCTTGGTACCATCAGTGTATGAAAAGCTACCCTTGAATCTTCTTCCATTTTGCTCAAGTATTTCTACTTTTTTTTCCCAAGTTCTAAAACCTCTTTGTTCGGATAATGTTTCGTTTTCTCCAATCCAAGTTCCAACTAAATTGGGGACGTGATCAGCAGAGTATGAAAAACTATAACTTAAACTAATAAATATAAAAATGTTAATTAATATTTTTAATTTCATACTATTATTATTGTTATTATTTTATAAAATTCAACAACAATAATGAATAATAGCTTGCTAGAAATATATTTTTCCAAAAAAATTCTATTAGTTTTTTTAATGGGTATAGCCAGTGGGATTCCACTTTATATGGTTTTATCAACTTTATTTATATGGATGACGAGAGAGGATGTGGAGATTGCAACCGTAGGTTTGTTTGGACTTACTCAGTTGCCATGGAGTTTAAAATTTATATGGGCTCCAATAGTTGATACATACAGAATTCCTATTTTGAATGAATTTTTAGGACAAAGAAAATCATGGTTGTTAATTACTCAAATTTTCTTAATCATATCTCTAATATTCTTAGGTTGCAGTGATCCCAAGCAAAACATAATGCTAACAGCAATGTTTGCATTTTTAACAGCTTTCTTTTCAGCTAATCAAGATATTATTATAGATGCTTATAGAATTGAAATTCTTGAAGATGAGTTGCAAGGTGCAGGTGCTGCGGCAACACAATTTGGATATAGGGTTGGAGGAATAATGGCAGGTGCAGGTTCATTGTATCTAAAAAGTATTTTTAGTTGGTCAGCAGTTTTTATGGCAATTGCTTTTATAATCTTCTGCTTAATGGTGCTTAGCATTTTTTTGATAAATATTAAGACAGATTATATAAAGAAACCTCAAAAAAATCTTCTTGCCCCTTTTAAAGAGTTTATTTCAAGAAGTTCAACTAAGAATTTAATGGTAATTTTATTTTTTATTTTTTTCTTTAAATTTGGAGATGTTGTCGCAGGAATAATGGCAAATCCATTTTATGTTAAGATTGGTTTTTCAAATATTGATATTGCAAATGCAAGCAAAATTTTTGGCGTAATAATGACTTTATTTGGAGTTTTTTGTGGAGGCTACCTTGTGAAAAAAATAGGTTTAATTAATTCCTTGATTATTTCAGGTTTTTTCCAAATTATATCTAATTTACTCTATGTATTATTAAATAGTGTTGGACCTGATTTTAATTTTCTCATAATTACAGTTGCAGGTGAAAATTTTTCTGGTGGTTTAGGCTCTGCGGCATTTGTTGCTTATTTATCTGTATTATGTAAAAAAGAATATTCAGGAACTCAATATGCACTTCTGTCATCAATTATGGGTTTAGCAAGAACATTCTTATCTTCACCATCAGGTTTTATAGTAGAATCGGTAGGATGGAGTTATTTTTTTATAATCTCAACTATATTTGGTTTGCCTGGCTTGATGATACTTTTTTGGATGCGATTAAGATTTCCAATTCAGATGCAAGTGTCTAAAAAGATTTAACTCACAATCGATTTAAACTCTCTAAGTTCTGACAGGGGGGTATAATTGTTAATGTGATGATAATACTTTTTAAGTATAGGAAGCTCATTTAAAAATGAATCATTAATTAGTTCTAGTTTTCCGGAGCAAAACCAATAGATAACTCTCCATGCAGTAATATCAGCAATACTAAATTTATCTGTAAAAAATTGTTTTTTTGAGGAAGAATTCTTCAATAAATTTTCCAAGTAAGTAAACCAGAGTATCAAATCATTTTTGACAAATTCTTTTCTAAGTCTTTTAAACTTTTCAAAATTTTTTTCTCTCATGGCTGCTCGAATTGACGGCGCAATATGATTAGTTATTTCATTTGCCCAATCTAATACTTGGTCAATAATTAATATTTTAAATTCGTCATTATCATAAAGTGATGAACGAATAGCACAAAATTTTGCAAGGCTATGTGTTTGAGCAAATTGTTTATTATCTACAATCATTGAGGGTAGTTGACCAAAAGGAAATTTTTTTTTGTCTTTTGACCAGTTTTTCCGTGGGATTCTTTCAAATTCATAAGGAATATTTGAATGAGCAAGTGATAATCTTAATATATCTACTCTCCAAAAATCAAAATCAAAGTATATCAGTTTAATCATTATTTTTCTGCAAATGCTTTTTCAATTACAAAACCACCTTGTATTTTAGTGGATCCCTCTTTAGAACCAAGGTCTTCAAATATTTTTTTTAGGTCAAATGTCATGGATTCTGAGCCACAAATCATTACTCTATCCTTATCAGTATTAAATTTATCAACACCAACTTCATTCCATAATTTATCATTTTTTATCCAGTCAGTTATTCTTCCTTCATGCGACCATTTTTCTCTGGTAACTGTATTAAAATAAGTAAAGTTATTTTTTGTTATTTCGGAATATATTTCATCTTTATTAAGATTGCTAAGCAACTCTTTGTATGCAAGTTCTTCTGGTGTTCTTACGGTATGGGTCAATATTATTCTCTCAAATTTTTCATATGTTTCTGGATCTCTAATTATACTCATAAAAGGGGCTAAACCAGTACCAGTTGAAAATAAAAACAGATTTCTTCCTGGCAGCAAATAATCACAGACAAGTGTACCTGTTGGCTTGGAGTTTACAATGATTTCATCATTTACTTTTATATGTTGAAGTTTGCTAGTCAGAGGACCATTTGGGACTTTTATACTTAAAAATTCTAAGTGATCTTCATGATTAGGGCTTACAACTGAGTATGCTCTTAACAATGGTTTTCCATTAATTTCAAGCCCTATCATGGCAAACTCACCATTTTTAAATCTAAAACTTATATTTCTGGAAGTTTTAAAACTAAAGGTTTTATCGGTCCAATGGTGAATACTAGTAACTTTTTCTTTTAAAAGAGTCATTTAAAATTTTTCAAAAAAACATCATATTAATGATTTGTAATTATGATATAAACCTTAATTATATAATTTTTTCTAAAATGACAAGTATTAATATAAGAAAATTAACACATTCAGAAATGGATCTTTACAGAAAACCATTACTTCCAGAAACTTGGAGTCGTTTTCCTGTTGATAGAGATATTGATACACAGCAACTTAGAAAAATTCTTCAAAAAGATCTGGATAAAATAAGATCTGGAGCAGAAAAAGACCCATTTTCTAACTCCATAACTATGTTAGCATTAGATATTTCAAGAAGGCTTGAGAAGAATAAATTAAACTACTCTGCATTGGAAGCATTGATTCAGAGGTTGGCTGTTGGTTCATTTGGTCTTAGAGCAGACAAACTTAAATCATATATGGGGACAATAGATAGGTCTGAAAATAAAATTGCTATTGTTAAGATAATTAAATCACTTGCTCACAATGGTAAAACTTTATTAAAATTCGAAGAATTTAATAAAAAATTAGATAAAGAAATTTTCGGAATAGTCTTAACTGCTCATCCTACTTTTGGTATGACCTATGAAATGATGATAGAGCTCGCGAAGTTAGCCACATCAAAAAAGGATAATAGATATTTAAATGACAAGGAATTAAAATCTATCGTAAAAGAAGTTTTTAAAACAGAGCAAAGACCCGAAAAGAAAATAACATTAAACTTTGAACATAATTTATCTATGTCGGCTTTGAAATTTTTACAACAGTCACTTAGAACTTTTTATGAAATTATATTAGAGGTATCTAAAAAATTATATCCTACCCAATATCATAATATTGAGCCACAAGTTTTTAGATTACATACATGGGTAGGTTATGATGTAGACGGAAGAGGTGATATATTTTGGAATGATAGTTTTTCAAAAAGAATTGAAGTAAAAATTGACCAACTTGATCTTTACCTCAATAAAGTTGATAAAATATTAATCAACTTGAAAAATAAAAAATATAAATTTGAACTTTCTAGAATTAAAAATATTTTAACTGATGCAATTAATCACAATAGTAAAGCCCTAAAAAAGTTTTCTGAGGAAGGGTTTGTAAAAAATTTCACCTTAATTAAACAAGTTTCTAATTATCTTCATGAAAATAAAAAAAAATTGTTGACGAATACTGAGCCGCTAATTGCTGCCATAGATAAGCTGGTTAATGATTTGATAAAAAATAAAGGTGATGAAAAAAAAGTAGTAATAGATAACCTTATATTACTTAAAATTGAAATTAAGAATTTTGGTCTAGGTTTGGGTCGTACACAGTTGAGATTAAATGCAAATCAGTTAAACAACGCGATTTCAAAAGAAATTGACTTAAGCGGCGATCCTAACGATCCATCCAATAAAATAACTTACTTGAATATGATATCTAAAATAATAGATAAAGTTGAACCAGTGACTATCAACTTTGGAAGTATTTATGAAGAGAATATGAATGCAAGAAGATATTTTATGCTTACAAAGCAGATTTTAAAATACATCGATGAAGATCAATCTATAAGATTTTTGATTGCTGAATGCGATTATCCATTGACAGTCATGACAGCATTATATTTTTCAAAACTTTTTGGTGTTGAAGAAAAAATTGATATATCTCCACTTTTTGAAACTGAAAAAGGTCTTGAAAGTGGTCATGATGTAATTAGAACGCTCTTAAAAAATCATAATTTTAAAAAATATATTCTTAAGAGAAAAAAATTAACAGTTCAAACCGGATTTTCTGATGCAGGGAGATATTTAGGACAACCAGCTGCAGTATTGTCAATTGAAAACTTACAAAGAAAAATTGCCAGATCATTATATGATCAAAATATGTCTGATGTTAAATTACTAATTTTCAACACTCATGGTGAATCAATTGGGAGGGGAGGGCATCCAGTTTCGTTAAGTAATCGTTTGAAATATGTTAACTGTAACTATACCAGAAAAAAATTAAACGATTGGAATATTGATTTAATTCAAGAGATTAGTTTTCAAGGTGGTGATGGATACCAATATTTTATGAATCACGATCTTGCATTTGCTTCAATATCGCGAATCCTTGAGTTCTGCTTCAGCAAAGACCATTTAAATGAAAATGATCCATTCTATGAATCTTCAGATTTTGGAATTGAATTTGTTAATACTATAAAAAATTTTAATACAGAATTAATGGATGACCCTAATTATGCTGCATTATTAAATGTTTTTGGTTCTAATCTAACTCATTCAACTGGTTCAAGGGCTGTAAAAAGACATATTGATACTTCGATAAAAACATTAGTATATCACCCTAGTCAAACACGAGCTATACCTCAGAACTCTATACTTCAACAGCTTGGAATGCTTGCCAATACTCTTGGAGGTATAGGCCGTTTTCTGAGGAAAGACCAAAAGAATTTTATGAGGTTTTATAATAATTCAGATAGATTTAGGAGAATACTTGACAATGTTCAATTTGCTTTTGCTTATAGTGATATCGAAGTTCTCAAAGCCTATATTGATTGTTTTGATCCTGGAATGTGGCTTTCTTGGTCAACAAGAACAGCAGATTCTGACAGAAGTGAAAATATGAAAGGTGTGGCTAATTTATTAGAAAAATTTGATGTTCATTGGCGTCTCAATAAAGTTTATCGAACTTTACATCAAGAGTATATGGAAATAAGGAATTGGATTCTTGGTCGTAAATTGAGGGGTAGAATTGCAGTTGGAAGAGGTAGAGTGATAGAGAAAGAAATTAGAGATGAATTATTGCTGATGCATGGTATCAGAGTCGCAATATTTCATGAAATATTTCTTTTATCTGTAAGAATACCAAAATTTAGTGATCAGGCAGGTACATCCAGAGATGAAGTAATTGCCAAATTAATTAGATTTGACATTTTTGATGCCGTAAGCACGTTAAGGAAAATTTTTCCAACTGGAAACATCAAAGCAAAAAATTTAGGTTTTTCAGATAAATCAAATTATGTAAGTGAAACAAATTTGAACTATACTAAGGAAGAAAAAAACATTTTTAAACAATTGGAGGCACTTTATGAATGTGCTCGACGAGTTAGCAGTGGAATAACTCATTTTATAGGTGCTGTTGGTTAATTTTTTTCTTTTTCTTTATATAATTCCTCTATGGCTCCAATATCTTTGTCGGAAAGATTTAATTTTTCGGATAACTCTCTTAATTCTTCTCTTTCACTTTTGTCAATAACATCATCTTGAAGCATAAACTTGAGTTTATCTTCATAGGTTTTCTGGTTTCTTCTTGTAAACTCAGTGAAAGCTGAGGCCATAATTCCTGCTGGAAGAGCAACTGTACCTATTCCTAAAATTATACTTATGGAACCAAACATTTTTCCAACTGGTGTTATAGGATAAACATCACCATATCCAACAGTTGTTAAGGTGACTAATGCCCACCACATGGATTGGGGGATACTACCAAATTTATCGGGTTGTACGTCTTTTTCAACCAAATACATTCCACTAGAAACAATGATCAAAGCTATAAATAATAAAAAAAAAGCTGCACCAAACGATCTTCTTTGATCCCATAAAACTGCTATTAAACTATTAATTGACCCTGAATATCTAGAAAATTTTAGTAACCTTATAATTCTTAAGGCTCTAATGAATCTTAGATCAATTGATGGATAAAATAATGCAATAAGACTAGGTAGAACTGCTACAGCATCAATAATTGCTCCAAAACTAAAAATATATTTAACTCTTTGATCAAAATTACTTAAATTTTTATTTTTATGACTCACACATGACCAAAATCTTAAAAGATATTCTATTGTGAAAATTAGAACAGAAAAATATTCGAAATAGGTAAAGAAAATCTCAAATCTACCGTATATGGAATCAACAGTTTCAAGAATAACTGATAAAACATTCAATGTGATTAAAGATAAAAGAAATAAATCGATTACTTTACTCAAATGATCTTTTTCTTGCCCAGGCTCTAATAATTCCCAGCATCTTGATCTAATTTTTAAATAATTCATTGACAATATAAGTTAGTTTTATTTTTTTGGACAAGTGATTTCTTTCTGACATTTGTTACCAGGAGAACCAAGGTAGATTTCTTTATCTTTCATTCCTTTTTTTTGAGATTGATAAGTGCACACCACATCATCAGGAACAATTTTTTCTTTGATAAGTCTACATTTTGGCTGGATTACAATTCTTTTTCTTCTATCGAAGGTACCTTCCTCCGGAGCATATGTTCTGCCTTTTGACTTTGGCAGGGCATCTGCAATTATTGGGATTATTAGAGTTAGTATAATAATAAAATTAAGAATTTTCCTCATCAGAATTTTCAGTATTATTTTTGTCATCATCATTAGCCTTAGTGTCATCTGTTCCTGGTTTGTATGCAGTTCCTTGAATAGATTTAGCTACAAACTTGTTCATTAGAGTGTCTGACTTTTTAACATAATCTTCAAGACCCTCCTGCAATATTTTTTCGGCATCTTCTTTAGTTTTAGCTTCGATCTCTGCTACTCCATCGATTATCCAGTGCACTTTGAAAATCATTTTTCTTCCTTTTTTGAGTTAAAGTAAATATTTTTAGTATAAATCTCATTAGCTTCAATTTGAATATTAGAAATATTTTTTTTGTCAATTAATTTACTCACTCTATCTCTAATCTTCATTGCTTTATAAACTCCAGCACTTACAGACACAGAATACCACAAATATGATTTTTCAAAATCTATTTCTGGTGAAATTTTTTCGTACCAATATCCAAGCTTAAATGCTGAAATGGGGTTATTTTTTTCAACATAATTATTTTCTAAGATTTGAGGTATTTCTTTTGATATTTTTAGAAATTCCTCTGGGTCAACTTTATCCTCTAAAGACTTTATTTTTTTCAGACAACGTTTGTTGCCATTTAGAGAGCATAACCAAGTATATTTTAAAGATAAATTGTAATTTTGGACAGTTCCTATTCCATCAAAATACATATTTGATAGGTTATAAATAGCATCTTTATTATTTTTTTCAGATAAATTGAAGAAAACAATAAATGACTTCTTAAATTCTCCATTTTCGTAATAATCTACTCCACTTTGGTAATAATTTGAATCATCAATTATTTCTTCATTGGATTCGTTATTTCCAGCAATTACATTAATGCTTGATAAATTTAAAACAAAAAATATGAGAGTAAAAAATTTCACCTTCCCGCCATCATAATTAGTTGCAGATAGAGAACTCTGAGTCTAAACCTAGAATTAGGTCTTTGTTCGTAAACAACAATTCTCGGTCTATCTGAATTTGGTTTTTGAAACTCTATAGACATATCTTCAGGAAGATAAACCCCATTAAATTCCAATGTCTTTTGTGGATCCTGTTCAAACTGCTCTTTGAAGTTTGCATCGATCCAGATTCGTGCTAAGACTCTTCCCAGAATATCTGGAAGATATTTTCTAACTTCAGATCTATTTTTGAAATGATGAAGTTTTTGAGTTATATCAATAGAATTGATTTTTTCCTGGTTAACAGTAATAACTTCATTTTGTTTGGCTTTTACTGGAAGGTTTTGTTGTTTTTTTTTCATATACCATCTATTTATATATATAAATCTAAAATGAAAATAAATAATTTATTAAAAGTATTTGAAATTTAGTCGTAAACGATAACATGAAAAATAAGAATAATATATTAAAATTTCCTTCATTAATTGATAAGAAAAAAGAAAAGCTTGTTGGTATAAGGGATGAGATTGAAAGAATTTTAACAAAATACGCTTTAAATGAAAAAGATTTATGGGCTGTCTCTCTAGCTGCTGGGAGGTTTTCTGCAATAAATTTAGAGAGGTTAGAGGGTGAAGAAAAAGCTATTGATTTCTTCAAAAATTGTATTAACACTCAAAAAGAATATGATTTAACCAGAAATTCTTCCAACATTACCTGAAATTTGAGCACCTGTATCTACAGAAAGGGAATTTGTCTTTAATTTTCCATCGATAACCCCACTGTTTGAAACTTCCAAAAGATCTGCTGTTATATCTCCGTCTACTTTTCCTTCAACTTTTAAGTGCTCTGCATTAATATTTCCATTAAAGAGAGCTGTTGTTTCTATTATCACTGATCTAGCAACAACATTTCCTTTAAAATGACCAGCTATTACAACCTGACCATCTTTCGACTCTAATGAACCTTCCATTAAAAGGTCTTTATTTATATAAGTTATATCGCTCATCTTCTTTTTCTCCTGATAATTACTAGTTTTCAGTAATTTCATCCTCATCAATATTTTTTTTATTTTTTAATTTTTTTTCATCCCAATTATGTATTATTTTACAGTTTAGTGCAGCACCTCTATCCATTTGAAGAGATTTATAATTAATTTCTCCAGTTATTACACATGAATCTGTTAACCAAACTGAATCCGCTTTAATTTTTCCTTGATAATTACCAGAAATTACAACAAGTTCAGAAATAATTGAACCTTCAAGAGAGGCAGCTTTTCCTAACGTAACTTTTTCAGACTTTATATCAGCCTCCACTCTTCCATTTATTTCTATTGTTGAGGCGTTAGTAATTTTTCCTTTGAATATAGCCCCTTTCCCTATAATTGATTGATTGTCTGCCATGAATTAGGTTCCTTTATTTTTTTTATTTGTTTTCTGACTTTTGCTTTTTTCCTTCTCAAGACCTTTAATTAATTGAACTTCTAATTTTGCTCCAGGTTGTGCTCTTAGATTGTTGTAATACATATTTCCTTTAATGTTAGCATCTGACTCTATAGCAAGAGAATCTGCAAACACATCACCTTCAAAATTGCCTCCAATTATGCACTCAAAAGCTTTAATATTTCCTTTAAGATTGCCTTCTGAGGATATGCTCATATTTTCACATTCTATATTACCTTTAACTTTACCTCTTAAAACTAAATTTCCATTGCATTTAATATTACCATTAATTTGCATTTCAGTACCAATCACACTTGATGATGTTGAAGTTTTTGAAGGTTTATTTGTATCTCTGGAAAACATCTTGAAGGTATTGCAATTATTTTGCCAACTTAAAGCTTGATAAAATAAATAATTATCACAAAAAAAATTAAAAAAAAAGTTTTTATTATTTAATTTTGGCTTACTAAATGCATAAATTTACTTTTATATAAAAATATTGTAATTTGATAAATATTATGAGTGAACAAGTTATTGACATAAGAGATAGAATAGAAAAGATGAGAGATCAGATGACAGTTCCTGGATCTCAAAAGCCTGTTCAATCCAATAAAGTGCAAATAGATAGTGCTAATTCGAAAAGTGTTAACTATAACAATAAAAATTTGTTAAAGGGTGAAAAATCGAATGTAGTTGAAGAAGTTACAGCTAAAAATAAAGTAGAAACATTAAAAAAATCATCATTTAGTTCACATAATAAATCTGATTTAGGTGAAAAAGTTTATGAGAAAAATAATAAAGAAACTCAGCCAAATAACAAGTACGAGACTTTTAATCCTCAAACACAAGAACAAAAGATAAATAATCCACCGAAAGATAATTTTAAAACATACGATGATTATCAAAAAGATAGAGTAAAAGATGAAAGCAAACAATCTGTTAAATTAGATGAAAATCAGCCGTTTCCCAAATTTAGCCTTAATGTTAGTAATCCTATTTCATGGAAATTAATGCTACTAATTATGTTAATGCAACTTTTAACAAATATGATGTTAGTTGTAGTGCTATATTTAAAATAAACATAATGGAGAAGTATCTTAAACGAGTCTCTTTTAGTTTATTGAAGTCAAGGATTCTAGGTAATCTTAAATCTAGTACAAGATTTGGAGAAACAAGTGTTTTTTCAAAAAACCTTAGTGTTTTTTCTAATAATATTAGATTGATTTTGAAGGAAAGAAGATTTCTTTATTTTACTAAAAGAGGCCCAATTGAAGTAGTTTTTAATTTAAAACATTATGTCTCAGCTTTTATTTTATTCTTGGTTTTTTTATTTAAGGTTATACAGTTAGTTTTTTTTGGCATTTCATCATTCTTCTCTTATCTATTATATAAAAATTCTGAAATTACTAATCAAAGTTTCACAAAGTCAGAGATTCAGGTTCTTAAAAATATTGCAAATGATAAAAAAATTATTGAAAATGATTTCAATTCAGAGAAAATTGAAATAGTCATAAATAAGGATGATGAATTAGATAAAAATATTTCTGACTCGAATAATATACAATATCAGTTTAGGGAAAAATTATTAAATTTAAAAAATCTCATAGAAAATATTAAAATAACTTTTCCAAACGATGTCAAATATTCTGATGAAGTGAAATTTGAACAATTTTCAAAACTTGCTAGTCCTGAGATGGTTGCAATTGAACACAGATTAGATAGTAAAGCAGATATTTCTATTCCTTCTAAAATAAAGAAAGATTCATTTTCATATAAAAAACTTCCTTTGATACCTTTCATTGCTCCAAGAACAAAAAAGCTTAAAATTATTAATTTTACTAGAAAAATTGATTCTGAAATTTTCCAGTTGTTGGATGTATTTAATAAATTGAAACTTATACCAGAAAACATTGATATTCACAGAGTAAACAATTTGCTTAAGGAAAATATAAATGTTGGAGATAATGATGAACTTCTAGACTATACATCTTTAAGATTTCAAATTCTTGAAGATTTGAAGAATGCGATTATTTATGTTCCATTAAAACCTCCAATGCAATATTACTATGTTTCAAGTCCATATGGTCAAAGAATTCATCCCAAAACAAAAAGAAGACAAATGCACCATGGAATAGATATGGCAGGAACATGGCAAGAAGAAGTCAGAGCTCCGGCCGACGGCTATGTGTCATTTTCAGGAAGAAATGGATCATTTGGAAAGTCTATAAAAATTGTTCATAAGCATGGGGTTTCAACTTTGTATGGTCACTTACATAAATTAAATGTCAAGAAGGGTGCAGCTGTGGTTGAGGGGCAGGTAATTGGCAAAATGGGTTCTACAGGGCGAGCAGTAGGTGCTCATTTGCATTATGAGATAAAGATAAATGGAATGTCTACAAACCCATATGATTTTATTTCCGTAGGAAGAGAGTTGCTAAGTAGCTCAATTATAAAAAAATAATGATGTTGGCATTTAAATTGCTCACATATCTTTATGATATTAATTATTTTTTCTCTTATTTTTCTGTATCCGGTTCAGTCCATTCTAGCTAGCGAGAAAGAAAGTTGTAATTACTTTACAGAAAAATATGGTAAAGAATATAGATTGCCTAATGGTTTATTAACTTCAATTTCACTGGTTGAATCAGGAATTCAAAAAAAAGAAAAAGGCTTTCAATCTTGGCCATGGACACTTAATGTTTCAGGAAAATCTAAATATTTTGACAATAAACAAGAAGTTTTAGATTATTTGAGATTAAATTTAAAGAAAAATAAAAGTATTGATGTTGGATGTATGCAAATAAATACGAAATATCATCTTAAAAAATTTAATGATCTAGATCATATTATTGATCCTAAAGAAAATGTAAAATATGCTGCTGAGTTTCTTTCTGGACTATACAAAAAACACAGATCTTGGAATGAGGCAATATCTAGATATCATTCATCAATTCCTAAAAAGAAGAAGTTATATTTAAAAAAAGTTTATTCATTTTGGAATAATTTAAGACAGAAAAAAATCATTATTCATTCAAAATATATAAATAATCATGAAAGTAAAAAAATTAAATATTTTAGAGAGATTTTAGCCAAAGAAAATATTTAATTTACCATGTTTTGGCAGATAAATTGCAAGTTTGGTGTAAAGGAGAAAAAAATGAATAAAGAACTTAAATCAAAAGAAATTAATCATGGTTTTTCGAATGTAAGCCCAATGATTAAAATTTCACATTTTGATAATGATGATAAACACATCAGAACGGACGTCTTTCCCGTAACACATTTCCTTGATAAATCGTCTGATGAAATTAAAAGTATCAAGTACAGTTAATAACATAGCCTAAACTAATCTTGATACTTTCTAAGGTAATCTAATTTAGATATTTTAAAAAAATCGATTCAAATCTATAAAATTAAAGTTATAAATTCATATTTTGAATTTTCATAATTTTTCTGCGAACTGAAGATGCAGGAATGTTAAGTAGTTCTCTGTATTTTGCAACTGTTCTTCTTGCTAAATCAATACCTTCACTTTGTAATTTTTCAACAATTGCTTCATCACTAAATGGATTGTTTAGCGGCTCATTGCTTATTAGTTTTTTAAGGGATTCTCTAACAGATTCTGCGGAATGAGTCTCACCTTCTTTTGTACTACTTATAGAAGCACTGAAAAATAGCTTCATTTCAAATACTCCTCTTGGGGTTAACATTAATTTATCAGAGGTAACTCTACTAACAGTACTTTCATGCATATTTATCTTTTTAGCTACATCTTTAAGTACCATTGGCTTAAGATATTTTTTACCTTTTTCAAAAAATAACTTTTGTTGATTAACAATTTCTGAACTGATTTTAAGTGTTGTAATATTTCGTTGTTGTATAGCCTTTAATAACCATCTAGCAGAATTTAGAGATTCATTAATAAATTTTTTATCAGATTCCCCACATTGCAGATTTTCAATTTCTTTAACATAATCTTCGTTTATAGTAATTCTGGGAAGTGTGCTTTCATTTAACTCAACTGACCAATCGGATCCATTATTTGAAACAATTACATCTGGATGAAATATATTGTCAGTGTCATTTGAATATTTCCCTCCTGGTTTTGGATTTAATGATCTAATTAGTTTAATTTGTCTTTTTAAGTCCTCCTCACCAAGGTTAGTTAGTTTTTGAAGAGCTTTGATACTTCCACTACCTAACAATTCAATATTATCAATAATGATGCCTGTATTAATATCAAGAAGATCATCATTTCTTAGTTGAATTTTTAAGCATTCTTTTAAATTTCTTGCAAAAACTCCGTTAGGTTCGAAGGATTGCATTCTTAATAATACTTTTTCAATATCAATAATACTAAATGAACTAAAGTCAGAAATATTTTTTAAATCTTCATTTAGCCAACCACTTTCATTGATATAGTCTATTAATATTTCGGCAATTTTTTTTTCTTGATCATTTACAAATTCTAAATCTGCTTGACTTTTTAGAATGGATTTCAAGGTCAACTTATCACTTAATGTTTGTTCAATTACACTGCCAGCATCTGGAGACTCAGTTGAACTGCTATTATTTTTAAATTCATAAGAATTGTCTGTATCCCATCTATTCTCAAAATCATTATTTTGAGGTTCATCAGCAATAGATTCTCCATTTTCAAATGATTCCCCTAAATCAGAAGTTTTTTCCTCATTTAAAGATTCATTTTCATCCAAATCTATATTTTCATTCTCTAAAAATGGATTTTCTTCAAGTTCTTTATTAACTAAATTAGAAAGTTCAAGATTATTTAACTGTAAAAGTTTTATAGCTTGTTGAAGTTGAGGAGTCATTACTAATGATTGACTTTGTTTTAATTTTAGGTTTTGAGATATTTGCATAATTCTTTTCCTTTCATTGTTATTTCACAATTTTTTTTATTCAAATGCAAAACTTTAATTTGACACATTGTAATGGTCAAAAAATTGACTAAGATTTTTATTAGAAGAAAATTTAAATAATTATCAGATTTTCCTTATTTCCTAGTAAATTTCTCTAAATATTTTATTATTTAACCTATGCTTAAGTTATTTCCATTAATAATAATAACCTCTCTTTTTTTTATAATTTTTTTTAATGTAAAATTTCTGACATCAAAAATTGAAAAAGAATCAATAAATAATCCAATTGTTGAAGAAGGTTCAAATCAGGAAATTATCGATGATAATTTAACTAATAAAGATTTATCAAATAGAACAAATAAAGAAATTGATAATATTGCGAACCTCAATATTGAAAAAAAAGTTGAAAAGAGTGATTTAAAAATACAAGGTAGAGATAGTGTTAGTTACACCGAAAAAAAGGGTGATAAAATTTCAAAAACAAAAGACAATAATAATTCTCAAATTAAATTAGAAAAAAAAGAACTTACAAAGAATTTAATCATTGATAATGGAGATATTATAAAATCTCAAACAAAATCGATAGATAAATTAATAAAAATCCAATTTGGTGCCTTTTCAAATATGAAGAACGCTGAAAAACAAAAAGATTTAATTTTCAATATACTTTCTTCAAAAAAAGATGGTTTTACAAATAAATTAGAAATTTCAAAAGAAAATAAACTTTATAAAATCCTTTATTATTCAGAAACAATTAAAAATGCAAAATCTATTTGTGACTTTGCGAGATCAAAAAAATTAGGTTGTTTAATTTTAAAAAAATGAAAACTTGCAGGATTTGCCTATATATAAGATTTTTTTTAGCTTTTGTAATTTTAATAATAATAACGGCATTATTATTTAAGGATAACCTTGGTTATCTATCCTTTGTCACACCATGGAATGCTGTGAAGGTTATATTTGTTTTGGGTATAATTTTGTTTGTAACAAAATTGATTGAATATATGAGACAAAAAGATTAACGATCTTTAACAAATCTAACAAAAAGCTCTTTTTCAGGTACAAATCTTCCATATGAATGCCCTGTGAAAAAATTTACCGACCAGAAAAATTTGGGTGACCACCAATTTCTCTGTGAAGTCCAAAAAGGTTCTGCAGGTGTGTTTGGAAATAACTTTGTATCAATCTTTACACCCTCACAATTTTTACAAATAAGGCTTTCAAGCTCTTTTCTATCAGGTAATCGCCAATTTCCATCAATTTGCTCATTAAGTTGAATGTTTGCTTCCTCTATTGCTTTATAATCTAATTTGACCGGATTACCCAGACATGATTTTTTGTCATCACTCCATTGTTGTCCAGTTGAACATTTTAACCATTCAATCTTATTTTTTAAATCAATTACATAATAACCTTTATCAATATAGTTTGAAGCATTCACATCAGTAAAAATAAAAATCAGAAAATAAATAAAAATTGGATATTTGATCATAGTTTTATATTACAATAATTTAAAAGATTTATAAAAAACTTTTGTATTTTGGTATTAAAGTTGCAGAATCCATACCAAAATATTATTTTATATATAAATTGTTAATGGAAAAATAAATGGATTTAGCTACTATAATTGGTTTTCTCGGAACTATAGGCATGATAGCAGGTGCTATGATATC
>MDTB01022032.1_pt1 | contig 26106 bp, 30 predicted proteins | sample 811161 | NCBI WGS metagenome assembly MDTB01 (sample SAMN05326650, study PRJNA326480) | marine metagenome | isolation source: seawater | place: Mediterranean Sea | collected 2009 | reverse complement strand
TGGGAACACTATTACTGAAAAGTTTTCAACTTTGGTGAATCTAAAATCTAATTTTGTGATCGATCACCATGGCAAATTTTTTAAGCCCATAGATCCAAACTCCATCGAAATAGATTACCTAAAAAAGCTGATTGATCGAGGCAACTGCTGGTATAAATTCGCCGGATGCTATGAGTCGTCGGCGATCGGCGCACCTCGTTACCCGGATGTCGCCTTGATTGCTAGCTTAATTGCCGATCACGCACCCGAGCGCATCATTTGGGGAACAAACTGGCCCCATAACAGTGCGAGATCACAAGAAGGCTACCCCAATGATATGGATCTTCTAGATCTAGCTTTAGATTGGGTTCCATCTGAGCATCACGAAAAATTATTAGTCCATAACTCCGCAGAACTATTCGGATTCAACCTACCGCGACAATAGCGGCCGCCAAATTCATTGCGTCACAGAGTCATGGACCCAAGAAGAAAAATACCATCGGATATAATCTGCGCTGACGTAAATTCTGGACTTTAGCCATAGCTTGGAAGATCTGTCATGAGAAGCAATTGAGTTCCGCCACCCTTCGGTACTTCATCCATTTTCGGCTCAAAGACATGTGTTCGAGTTTGAACGACTACCCGTTCTTAGCCATACTGATCTCCGTTTCCAATGATGCATAACTTTCGAGCAACAGCAACATGATCCACTGCCGCCGCGCGACAATTGAAGACCACCGATACCTTGTCGATGGAAATCATTCCATCGCAAAGGAAACCGAGGGCATCGAGCTATCAGAAACGAAGCTAGGCCCGGGAATCAAGGCAATACTCGAAGACGAAAACAAGGGAATCTATTGGGTCGCGATACATGAGGGTCAGATCATTGGACAGATTCTGGTTACTTACGAGTGGTCTGATTGGCGAAACGGCCAAATTTGGTGGATACAGAGCGTATACGTGTGGCCAGATGCCCGCCAACAAGGGGTATTCAAGGCGCTCTTGGATCGAGTCACCACCGAGGCAAGAGACAACTCAGTGGTAGAGCTAAGACTCTATGCAGATACGACAAATCAGAAGGCACACTCGACCTATCTGAGCCAAGGATTCACGACAGGTCACTACCAAGTCTTTGAGAAGCCGCTCTAGCGAGATTAAAGAGAAGCAGCAAAGCGAGCACGCGCCTCGATCTCAACGTAATCACCTTGAGCTAGTAAATCACCTGGCGCGATCCAACTTCCACCGACACACACCACGTTGGGACATGCGAGATAATTACCTGCTGTCTCTGCTTTGATACCACCGGTTGGGCACACCAGAAAATCAGGTAACGGACCTGCAAGAGACTTCAAATAGTCCACACCACCCGACGCCTCGGCAGGGAAGAATTTTCCGCAATGACTCCCCAATTCCATCAACACCATCGCTTCAGATGCGCTTGAAAACCCTGGAAGGATCGGCAGTTGATGTTCGATGCTCGCGTTCCACAAAGCTTGAGTCGTACCTGGGCTTACCACAAAGTCAGCACCGTATTCTTTCGCTTCTCGCATCCGGCCTGCGTTGGTCACAGTACCCGCCCCGATCAGCGCATCAGGCACTGCCCGCTTCATCGCAACCATGGCATCCGGCGCACAATCGGTACGGAGCGTAATCTCAAAAACAGTCAAGCCACCCGCGGCTAAAGCCTCAGCCAAGGGCGCCGCCATCGAAACCTCAGGGATCACCAGCACAGGCATGACCGGACTGCGCGAGAGCGCCTCATGTACAACAGGATGCATTAGCTCTCCGAGAGTAACTGTAACCCGCCACCTAATGTTGCTGGGCCGGCCTGATGCCGAATTGTTGAAAAGAGTGACCGTCCCCAGGGCGCCGGATACTGTGGTTCGTTTACCACCGCAGGCTGACGAGCACTCAATGTCTCTTCGTCAACCAATGCAGTGAGTTCCCCGGTGGTTGCGTCCAACCGAATCACGTCGCCGGTTTCGATCCGACTGAGCGGTCCACCATCTTTCGCCTCAGGCGACACATGGATCGCGGCCGGGACTCTCCCACTGGCACCACTCATTCGGCCGTCAGTGACCAGAGCCACTCGATACCCCTGATCTTGTATGATAGATAACGATGGTGTCAGACCATGGAGCTCAGGCATCCCGTTAGCTCTTGGGCCCTGACCGCGGACAACGACAACCACGTCTCGATTTAATTCACCCGCCCGAAAGGCAGCCTTCACGTCATCTTCGTTGTCAAACACCATGCACGGGGCCTCAATAACGTGACGTTCGGCGTCAACCGCAGAAGTCTTGATGACTGCCTCACCGAGGTTACCGGTCAAGTGTACGAGCCCGCCTGTTTCCTGAAACGGGGCACCAACAGGCCTTAAAATGGTTGGATCGAGTGATGTTCCTTGTGGAGCAACCCACTGCAAAGAGCCCTCAGTCATCACGGGCTCCGAAATACTGTTGGCGATCGTACTGCCTGTCATCGATAACGCCTCACCAAGCAACAGTCCGGAATCCAATAGCTCCCGCATGACATAACCCATCCCCCCCGCGGCATGGAATTGATTCACATCGGCAGACCCATTGGGATACACACGGGCAATCAGGGGGGTCACCTTAGATAAGGCACCAAAGTCGTCCCAGGTCACCGATAAGCCGGCAGCCTGAGCGATCGCAATCAAATGCATCGTGTGATTGGTGGAACCACCAGTCGCATGCAGCCCAATAATTGCGTTCACTATCGCCCGCGCGTCGATCACAAGCCCAATCGGCAAGTACTGATCGCCTCCACGCGACGCGCGCAGTGCTGTTTCGACAGCCGCATCGGTCAACAAACCTCGAATCTCTTCGCCTGGATTGATAAAGCTCGAGCCGGGGAGCTGGACACCCATCATCTCCAGCAACATCTGATTTGAATTAGCGGTCCCATAAAATGTACAGGTACCGGGGCTGTGATAAGCGGCAGCCTCAGAAGCAAGAAGCTCCCCGCGACCCACCTCGCCTTTGGCGAACGCCTTTCGAACCTGAGATTTCGATTCGTTACTGGTGCCTGTTTGCATCGGACCGGCCGGGATAAACACTGTCGGCAAGTGACCAAACGACAAGGCACCCATCAGAAGACCAGGAACGATCTTGTCGCAAATGCCAAGCGCCACGGCGGCGTCGTAGACGTTATGACTTAGTGCAACTGCCGTCGACATCGCGATCACGTCACGAGATAAAAGTGACAGCTCCATGCCGGGACGTCCTTGCGTAACCCCGTCACACATCGCAGGCACACCACCGGCAACTTGTGCCATCGCCCCAAGCGATCTGGCTTTCTGTTTAATCAGATCGGGGTAGATTTCATAGGGCTGATGGGCAGACAGCATGTCGTTGTAAGCGGAAACAATAGCCAGGTTCTTTGGACGGGTGGTGTCGACAGTTAGTAGCTTGGATTGGTCCTCGAGCGCACCAGCTGCCGCATGTGCAAGATTAGAGCAACCGACCTGGCCACGATCAGAATCAGACGCATCAGCCATCTTTTGAATGGCACCAAGGTAGCGCATACGTGTTGTTTGACTACGCGTCTCAATTGCCCGAAGAACGGCCCTCACCGTGTCGTTACGACTCATACATGACTCCGTCGCGTACCGTGACTATCGCACCATCGGGCCAGACAACCAAGATAGGATGGCTCGATGCGAAGAGATAACTGACTGGATTCATCGGACTCACTGACTCCAAACCATCCATCACCCTGTCTTTCTTGGCAACCGAGCTCACCAACAAGACGATAAGCCCCGCCGATACGACTTGATTCAGGGTCATTGAAATCCGCGGCACGGATGGCGAGCCAATAGCACTTGTCGCCACAAATCCTGTCCGTCCATCATCCAACCCTGGAACAGCGATCTCGCTCGGAAAGAGACTCGCAAAATGCCCATCTTCTCCCATGCCAAGGACCGCAATATCGAGTGAACACTGGTATCTATTCAGATAATCAGCCGACTGCTCAGCATTCTCTGCAACAAACAGTGATTCAAAAGTCGCTTCCGAGGCATGTTTCACACATAGCGTGGATTTAACCAACGCGGCATTGGATGCATCCGATGATTCATCTACCGCACGCTCGTCGACCAGGGTCACGTAAACCGATGACCAATCAATCGACACATTCGACAGCTCAGACATCAAACCAACCGCGCTCCGTCCACCAGGGAATGCGATCCGCACGGTTCCCTCTCGGGCAATGGTCTCCGTCAAGGCCCGAGTAATGACAGAACTAATACTCATCCGTCGACCTCAGGCTCGATCCAACGATGTCCGTGCTCAGCCATCAACTCAAAGGACGATACCGGGCCCCAGCTTCCTGCAGTGTACTTTTCCGGCTTCCGCTTCTTGGCTTCGTTAACGATCGGATCAATAAAGGCCCAGGCAGCCTCAACCTCATCCGACCGCATAAAGAGCGTCTGGTTACCTCGCGCAACGTCCATCAACAAACGCTCGTAGGCCTCAGGTAACCGTGTCTTGAAGGTCTCATTGAATGAAAGATTTAAGCTCGCTGGGAATAATCGCATGCCACCCGGACCCGGCTCTTTGCTGGTCATACAGAGCTTCAAGCCCTCATTAGGCTGTAATCGAATTACCAACCGATTCGGCTCCATCGCTTCGGCGTCCCCACGGACTCCGTCCTCGAAAATATTGTGCGGTGGACGCCTGAAAGTGACTACAATCTCACTGGCCCGTCCGGCCAGTCGCTTACCGGTCCGTAAGTAGAAAGGGACACCCGACCAGCGCCAGTTCGAAATCTCACAGCGCAACGCGGCAAAGGTCTCGGTACCAGTATTCCGGCCTACTTCGTCTGCGTAAGATTCGACCGGTTTCGCCTTGATCGATCCCTTGGTGTACTGACCTAACTTCACACAGCGATCGAAATTCTCTCGTGTAATTGGCCTCAGTGCGCGAAGAACCCGTAGCTTCTCATCACGGACCTGGTCGGCCACAAATTTTGACGGGGGCTCCATCGCGACCAGACACAGTAACTGGAGCAGGTGATTCTGCACCATATCTCGAAGCGCACCGAATTCATCGTAATATGACTCTCGTGAACCCACGCCCACCTCTTCAGCGACGGAGATCTGCACGTGATCAATGTGGGAGTTTGACCATAGTGACTCAAACAGGGAGTTAGCGAACCGCAGGGCCATCAAATTCTGTACAGTTTCTTTGCCCAGATAGTGATCGATCCGGTAAATTTGCCGCTCTTCGAAGACAGCTAAAATTGAGTCATCGAGCGCTTCGGCGCTCTCTAGGTCGTGACCCATCGGTTTCTCGACAACTAATCGCGTCTGCTCCGTTTTTAGGCCGGTGCGTTCGAGTGTCTGACAGGCGTCTGCAAACAATGTCGGCGAAATAGCAAAATAAAAAACACGGGGCACGGCGGTGGTCGCTAGACAGGCAGATTCAATTTCTTCTGCGCCCTCGCCTGTTTTTACATTGAACCCGATAATCTGTATTCGCTGAGAAAATGTATCCCAGTCCGCCTCGTTATCCTTGGTAATAACCTCATCGCAAAATGGTCTCAATTTTCCAAGGAAATCAGCCTTGGGTATAACGTTACGAGCGGCTGCAACCAAGGCACAGCTCTCTGGAATCTGCCCATCCAAGAATCGATGAAACAGCGCAGGAAAGATCTTTCGGAGCGCAAGATCTCCCGTGCCACCTACGATAACAAAGTCTGTTGGTGGGATCTCGGCTTCTTTAGGGATCTTAGATTCAATCACCATCTTTGATTCGTTTCGCCTCGTCAACAGATACAATTTTTAGGGTACTCGTACCGCCCGGGTTATTCAGTCGATCGCCCCGAGTCAAGAGCACCTGGCTATCGTCGGGCAGACCCAACGACTCGGCAACCTGGACCACCACAAAGTGATCGACGAAACTCATGGGCTTATCAGTGGGCGGATCAAATGCCAGAGGTTTCACGCCCCTAAACAATGCCATACGAGCCAACGTTTTTGATCTTACGGACAGGGCCACAATTGGTAGGCTCGCACCTGATCGACTCATCCACAGTGGAGTGGAACCACTCTCGGTAATACAAACAATCGCGGCGAGGTTTTTCAAATGGTCGGCGATATACATGGCGCCCAAGGCAATTGCCTCATCGCGTCGAACATATTGCGCCTCGACCCGCGCGCCGAGGGCCTGCGCTTGCTCGGTTTGCTCAGCACCCTCTGCGGTCTTTGCGGTCGCGAGAACTGTCTCGACCGGATAATCGCCGGCCGCGGTCTCAGCAGACAGCATCACCGCATCCGTCCCGTCGAGGACTGCATTTGCGACATCGAAGACTTCAGCCCGGGTCGGCATCGAATTCGAAATCATCGACTCCATCATCTGAGTGGCCGTGATCACCGGACGGTCCAGGGCACGGGCGCGCGCAATGATTTTCTTCTGTACGCCGATCAGGCGGTCGTCACCGATTTCCACACCCAGATCACCCCGAGCGACCATCACAGCGTCACTTGCGGAAATAAGATCATCCAAAGCTACATCACACGCGACTGCTTCCGCCCGCTCAATTTTGGCAACCAAATCAGCGTCGGAGCCACGCTCTTTCAGAGCGGCCCTCGCAAGGCGCATGTCCTCGGCATCTCGCGGGAACGAGATCGCTACAAAATCGGCGTCGATCTTGGCCACCACATCCATATCTCTAAAGTCTTTATCAGTCAAAGCGGCCGCTGACAAGCCTCCGCCTTGCTTGTTGATTCCCTTGTTATCGGAGAGAATTCCGCCGGTTATGACGTCTGTAACCACCTGTAGCCCATTGACACTGACCACGCGAAGCACCAACCGGCCATCGTCAAGCAGCAAAACGTCGCCCGGTGAGCTGTCCTTGGGGAGTTGTCGGTAGTCGAGTCCGACCCGCGTCTGATCCCCATCGCCGGGGCCCAACTCAGCATCTAGCACGAATTGATCGCCGGTCTTGAGGTTCACTGAACCATCTCTGAAACGAGCGATTCGAATCTTTGGACCTTGAAGGTCGGCTAGGATCGCGACTGTCCGGCCGACATCTCTGGCAATATTACGAACCTCTTGAGCTCGCCTGCGGTGGTCGTCAGTGCTACCGTGAGAGAAATTTAGACGGCAAACGTCCACGCCGGCAAGCAGAAGTTCCTTCAGCATCCCAGGACGGTCCGAAGACGGTCCCAAGGTAGCCACAATTTTAGTTCGACGCATCACGTTGTCCTTGCGCGCGGGGTGCTCTTGTTCTATGTAGTAATTTAACAAGATTTTTCATTTCTGGGAAGGTGTCTCAGTCTGACAATCGAGTCCCATCAATTGCCTTCTTGATGCGTGCGAGGTGGGGTTGGAAATCACTTCCCCGTTTCTGTGCGACGCCGGTAACCAAAACATCCAGAACCAGCAACTGCATCAGCCTCGAGACCATAGGGATATAGAGATCAGTGTTCTCATCAACGTTGACCGGCAAGGTCACTGAGGCGACCCGAGAAAGCGGGGTATCAGAGCGTGTTAAGGCGAGGACACTCGCCCCGGCCTCTCTCGCTAAGGTCGCAGCTTCAACCATTGCCCTGGTGCGGCCGGTGTGGGAGATCACGACAGCCAGGTCGCCTGTCCCCATCGCTGATGCATGCATCCGTTGCATCAGACCATCCTCGTAGGCAACCACGGGCACGTTGAAACGAAAAAATTTATGCTGCGCATCTCGTGCAACTGAACCGCTCGCGCCCATACCAAAGAACGCGACTTGCCTCGCCTGACAAAAAAGATCCACCGCGCGTTCGAGGGTTGGGATATCGATCGACGACTTAAGATCTTGCACAGAGCAGATAGCTTTATCAGTAAGTTTCGAGAAAATTTCTGGCATCGTGTCATTCTCAGAAACCATTGATGTCGTGAGGGCCGGCCCGCTAGCAAGGCTCTGCGCAAGCCTCAGCTTAAAGTCGGGAAAACCGGTCGCCGAAAAGGTTCTACAGAATCGATTGACCGTAGGTTCTGAGACATCAGCCTCCTGAGCGACTCGGGCGATCGACATCGTCAGTACGCGGGATGCATCAGCTAAAACGAATTCCGCCACCTTACGCTCAGAGCGACTTAATTGATCAAGCGATGCTTTAATTTTCGTTAACACCCACAACTCCCTTGCACACCAATCTAATTTTTCGTAAATTTACGTAATATTACGAATATCGTCTAGGCAACGCACCCATAACCAAAGGCATGATGACATGATTAGAGTAGCAATTAACGGATTCGGGCGGATCGGGCGTAATATTCTCCGCGCACTCTATGAAAGAAATCTACAAAACGAGATTCAGATCGTTGCGATCAATGACTTGGGCAGTCCCGAAATCAATGCACACCTTCTGCAGTTTGATACCACTCATGGGCGATTCGCGTTTAGTGTCGAGCACATTGACAACGGTCTGAAAGTAGAGGGCCAATGTATCGAGATACTTGCTATTCGCAACCCCGCGGAGCTCCCCTGGGAGCGACTTGAGGTCGATGTGGTATACGAATGTACCGGACTATTCACATCGAAAGAAGACGGGCTCGCGCACATCCATGCGGGAGCGAAAAAAGTCATCATAAGCGCCCCCGGTAACGAGGTTGATGCGACCATTGTCTACGGAGTTAATGACCAAATTCTCAACGATCAGATGCAAGTCATCAGTAACGCAAGTTGTACAACGAACTGCTTGGCGCCACTTGCCAAGGCGCTCGATGACGCCTTCGGCCTCGAGGACGGTCAAATTACAACCATTCACGCCTTCACCAACGATCAGAAGCTGACCGATGTCTATCACTCTGATTTGTACCGGGCGCGGGCCGCCGGACACTCAATGATTCCAACAAAAACCGGGGCGGCCGCGGCAGTGGGGCTGGTGCTCCCTCATCTGAATGGACGGCTTGATGGTATGGCAGTGCGAGTGCCAACAATTAATGTGTCGTTAGTGGACCTGACTTGCAGACTAAAAACACAGGCCTCGGCAAGCGAGGTGAATCAGGCTCTGTTGACGGCAGCGGCCGAGAGTGCAAACGGAATTCTTACCGTCAACACGTTGCCGCTGGTTAGCCAGGACTTTAACCACAATCCAGCGAGCTCCATCGTCGACTTAACTCACACCAAGGTTTTAGGCGGCCTGACAAAAGTGCTCTCGTGGTACGACAATGAGTGGGGCTTCTCCAACCGAATGCTAGACACGACCCTGTCCTGGATGGTGTGCAGCGACAGCGCCTCAGGGCAATCCGCGGCATAGGTTTTAAAGTTGCGATCGTTCGGCGGGGATTCCCCGCCTTTTTTTGGCACGCATTTCGCTCAAAAAAACTTAAACACATAATCCGCACCAAATTTGCGCGCACTGACCCAAACATGTGCGTGAACTAATTATTTTAATTAAAATTGCACCACAATGGTGCACATGACGGAGAGAATTTATGGAGCCGACACTAACTGGCCTCGCTGAACGCATCGATCTAATCGTATCCGGTACCGATACCTTCTTTTTACTATTGGGCGCAATTCTCGTACTTTTTATGCACGCTGGATTCGCGTTCTTGGAGGTGGGGACCGTCCGCCACAAGAACCAGGTGAATGCGCTGGTCAAAATCCTGACCGATTTTGGGGCCTCTACGCTGGCCTACTTCTTCGTCGGTTACCAGGTCGCTTATGCCACGGGGTTCTTGATGGGCGCAGACCAAATGATGGACGGGAATGGCTTCGCGCTTGTTAAGTTCTTCTTCCTCGTGACCTTTGCGGCGGCGATCCCCGCCATTATCTCAGGCGGAATCGCCGAACGTGGTAACTTCTGGCCAATGATGCTGGCCAATATCTCCATCGTAGCGCTGGTTTACCCCCTGTTCGAGGGGATGATCTGGAACGGTAATTTTGGGTTCCAGCAGTGGATAGAGGACGTAACCGGATCGGGTTTTCATGACTTCGCGGGATCTGTAGTGGTGCACGGGGTGGGTGGATGGCTCGCCTTGATGGGTATCCTCTTCCTCGGGCCGAGATCTGGCCGCGTCCGAGACGGTAAAATAATCGCATTTGCCCCAAGCTCGATCCCCTTCCTTGCCTTGGGTGCATGGATCCTGACGGTTGGATGGTTCGGCTTCAACGTAATGAGCGCCCAGGCTGTCGAGGGAATTAGTGGGCTAGTTGCAGTGAATTCACTGATGGCGATGGTTGGAGGAACGCTGGCAGCCTTGGTTGTCGGGAAGAATGATCCCGGCTTCATCCACAACGGGCCACTCGCTGGCCTGGTAGCGGTTTGCGCTGGTTCAGACGTATTCCATCCGCTCGGGGCCCTAGTCACAGGATTGGTCGCGGGAGGTCTATTTGTCTGGCTGTTCGTTTGGTGTTCAACCCAAAAGAAACTGGACGATGTGCTCGGTGTATGGGCTCTTCATGGGGTCTGTGGCGCGTGGGGTGGGGTAGCCTGTGGAATCTTCGGCGCAACCGCGTTCGGTGGCCTAGGAGGCGTCTCGTTCGCAGCCCAACTAATCGGGACGGTAACAGGTATCGGGATAGCGATTGTAGGTGGGCTTGTCGTGTATGGAGTCCTCAGTCAGACCCTTGGGATACGCCTATCAGAGGAGCAGGAATTTGATGGCGCCGATCTCTCACTCCATCGTATCAAGGCAAACCCAGAGGTTTAACACGGGCCAGGCACTGCTACGCGGTGCTCTCCTCTGCTACAGGGAGCGAGAGCGCCGTGATCGACGCGGATGCGATTAGAAGACACGAGACCCACAGGCAAGCCTCAAGCCCAGACCACTGGTACAGAGCCCCTGAGGCAATAGTTCCCGTCAGGCGACCACCCGCATTGGCCATATAGTAAAATCCGATATCAAGACTCGCACCGTCGGTTCGGGCGAAGCGTACGATTAAGTAGCTATGTAGTGCTGAATTCATAGCAAACAGCAGCGCGAACAGCAAAAGACCGAACGTCACCACCTGCATAGCCGAAAACTCCTGAGTCAAAGCGATCGCAATCCCTGCCGGTATTAACGCGAGTAGGCCGCCAAACATAGCCAGTTGTGCCCTAACCGCCCGAGGTGTCTTATCTTTCCCGGTTAGCTGGGGCGCAACCGCCTGGATGCAACCATAAATTATTATCCAGGACGCCAAGTAGCCACCGACCTGCCAAAAATTCCACTGAAGTGACTCATAGAGGAACACAGGGAGTGCCACAACAAACCAAACATCACGGGCACCAAACAAGAAGAAGCGAGCGAGAGATAACCAGTTCACCGCGCTGGATTTCGAAAAAATCTGGCTAAATTTGGGCTTATTTTTCATGACGCCAAGTTCTTGACGTAACAGCAAAAGACTCATTAGCCAGACAATTGCGAGCATTAATACCATCGCCGTCACAGCACCTCGGAACTCGAAAAGCGACAATAAGACGGCCCCGATAAAGAACCCAGCGCCCTTCAACGCGTTTTTAGATCCGGTAAGAAAGGCAACAATCCGATACAGTCCATCATCTTGGTCGCGTGCGATGGTCTTCATCGAACTCTTGGCACTCATCTTATTTAAATCTTTAGCGATTCCGGAGAGCGCTTGCGCCACCATCACCCATACCACGGTCAGCATCTCGTCGGGTACAAGCAGCATCGACAACGCAGCGACTTGCAACAATAGACCAATTTGCATGGTTCGATTCAGTCCAATCCGTGCTCCTAGCCATCCACCGACTGCGTTAGTCACGATCCCGAAGAATTCATAAAACAGAAAAAGAGAGGCGATCTCAAAGGGCGTAAAGCCTAAGATGTGGAAGTGCAGTACCACAAGCATACGTAGCGCCCCGTCAGTAAGGGTAAACGCCCAGTAATTCCCAGTAATCAATACATAATCACGGAGTTTAGAGTCCACGCTCAGCTCCGACGTAGGCGGCCAACTCAACCAGACGGTTCGCGTATCCCCACTCATTGTCATACCAGAGATATATCTTTAACTGAGTATCATTAACGACCATCGTTGAAGGTGCATCGACGATGCTTGAACGAGGATCAGTCTTGTAATCGATCGATACCAGGGGACGCTCTTCATAACCCAAGATACCTAAAAGTGTTGACTCAGCCGCCTGCTTCAACGCGTCATTTACCTCCTCGACAGTCACTTTACACTCAAGCTCAAAAACACAATCGGTAATCGATGCGTTAGCTAGGGGCACACGTATGGCGTGGCCATTGAGCCGGCCTCGAAGCTCAGGAAAGATCTCGGCGATAGCCGTCGCGCTTCCAGTAGTTGTCGGAATCAGGGACATCCCACACGCACGCGCCCGACGGAGGTCCTTATGTGGGGCGTCTAAAATTTTCTGTGTATTCGTGATGTCATGAATCGTCGTGATTGATCCATGTCTGATACCGAACGTGTCATGGATCACTTTAATCGCAGGTGCAATGCAGTTCGTCGTGCAACTGGCCGCGGTTACGATTGGATATTTTTCGGTAGAGAACCACGACTGATTCACACCCATCACAACATTTAAAACCTCTGGCACTTTAATCGGTGCAGAGACTACGACTTGTCGAATTCCTCCATCTAGGTAGGGCCGTAACGCGTTAACTGACTTGAACCTACCCGTGCACTCCAGCACCAAATCACAGCCGTCAAAACGGGCGCCCTCGAGAGTCCTCTCTGAAGTAAATTTGACTGATTTCCCGTTAATCACCAAGCGATCACGCTCGGCTGAGACAGATACGTCCCAGTGCCCGTGTACCGAATCAAACGCTAGCAAATGCGCGTGTGTTTCAGCGTCCCCCACCGCATCATTGACATGTATCAACTCAAGACCAGGATGCCGCTGCAGTGCCCGTATGGCTAAGCGACCAATCCTACCAATTCCGTTGATTCCTATACGCATACAAAATCTCCTAACAATGGCTAGCGTTGACTCGTGAGAGGACCGGAGAACACAAATCTTTGCGCCCCTGACAGCAGTCGGCCAATAAAAATTCCAATAAATCGCGTACCGCAGATGGCTCAATTCGATATCTCATAAACCGCCCCTCGCGCTCGAAGAAACATAAACCTGATGCCTCAAGTTCTTTTAAGTGAAAGCTCACTTGAGACGGCGCAAGGTCCAGACTTTCAGCAATTACGCCCGCAGTCAGGCCCTGGTCGCCGGCCCTTGCGAGTTGCTGAAACATTTGCAGGCGGTGTGCTTGCCCAATCGCCTGGAAGCAACGGACCGCGGTGACCGTATCCATTTCAATCTCCATCCAGTCAATAATTCAATAATTCAATAATTATAAAACTATATGACAGTTCGATGAACAACAAATAAAGAATGTGCTAAGCAATTCCGTCAGCGCTTGGCACGCCCTTGCTCTCCTCTTTCTCCTCTTTCTCCTCTTTCTCCTCTTTCTCCTCTTTCTCCTCTTTCTCCTTTCCATACGGAAGTTCGGCGCCACGTGATTCGTCATCATCGAGCCCAAGAAGATCATCCGGTGAGTGATAGCCAAGCTGCGTGTAGAGGCGATCTATTGTCGATCGAATCGATTGGATAGCTCGCTCATCCTGCGGATTCTTCGCGAGCAGTCCTCCTTGGACCAAAAGAGAACTCACCACATCCTGAGGTAACCAAGAGGGAACAGGCCCCCTGAGGGTCTGGATGATTGTCTTTGAATCAAGCGCACGCTGACCTTCCTTGGCTTTCTCTAGAACCTCAAGAACATGTTTCCGGAGCACGAGTTCAAAGCGCTTCCTAGCATCTTCAGAGAATTCGAGTTCTCGATGGTACTCCCCGGCGAGCGCATAAAAGAGCTCTTCACCCTCAAGCTCATGAAAAATATCGTCACCCTTCTTTGTATTCGTTGCTTTCAACCCATCATCTTTGGCCGACTTCTGACGGACTATCTGGCGCTTTTTTTCTTCAAGCCGCATCACGCGCTGATTCAGCTGATACAGCCCATAACCTATAAAGCCCATGATCAATAACGCGGTAAGTAAAAGTAATCCATGCATGGGTTGCGACAACCTCTATCAATAAACTCTTCAGTCTTATCAATATCGACAAATGGTCGTAAATCTTTGGTCAGACGTACCATAAGCGCGACGATAACCAGCGCCTAAGTGTTCGTCTCAACCACTGGGATTGCTTTGGGTAATGGTGTACCAAACCGCCAAGGTGATTATTCATATCCAGTGCACCAGGAAGCTCGAGCATGTGGCCCGCCCTGGTTAGCCATCGGTTCATCATTTTCGGATACATCTCAGGATGGAACTGTGTGGCAAATACATGCTGACCCACTAGATAGGATTGCTCTCGGAATGAGGCCCCGTCAGACCCAGCTGCCAATCGGATCGCGCCATGTGGAAGCTCAAATCCTTCTCGGTGCCACTGGTAGACATGAGTAAGGGAACCAAAGATTCGCTTACCATGCCCCACCGGCTGCATTGGGTACCAACCGATCTCGACCCGCTCATCTGGGTGTGTATATACCCCTGCCCCAAGAACTCTTGCCATCAGTTGGGCGCCCAGACAAATTCCCCAAATAGGACGGTCCATCTGTATCCAGCGATCAATTAATCGAAGCTCCGCACGAATCCCTAGGAGATGATCATCATTTGCGCTCATGGGTCCGCCAAACACCACCAGTCCGTCAAATTGATCAAGTTGTCTAGGAATCCGCTGCCCAACGAGGGGACGAATAATCTGTACACGGTGACCGAGCTGCCTGAGGGCGACACCAACCTGGCCCGTTGTCGAGTGCGCCTGGTGCAATACACATAAGATCCGCCGACTCATTTACGGGGCCACCGATCGAAATGTGATATTCATCCGTGGTCCCAGCTCCTTTCGCGTCTTAAGCAAAGCATGCTCCCAGTGTGCCTGAGTTAATCCATACATCACCAACAAATCCCCATGACCCAAGTCAAATGTGAGTGGTGATATTCCGTCGCCTGCTTTTTTTCGCAAACGAAATCGACGCGGTTCGCCAAGCGATAATGAAACGATCACTGGGTATCGACCAAGCTCCGGCTCATTATCTCGGTGCCACCCCATCGAGTCGTGATTAGTTCGATAATAATTAAGAAAACAATGATTCAAACCATGGGGCGTGGACACCCCATCGGTCCGGAGCCGCGCCTCGATAGAGTTACGTAACTTACTAAGTAATGGGTGCCACGGTCTCTCCTCTAGAACGCGCCTCGAGTAGGTATACGGGACGTCGCCACACCAGGCCGTCAGCCGAGGCTCATCAATCGAACGCCCGAAAAGGGTGATCTCACCCTGTCCCCAGCTAAGCTCAGCCTGAAGACTATGTAAAAGCTCTCGCTCATCGTTTGAAGTCAGCCACCGTCGGATCACATATAATGTCAAGCCCGGACGGATGTAAATGGTCTTGTTTGAATTCAACAAAGCACTCGCATATCACCGGGGTTTGATGATACGCGTATTTACGGGATCAATTAAAATGTTACGAGTTTGAAGATTCTGCGTCGTCAGAAACTTCAGCACTTCCCATGAGTAGTTCTTCGCGTAACACGGGCACATCGCGAGGCGCATCAACACCAACACAGATCTGTTGCGTCCCTTTAATCTTTACCACAGTTATCCTGATATCATCGCCGATACGGATCGATTCATCCACGCGCCGGGTCAGTACAAGCATATTCCACCTCAATCCGTTGAAAATTCTCATCCCTGAAACGTTATGCCACATCCCTCGTAGTTAACGTTTCGAACTTATTTATTAGTAGCATGCCACAGACTCCGGGGGATAACAGAGTAGGCCCGACAAATTCACACCATCTTTGTAGGACAATCTTAATTGATAACATACTCAGGAAAGGAGCCCAGACCCAGCTAAGCATGAGCGTCAGCGCGATAATGCGCTGTCGTTGCAAAAAATTGAGACACTAGATCGAAAATACACTGATGGGTAAATATAGCTCAGCGCAGTAAAATTGGTATCACTGAAAGGAGTACAAATATGTCGGCACCACGGCCAGTTTGGGATATTTGGGTCCGCCTGGGTCATTGGTTGATCGTTGCCGGGGTCGTCTTCCAGCAAGTATCAGGTAAGGAGCTCGAATTGATCGACGCGCATGCGACCGTTGGGATACTCCTCTGTGGCTGGGTGCTTTTCCGGGTGACTTGGGGATTCACCGGTCCGCGCTTTGCTCGCTTTTCAAGCTTCCCGCCACCCTCACCCAAAGCGGCCCTGAATAGTATCTCCCTCCTTTTGCGTAGAGAACCCGAGCGGGGCCCAGGACACTCCGCGATCGGAGGAATTGCCATTTACTTAATGATCAGCTTAATTGGCTTGACAGCCCTGACAGGTATGACATCGTCTGATGATATATTCTTTTCTGGACCTCTCGCACCCCTCGTCTCCGCGGGCACAGTGGATCTAGCAAGTCGTGCGCATACGGTACTAAGCGAGCTGGTTTTGATTATCGTCATTGTCCATGTGGCAGCAGTCCTCTGGCATCAAATTGTAATAAAAGAGCGGCTGATCCAAGGAATGATCACAGGATTAAAATCAGGGCCTGACGAACCAACCGGTCATCCGCACCCATTCTCAAAAATGATCGTTATTCGTGGATTTTTTATATTTATAGCTTGGGTCGGAGGAGCCTACGGACTCCTTGGCGTGTATCTCGGGTGGTGATATTTCACCAATAGGTTTTAATCGACCCTAAATACCAACGCTTATGCGAAAAGTGCTGTTAAAATCAGGTTGCGCAAAATGACGCGCATTCAAACCGAGGCTCGTTTGTCAGAGTCACTATCGGACATTCGAGCATAGGAGGCCCGAGTGAATACTGGAGAACGTTGGCTTTTTAATTTAGCCGCTTTTGTTGTGGTCCTAGCGGGCATAAAGTCAGCTAGCACGATCATCGTGATGCTATTGGTCGCGTTGTTCGTGGCACTTATTTCAGCTCCGCTATCCATTGGTCTGCAACGAAAAGGTATCCCTAACGTTCTATCAGTACTTACTGTTTTGCTTCTACTTCTCTCTGTGATAGCTGGCTTGAGCGCTGTTATTGGAGGTTCGGTTAACGCATTTAGAGATGCAGCCCCGATCTACGAGGCGCGCTTAAACGAGCAACTTGAATCACTCTGGATATTGGCCGCGAGCTATAATATTCCCATTGATGCTAATCAATTGCGCCAATCCTTCGATACCTCGGGGGTCTTCACGCTTCTTTCAAACCTTCTGACAGCTCTCGGCGCTCTACTCACTAACGGCTTTTTGATTCTATTGATCGTGGTGTTTATCTTGATGGAAGCGGCCTCCATGCCACAGAAGGTTCGGGTCGCATTTGGTCGTGGCGAGCACGAGCCGTTTATCGCTTTCACGCAGTTTATGAGGCACCTAAATCAGTATCTGGCTATAAAGACATTGATAGGTGTCATTACAGGCGTAGCCGTCACGATATTCATGCTCACAGAAGGTATCGACTTCCCCTTCGTTTTAGGTCTACTGGCTTTTTTACTCAATTACATCCCGACACTTGGATCTATTCTGGCGGGCGTACCGGCGGTCATACTGGCATTCCTAGAGTTCGGCCTGGGGTCAGCTGGCCTAACCACAGCCGTATATCTTGGTGTCAATGTCTCATTAGGGCAAATCATTGAGCCACGCCTACAGGGGCAAGGACTTGGACTTTCTCCGATGGTCGTGTTTTTGTCCTTGGTATTCTGGGGCTGGCTTTTGGGGATTGTCGGCATTCTTTTAGCTATCCCACTTACGATGACGGCAAAACTTGCGTTTGAAGAATCACCAAAGTATCGGTGGCTAGCCGTACTCTTGGGGCCAGAGAGGCCAACGCGTGGGCACTCGAACTAGATTAGGCGTAGATTTTTATCTTTAGACCCGCTTCGGGTATCCATATCCCAGTGTAAATCTGACGAAAAGAACCTCATTGTTTAGGCAACATGGATCAGAGTAGCCCACCCAAAGCTTTCTAGGCGGTGATATGGTTGGTTCGGCTGGTGCAATGAACCTTACCGAATCCCATAGCCCAGCTCTCAATCATTTTTATTTGCGGGAGACTAAAGCCTATCGCGGCCTGACGGATCTTCGAATCAGACACAGCGTGACAATCGCTAGAATAGCGGTTGCCCTGAACGACCCAGACAACCAAATACTCTGCGTCCTTGCGCCAAATAGCACCATGAATAAAGAAAATCTGCACCATTTCCGTGCACACTATCCACAATGATGCGTTACTTTCAGGAACACCCATCAGACCTGTCTACTCTGTCCAAAAACTACGGAAAAAATAGTCTTTATCAGATAGAATTTTTTAAATATCTGATTTTTCTCTTTTTTTTTATTTTATCCGAATTGATTAAATTTTGATCAATTAAAACGATAGCCAGCAGATCAAACACTTAGACAATCCAAAAAAAATAAATCCCCATAGTTATCCACAGGCTTTGTGGGTATCCAATTTGTCAATGCCTCTGCAAAATTTCTGGGTTTTTTTTCCCCTTAGGGTATCTTCAAACCATGGCTCTTACTTCACCAACAAATCTCCAAGCCCGTGCATTGCAGGGGATGTACGCGATGTTACCGCTTCTTCCAGGAATCATTCCGTTCGGACTCATTGCTGGCTTCACGCCTGTCTCTTTCGGATACACATGGTTAGATTCTTGGATCGGCTCACTATTAATGTTTGCAGGTGCATCACAACTCGCTACCTACCAGCTCATGAACGAACAGGCCTCGATTTGGGTCATCCTTTTAACCGTTGCCGCGATCAATCTTCGCTACGTTTTGTATAGTGCTTCAATCGCTCCGCATCTTGTCGATGCCCATCGAGCCATCCGTCTGCTGGCAGGATACGGGTTAACCGACCAAATCTATGCAGTATGTCATCGCGACTACCCGGCCCATGATTGGGATTTAAACGAACGCGTCGCTTACTATGCTGGTGGAACACTTCTTATCTGGACCCTGTGGCAGGCCTCCACCATCATTGGCGCCTTCGTCGGGCAGGTGATTCCAATATTTTGGTCGCTGGATTTCATGATTCCATTAACCTTCTTGGCGCTAGCGTTAAGCACCCTTAAAACGCGAGCGCACCAAGTCGCGGCAACAGTTGGCGCTATCGTCTCTTTTGTAGGGCTAGACCTTCCTTATAGTCTTGGAATAATTCTTGGAGGCCTCGTCGGAATTATTGTCGGTACTTTATATAAGAGCTTAAGCCGGTGACAGAGCAATTTATTGTCACTGTTGCTCTTGCAGGTCTTGTTACTCTCGCGCTGAAAAGTGCATTTATCGAAGGCCAACACTACTTCCGGCTACCACAATGGTTTGTCGACGCACTTGAATTTGTTCCACCAGCAATCCTGTGCGCACTAGTCGTCCCAGGGATTTTTAAAGGTAACGTCGGTCTTGTCACAACCTTCGGCTCGGTCCCCATCGACCCAAAACCAATTGCGGCAATGATCGCCGCAATCGCGTTCCTCAAGACGAAACAGACACTCCCCACACTCGGTGCTGGGATGGCGTCCTTATACCTCGTTTTTTGGGTGCAGTTTTAAGGCAAATAAACCAGTGGAACAAAATGGTCCACCAATAAAAAGAGAAACAACCACATGATGTACCGTATCGAATACCAAAATAATGCCATCGCATCGTGCGGATCCTTGGTATCCGAATGTTTCTTCAACAGCATCAAGAACCGTGCATTAATTATTGTCACACCAAGTAAATAAAGAACGCCACTCATACCGCTGAGGTACGGCAACATCGTGACCAGCACCATAAGGATGGTATAGAGGAACATCTGTAACCGCGTGTATTCATCTCCATGGGTCACAGGGAGCATGGGGACATCAGCCGTCGCGTAATCATCCTTTTTAGCGATGCAAAGCGCCCAAAAGTGGGGAGGAGTCCAAGCAAAGATAATTGCGACCAAAAGTAACGCGTAGGGATCAATTGTGTTTGTCACGGCTACCCAACCTAAGAGGGGTGGCGCGGCTCCGGCGAGACCGCCGATCACGATATTCTGAGGTGTTGCTCGTTTAAGGTACAGGGTGTAGATCACCGCGTAACCAATGATCGACGCGAAGGTCAACAGCGCCGTTAGGGGATTCGCCACTATCACCAAGATACCGAGCCCAGTCACACCGAGCGCAAACGCGAACAAGAGCGCGTTTGTTGGCGATACTTTCCCTTCCGAAACAGGCCGGTGCTTAGTCCGACTCATCAGTGCATCGATTCGCCGATCAACCACATGGTTCACCGCAGCAGCGGCCGACGCGGCGAGTCCGATGCCCAGATTTGCCAAAATAAATAACTCGACACTGGGCAGAACCGGTCTTGCGAGCAACATACCAACCATAGACGTCAGCACGAGAACCGCCACAACCCGAGGTTTAGTTAACGTCAGATAATCCCTCCACGTAGGGTTGGATGATCCAGCATTAAGCGTGTCCGACATTGCCATAGACGGCGTTCTCCTGCTCTATAGCCGTGCTATATGCTAACGACCAAGCGGCTAATAATAACAGCACACCCAATGCATGGTGAATGAACGCGAGGCTATCCGGGACCGCATAAACGACATTCGCGTAGCCGAATAATATTTGTACTAGCAACAACCCTCCAAAGTGAGAGGCTTGCCTAAGTGTCAATAACTTACGCTGGATATAGGACCCCAGTAACACCAGCCAATACGCGAGCACAACAAATGCACCCACACGATGCACCATCTGGATAGCCGCCCTAGCACCGTGTTCCAACTGTCCACCCTCATAATTCGGGCCCACCTCCGGAAAGAAGTGGAATCCGCTATAAAAATCATATTGAACATCAGCGCCCGGAGCACAACTTATGATCCCAGGGCACGCCCAGCCGGCGTAGTTAGTTGACACCCAACCACCCAAGAGAATTTGGGCGAACAGCAAAATAACACCCACAAAAGCCGCCGTTCGCATACGTATAGGCGGAGACTCTCCGTTGACCAAACGTTTTAGTCGGTGCCGCAGGTACATCAGTGTCGACACAATGATGAGGCCCCCCATCAAGTGAAGCGTTACGATGTTTGGGAGAAGCTTCAGCGTCACCGTAAACGCGCCAAACGCTCCCTGCACGATGACTAGTCCAAGTAGGGTAAGAGAAACAAGGTAGGGATAGTTCGGCGTCCTGTCTTTTTCTCTGTACCCGAGAAACGCAATCACCAAGATTAGCAAGCCAAGCAAACCCGCGATATAGCGGTGGATCATTTCGATCCACCCCTTATGAACAGCAACATGAATCTCCGGATAGCGCTCCTGAAGGTAAGCAATCGTCGCTGTATCAGTCGTCATTGTCATTCTTCCGAAGCAGCCGGGCCAATCCGGGCAACCAAGTCCCGAATCAGTGATTCGGGTAAACCCACCCATCAGTACCACCTCGACTGCCAAAAACAGCGCAATAGTCACTAACTTTAATGGAAGATTATTTGCCATTATCCAACCTTCGATAATTTTAAAAGCTTCTTCAAATCCTGAAGGATCAACGTCGGGTTGACCGCAGGTTCAAATCTCAAAACAACGTTACCAAGAGGGTCGACTACCCAGATGAACGGTTCATCAATGGTCAGGTCAGTCGCGTTAATCTCCCGCACGACAACACGATCCCGTTCTCTACCTAGTGCGGTATGGAAGTTGTCTAAGCCCTCGCTAAAAAGACTGCAGGGCGCACATGCTACCGTAGATGCGAGCACCACCTGCCATTTCGCTGGATCCCCCGGATTTGGAAGACCGATATCGACATGTTGGGTGCCGGGTTTAACCAACTCACCGTGATGAGTCCGCCCGTCTGGCAAACCAATCTGCCCAAAATACATCACAAATGCCGCAAACATAGGCACAAGGGCAACAGCCCAGATTAACCAAAATGTGGTCCGATTACCCACCTAATATCCCCCTTCTGTAAAAGAAGAACGTCATCCCGATAAGGACAACAGCTAACAAAAACCACTGGACCGCGTATCCGTAGTGGGTCTCGGGCCCGAGACGGGGGGCTGGGCCAACGGCATTCCGTGGTAGCAATCCGTCCGCCAAGATCATCCCTGAGAAATTGTTACCTACTTTAACATCGGTTAGTGATTGGACTCGTCGAGAGTTACCAATGTTCTCCGGTTGCGACGACACCATTAAGTAGCTTTCTGTCACCGGAACCCACAACCCCTTGAGCTCAAAATTTTCCGGCGCTTCAACGGAAGGTAACTCCTCTCTCAGCGGCGACCCGGGAACCCACCCGAGATTCGTTAGGAGTCTCACAGCACCGTCTCGGGTTGTCACCTCAGTAAAGACCTCGTAGCCCGCGATACCGCCCTGAATCCGGTTATCCAGAAACAACAGGGGCGATGAGATGTCCCTCGTGACGGGCAATCGGACCTGGTGTGTACCTTCTATTTTCATTGCATTTAACATTTGGGAACTGGTGAGCACCACCGACTCACCCATCGCAAGTGCTCGTATTAGATCCTCTTTTTGATGTGCCCGGTCAAGTTGCCAGAAGCCGGCTTTTACGCACAAACCGATGATCGGCAATGCAACGATCAAAAACCACCATTTCTTTGTGAGCCACATTGTGGTTTCCTGCACCCTTCCCAAACACATGAGATGAAACATGTTCAAACTATTAATTGTGATTTTGTTTTTTGCCGTCGTTGGCGTTTTGTTTTCGGGCCTTTACTTCCTGATGAAGGACCCGTCCGACAAGAAACGTGTCGTAAATGCACTCGCCTGGCGAGTGGGACTGGCCGCGGCTCTGATAGCGCTCGTAGGAATCGGGATTGCTACAGGTCTACTCGAGCCGCATGGAATTGGTGGTTAGAGGATATAGACGAAAATAAACAGCCCTACCCACACCACGTCTACGAAGTGCCAATACCACGCAACCGCTTCAAAAGCGAAATGTTTTTCTGGTGAAAACGCTCCATCGAAACAACGGAGCAACATCACGAATAACATCGTCGTGCCAAGCATCACGTGGAACCCATGGAAACCGGTCAGCATAAAAAACGTCGCTCCATAGATACCTGAATGAAGCGTTAGGTCCAGCTGAGTGTAGGCCTCGTGATATTCAACGGCCTGGAAGTACAGAAACACCACCGCGAGGACAATTGTGGCAGCCAGCCACGCCTCTAACGAACCCCGCTTCTGCTCTTTCAGTGCGTGATGCGCGAATGTCACTGTAACGCTCGAGGTGATTAACAGCGCAGTGTTGACCAAGGGAAGGTGCCAAGGGTCAATAACCGCAGATGCGCCAGGGAACTGCTTCATGTCAGGCGTCTGGAGCAACGGCCACGTCGCTGTGAAGCCATCCCACAACATGTTTGTGACACCTTTCGCGCCCTCTCCACCAATCCAGGGCACCGAGAATGTTCGGACATAAAACAGTGCACCGAAGAAAGCAGCAAAAAACATTACCTCAGAAAATATAAACCACAACATTCCCTGGCGGTAAGACCGGTCTAATTGATCGCTGTGTAATCCCTCAGCCTCTTCCCTAATCTGATCCTTAAACCACCCAAAGATCACATAGAAAAGAATCAAAAATCCGCCACCAAGAATCCAAGGACCAACCGAATCGCGGTCGGCGGTCATGGATGTAATCGTCATCGCCGCGCCATAAGCCAATAAACCAAGGGCTACGGAAGCCAGTATCGGCCATTTGCTCTGCTCTGGAACGTAATATGTAGACCCACTCATAAAGATGCCCGTCCTTTGTCATTATTGAGGTTTGTCTGTGTCACTTTCTGACTCTCAGTCAAATCGTACAAAGCGTACGAGAGTGTAATCGTTGATATGTGGCTAGGCAGCTCTGGATCCACAACGAAGACCAGAGGCATTTCTGTATCTGCGCCCGCCTCCAGTGGCTGCCGTTCAAAGCAAAAGCAATTCACCTTGTGGAGATAGGGGGCAGCCTCAGACGGGGTCACAGATGGAACCGCCTGTGCGACCATCCAGTTACTTGTCGGGTTCTTCGCGTAGAACGCTGTCTGCTTATCCTCTCCCGGGAAAACTCGCATCGATCGCTCGTTTGGCTTGAAGTCCCAAGGCATGTCGGCCGGGTTGACGGTAACGAATTGCACTTTAACAGTCCGTGACTTATCCACGGCGGAGATCTCGGCTGGGCCCTGGCTGAAATTTTTCCCATTCAGACCAGTTATGTCACAGAACACGTCGTACAACGGCACCAACGCGAAACCGAAACCAAACATCGCGACCGCGGCTGTCGCCAACCGGACCGCGATGCGTTTCGTTTGCTTATCGGTCGCTTCAGCCACGTATCAGTCTACCTTCGGAGGTGTAGAGAAGGTGTGATACGGAGCGGGTGACGGAATCGTCCACTCTAGACCCTGAGCGCCTTCCCAGACCTGCGCAGACGCCTTCTCACCGACCCGAACGTTTTGGATCACGTTGTAGATGAACACCAGCTGAGAGAACCCAAAAATGAATGCGCCAACCGTCGCCATGCTATTGAAGTCCGCAAACTGTAGCGCGTAGTCAGGTATGCGACGGGGCATACCCGCCAACCCAACAAAGTGCATCGGGAAGAATGTAATGTTCACGCCCACAAAAGAGAGCCAGAAGTGAACCTTACCCATGGTCTCGTTCAACTGATGGCCGGTCCATTTAGGGAGCCAGTAGTATGTTGCTGCCATGATCGAGAAGATCGCGCCCGGCACTAGTACATAGTGGAAGTGCGCAACCACAAAATAGGTGTCATGGTACTGGAAGTCTGCAGGCGCGATCGCAAGCATCAGTCCAGAGAACCCACCGAGCGTGAACAAAACCACGAAGGCAAGCGCAAACAACATCGGTGTCTCGAACGTCATCGACCCACGGAACATAGTCGCAACCCAGTTGAACACCTTCACGCCGGTGGGTACAGCAATCAGCATAGTCGTGAACATGAAGAATACCTCACCGACGAGTGGCATGCCGACCGTGAACATGTGATGAGCCCAAACCACGAAGGACAGCAAAGCGATTGATGCGACCGCGTACACCATCGATGAGTAACCGAACAGGCGCTTACGCGCGAATGTTGGGATGATCTCGCTGATGATACCGAACGCAGGTAAAATCATAATGTAGACTTCGGGGTGCCCGAAAAACCAAAATACGTGCTGGAACAAGACAGGGTCACCGCCACCGGCAGCGTTAAAAAATGATGTCCCAAAGTGGATGTCCATCAGCATCATGGTCACCACACCCGCCAACACCGGCATAACCGCGATCAGCAAGAATGCTGTGATCAACCACGTCCAGGCGAACAGTGGCATCTTCATCAATGTCATCCCAGGCGCACGCATATTCAATATAGTCGCAATGATGTTGATCGCACCCATGATCGACGACGCACCCATTATATGGACCCCAAAGATAAAGAACGTCACCGACTCGGGTGCGTAGGTGGTTGATAGCGGCGCGTAGAAAGTCCAGCCAAAGTTCGGAGCCCCGCCCGGCATGAACAACGATGACAGGAGAATGAGGAAAGCAAATGGAAGAATCCAGAAGCTCCAGTTATTCATCCGAGGTAACGCCATGTCTGGGGCACCTATTTGCATCGGGATCATCCAGTTAGCGAGTCCCACAAACGCTGGCATAACCGCCCCGAACACCATGATTAAACCATGCATGGTAGTCATCTGGTTGAAGAAATTTGGCTCAACCAGCTGCAACCCGGGTTGGAATAGTTCGGCGCGAATGATCAGCGCCATGATTCCACCAATCATAAACATACACAGACTAAAGATCAGATACATTGACCCAATGTCTTTATGGTTTGTCGTATATAACCAACGTCCTAGCCCCTTCGCAGGGCCATGGTGGTGTGGATCTTCGTCTTTTACGTGTGGTAGATCAACGTCAATTGTAGCCATAATTCTTACCTCTTATTTCTGGATAGCGCTTGGCTGGACCAGATCGCCCACTGCGTTACCTAGCGCGTTCCGTTGATAGGTCACAACAGCCGCGATATCGGCTGCCGAAAGCTGTTCTTTGAAGGCCTGCATTGCCGTCCCGGTTTTACCATTCACAACAATGTCGATGTGTGCATCAATCGCACCCGTGGCAATCGCACTCCCTGTGATCGCTGGGAATGCCCCGGAGATTCCTTGACCATTCAACTGATGACATCCCGCGCAAGC
>MDTB01166605.1_pt1 | contig 26109 bp, 27 predicted proteins | sample 811161 | NCBI WGS metagenome assembly MDTB01 (sample SAMN05326650, study PRJNA326480) | marine metagenome | isolation source: seawater | place: Mediterranean Sea | collected 2009 | reverse complement strand
TCCTCATTGAAGGTAATTTCAGGGAATAAAATCACTATGGGAAGTTTTCCTGAAGGATCATCGGCTAATCCACCTGCTGCTGCAATCCAGCCCGCATGCCTTCCCATAACCTCAAGCACAAATATTTTAGTAGAGGTTTTGCACATCGATGCAACATCGTGGCATGCTTCTTTTGTGGATGTGGCGATGTATTTTGCAACCGAGCCGAAACCTGGGCTGCAGTCTGTTATAGGCAAATCGTTATCGACTGTTTTAGGTATGTGAATAGCTTTTATGGGATACCCAAGATTGTCTGAAATTTTAGATACCTTCAGGCAAGTGTCGGCTGAGTCACCTCCGCCGTTGTAAAAAAAATATCCCACATTGTGAGCTTCGAAGACCTCTATTAGCCTTTCATACTCTTTGAGGCTCTTTTCGAAGCTACCTAACTTGTACCGACATGAGCCAAAGGCTCCTGAAGGTGTGCTTTTTAAAAGCTCAATAGTTGTTTTACTGAAAGTAGAGGTATCTATTAATTCCTCTGTCAGAGCTCCAATGATCCCATTTTTACCTGCGAGTACTTTATCAATTTCATTGGTTTCTGCAATAGCCTCGATAACCCCCGCAGCTGAGGCATTGATAACTGCTGTGACTCCACCCGATTGAGCGTAAAAAGCGTTTTTTTTCATATTTTCCTTATTTAATTTTTAGCTTTGACAAAATTTTAGCCCTAATGTCTTCTACACGACCTAGTCCATCTACTTTGAGATAAATCGGATATGATTGCCTGTCGCTGTTGCGAGCTAATTTTGAGTAGTAGTCGGCAAGTTTAATTGTCTCTGAATCATATACGTCTAGTCTTTTCATTACGGTTTCTTCTTTATCGTCTTCTCGCTGCAATAATGGCTCGCCTGTTGTATCGTCCTTTCCCTTGACCTTTGGAGGGTTAAATATTATGTGATAACTCCGTCCTGAAGGAGGGTGAACTCTTCGTCCAGAAAGACGCTTTATTATCTCGGCTTTAGGGACTTGAATTTCAATAACACAGTCAATTTCTATTTTTGCTTTATACAATTCTTCGGCTTGCGTTATCGTACGTGGAAATCCGTCAAACAAAAATCCTTTCTTGCAGTCCTCTGATAAGATTCTAGTTTTAACTAGTCCTATGATTATTTCATCAGGAACTAGCTTACCCACATTCATGAATTCTTTAGCAGCTCTCCCGAGTTCTGACCCCTCTTTTACCGCTGCCCTTAGCATGTCCCCCGTGGATATCTGAGGCACCGATAGATGCTCCGTTATAAAGGTTGCTTGTGTTCCTTTACCGGCTCCCGGCGGTCCTAAAAGTACAAGTTTCATATAGATTTATTCCAAATGTAGTTTAGTTTTTATTTTATGTTTTTACGATTGACCTCTTCTAGATCCCTTATTGTATCAATGCCTTGTCCAATTTCTCTGGAAGTAATTAGGCAAGCAATACTGTAACCGTTCCATATAATTCTCAATTGTTCAAGTTTTTCATAAATTTCGATTTTTGGTTTATTCAGTTTCCCATACCGTTTAAGAAAACTATTACGATAGGCATAGATTCCAATGTGATGGAATGCTGGGAGATCTTCTGGAATCGTTCCGGCGTCAATAGAAAATTCATCCCTTGCCCAAGGGATTGGGGATCGTGAAAAATACAGTGCGTGTTTGTTTTTATCTAAAACTGCTTTAACAATGTTACGATTAACAAAGTCCTTATAGCTATCGATTTTTTTGCATGCCGTTGCAACTTCGGCTGCAGGGTTATCCGATAGATGTCTTGCAAGTTCTTGAATCAATTTCGGTTCAATATCTGGCTCATCGCCCTGAACATTAACGACTATCGCATCATCTGAGAGCCCTAATTGTTCTGATGCTTCAACGACTCTATCGGTGCCAGACTGGTGTGAAGTTTTTGTCATTATACAGCGGTAATTATATTGGTTAACAACCGATTTAATTCTTTCGTCATCGGTGGCTACTGCTACGCTTGCTGCGCCGGAATTTGCTGCGTTGTTTGCTACCCTAATTATCATTGGAAGACCGGAAATTTCCGCGAGAGGTTTCCCAGGGAATCTTGTGGAATTATATCTAGCTGGAATTATCACATAAAATTGTCTGTTCATTGTTTTGTCTGACATTATGGACCGAAAAATACACGACAACTTAATATTTTTTAATCCTCTAACTTACGAGCCTCCTCAACTATCATTATGGGAATGCCGTTTCTGATGGGATAGGCTAATTTGGCTGATTTAGAAACGAGTTCCTGATTTTTTTTGTCGTAATAGAGCTTGTCTTTTGACACTGGACAGACAAGCAGTTCGAGTAATTTTTTATCCATGAGAATTCTTTATTTTTTTGAGAATAATTTCGGAGAAATTATCGCCTATTATGGCGTCTACTCTCAGCATCCACCAATTTTTCTTTGCAAATTTTTTACATTTGATAGCGTCTTTTTCAGTCATTATCAATGGCTCTCCATTATCGAAACTAAAATCATTTTTTGAAAATAAGTGATGATCGGGGAATCTGTGTGTTTTAAAATTCAGCTTTTGCTCTTCTAACAATTTGAAAAAATGATCTGGGTTTCCGATACCCGCTACGGCATCGAAGTCTTGATCTTTTAAAAATGATAGTGGTTGCACAAGTTTAGGATTCTTAATGTTATGTATATATTTACCACCAAGTTTCATATCGAAGCAAGGTGTATTTCCAAAATTAATAACAGATCCATTTTTGACTACAACCACATCTACGCTTTTCAATCTTGATATAGACTCTCGCATCGGTCCTGCTGGGAGTAAATATCCATTGCCAAATAAACGTACTCCGTCCACGACACAAATTTCTACATCTCTGCGGAGCTTATAATGTTGTAACCCATCATCGCTGATCAAAACTTGGACCTTAGGATATTTTTTTACCAATGTTAAAGCTACCTGATGCTTATCATCGCCCACAAATATTGGACACTTATTAAGCCTAAGCCTATTAAATATCATTTTGGGCTCATCACCCACGTCTTGTACAGAGGATTTTACTCCAACCTCAAGAATTTTTTTACTCGTTCTTCCATAGCCTTTGCTTAGAATTCCTGGCTGAAGACCAACCTTCAACAGTTCCTCACTTAGATGTATTACGAGTGGGGTTTTACCCGTTCCTCCGACAGTTAGGTTTCCGACGATTATGACTGGCACACTGATTAAGTTTTTTTGGTTGGCGCCTATTTTACGGTATAAAAAACGACGCACCACTGATACAAATGCAAACAATATGGAAAAGGGAATTAAAATTATTGTTAGGATTGTTACCCTTTCCCACATTTTTTCTTTTATAAGCAATCTTTTTCCTGTCTTTGGCTTCGGCTAGTGGATTTCCGCCTTATTGTTAGTGTTTTCTCTTCACCTCTAGCCTCTTTTCAGTCAGATGTTGTTCTAAACACTAATTTAGAATAGCCAGCGAGCCGAGCAGATTCCATAACGTTTACGACAGATTGATGAGCAGCCTTGCCATCTGCATTTACAACTATAGTCGGTTCGGGCGACCCCTTGGCAGCCCTCTGCATCGAAGCCGCAAAATTGACTGGTGACAAAAATGCAGTAATTTGACCATTAATTAGATACTTACCATCGTGCGATATTCCAACAATAACTTCATCTATTTCGTTTTTTTTGCTTTCAGCCGAGGCAACTGGTAGATTAATTTTGAGTTCTGAAAATTTTGCATAGGTTGTAGTTACGGCAAGAAAAATAACGATAACTAGCAGTACATCTATGAATGGGACTAAATTTATTTCCGGTTCTTCCCTAAAGCTTGTTTTACGGAATTTCATCTATCTACTGTTTTCCGCTTTAATTGCTCTTTGAAGTTTGGCTCCTATTGCCTCCATGTCGGTAAGCAGAGTGTCTGCTTTTGCACGGAAATGTCGATAGCATATAAGGCTAGGCACAGCGACTATGATGCCAAACGCCGCGTTATAGAGGGCAACCGATATTCCATGGGCGAGTTTTGCTGGATCGGCTAATCCGGTGGCCGATGATGCCCCAAATATTTCAATCATCCCAACTATTGTTCCCAAAAGTCCCAACAAGGGCGATAAGGTTGCAATAGTTCCCAGCGTTGTCAAGAATTTTTCCAATTCTTTTGCTGCTGCAAGAGCTGCTTCATTCATTGCAGCCTCTACATCTGAAATGGCATTTCGCGATTCTTCTATACCCGCTGCAATAATAAATCCCATTACCGATGAACTACGAAAATTTGCAATTTCGTTCACGTTAAACTGGCTACCGGCCTGTATCTTTTCTATAACCTCCGGTACTAAATCCGGTATTAGCACGGAAGGGCGAAGCGTGTAGAACCGTTCTCCTATGATGCCGAGAGCAACCACCGAACACAGTATAATTGGGTATATGGGCCAACCTGCCGCCACGACGATATCTATCACAATATTTACTCACCTTAAATTTTGATTGAAGCGCAACTTTAAACTGCATCTAAAATGTGGGCAAGTTTTACTGAAAACAAGGATGCCGCAAATCTTTAAATAGCTTTAGAAGTGATTGTTTTATTTTGGTTTATTTTTATTCACATATTCTGTGGATAAATATGTTAATAACTGTTTTAAATAGTTATTTATGCAGGAGTTGCTAATTAATTTGTATCGACAGAAAATCGGTTAAAAAAAAATAATTTCAAATAAAACAGACACTTAAATATTTATTTAAAAAGTGCAGAAGGCGAAGGAACGTATGTTATGCGGTTTCCATTATTGTGGATGGATGACATACTTTATACTGTTTGTCAATGAAAGTTCTGTAAAAACTTGGACTATTAAGAATGGAACCAAAGTCTGTCAGTCAATACACAACGGGATTAAAAAATCGTATCGAGAGTACCGACTCCGAATGGGTCAGGGGGGAGATATCAAACTTTGTCAGAGCTGCATCCCGTCATTGTTATTTTATTTTAAAGGACTCAAGTGCACAAATTAGGTGTGTTTTATTTAAACAAAGGGCGATCAAGAATACACTCGATTTAGCTGATGGGTTAGAGGTGGAGGTATTTGCGAAGCCCACGGTTTATTCACCTCGTGGGGATCTCCAGCTACTTGTCGAGAACATCCGATTATATGGAGAGGGAGCGTTGTTTAAGCAATTCATGGATTTGAAGCGTAAACTTCAAAATGAGGGCATATTCGATGTTTCTGTGAAAAGAAAAATTCCATTTTTCCCCAGAACAGTTGGCTTGGTAACTTCAGAGCATGGCGCCGCAGTCCAAGATGTCATTTCGGTCTTGAAAAGGCGAATGCCTCTGATCAGGGTAATAATTTTTCCAACTCCTGTACAAGGTTTAGGGGCGGGCAAATCCATAACAGAGGCATTGAGAAGAGCGACTAGTTATTCGGAGCTGGACGTCATAATTATTTGTAGAGGTGGCGGGAGTTTGGAGGATCTTTGGGGTTTTAATTATGAAGGTTTGGCGCGAGCTGTATTTTCTTGTCCTATTCCGATTATCTCTGGTGTTGGACATGAGAGTGATTTCACAATAGTTGATTTGGCAGCAGATCTTCGGTCGGCAACTCCGACGGCTGCAGCGGTTGCTGTTTCGCCGGATTTGGCGGATTTAAATGAGCAATTGCGGCTTTGCAGTATTAATCTAGGCAGGAGTTTTCAGAGGTATTTGCAAGATCGAATTCAAGGGCTAGATTACCTTTCTCACCGATTATTGACACCTGAATTAAGAATAAAAAAACAACAAGAATCTCTTAAAATTTTGAGGAATAGGTTTTCGCTTGCTATTCAGAAATCAATCCAAGCATCAAAAAACAAGATCTCCATCAAAGCGGTGTCTTTCAGATTCCAAAAGAGTTTTTTAAAAATAGAAATGGGAAAGATTAACGATTTATCTAGAATGCTAAAAACCCGCGTGTTTGCCTCACTGGATGAAAAAGTTAGAAAAGTTGAGGTTAGTCAGCATCGGCTGTCATCATTTAACCTCCCGGCAACACTAGCTAGGGGATTTTCAATCCTGCGAGGAAGTGACGGTAAAATTATCAAGATGATATCTCAAGTTTCAGTGGGTGATGAAATATCTATGGTTATTACAGATGGGGAGGCCCGAGCGCTTGTCAAAGACGTTAAGTCGCCGACTGAGAAGTAATTTTAATTAAACCTCTTCTAAATTTTTCTTCGTTCCACAAGTTTTTTTAATCCATCTGCAGGTGTCATCTAATAAATTTACAGACAGGCAATCGAAACGTTTGACGTTTTCCGTTTTTAACCAAGTCATTTGTCTTTTTGCAAGCTGTCTCGTGGCGATAATGCCTTTTCGAGTAAAATCATCTTTGTTTGTTTTTCCTTCTAAATACTCCCAGGCTTGTCTATATCCCACGCAACGCATGGAGGGCATTTGATTGTCTAGCGGAAAATTTGATCGTAGTTGTCGCACCTCTTCCAAAAGCCCTCTATCAATCATATTTTTAAAACGTTTTTGGATAACTTGGTTTAAGGAATCTAGCTTATCTGGTAGCAAAGCCATTTTTATAAGGTTAAAAGGTAAAGTTGTAGGTTTTTGTCGGCGTTGTATTTCAGAAACGGGTATGCCAGTAATATAAAATATCTCGAGAGATCTTTGAATCCTTTGGGAATCGTTCGGTGAAATTTTACCTCCCGCTACTGGGTCTATAGCGCAAAGTTTTTCGTGCAGCCCCTGCCAGCCAATTTCGAGAGCAGCTTGAGATATTTCCTCCCGAATTTTATTATTTGGGCCCGGCAATTCAGTGGCTCCGTGGGTTAGAAATTTAAAATACATCATCGTTCCCCCAACCAAGATAGGAATTTTTTTCCGATTGATTATTTCTTTCATTTTTTCTAAGGCGTCATCACGGAATTGCGATGCCGAATATGTCTCAGTTGGATTTAAAACGTCAATAAGATAATGGGGATATTTTTTTTGAACAGCTTGGCTTGGTTTAGCAGTGCCAATGTCAAGTCCCTTAAAAACTTGTCCTGAATCAACGCTTATTATTTCCATCGGGAAGTTATCGCAAAGAGAGGTGGCCAGATCAGTTTTACCAGATGCAGTAGGTCCCATTAAAAAAACGGCATTGTTTTGTGTTTTCATCTCGTAAAATTATTGACCTCGGAGAAAAATCTTATCGAGCATATCAATTGAAATTTGATGCCAAGTGGGGCGCCCATGATTACATTGATCTGCACGAGGAGTGCTTTCCATTTCGCGCAAAAGAGCATTCATCTCTGGTATCGTCAGTTTTCTATTAGCACGAACTGAACCGTGACAGGCCATGGTTGAAAGTAGCTCATTTCGAATATTCCTCGATGAGTCAGAAACTCCGTTAGCGATTATTCCTTCAAGGGTATCGATAACCAGAGTAGCTGAATCAGTTTCTTTGAGAAATGATGGTACCGCCCTGATTAAAATAGTATCTGGTGGGATTACTGAAATATCAAATCCTAATTTTTCTAGAAGGAGCCTATGGTCTTGAGCGGTAGCAATTTGCAGGGAAGTCGCAAAGAAAGAGCAGGTAATGAGTAATTGTTGTTTTTTTATTTGCTCATCTTCGGCTTCCTTTTTGAGTTTTTCGTAAACCAATCTTTCATGAGCTGCATGCATGTCGACAATGACCAATCCCTCATTGTTTTCAGCTAAAATGTATATGCCCCCAATTTGTGCTACTGCAAACCCCAAAGGAAACTCGATGACGTTATCATCACTATTGTTGTTTAACAGGTTTCCTGTGCCTATTTTGTTATTTGATTGAGGGAAACTTCTCGACGAGGGTTTTCTCAAGTTAAGGTTTAGTGGCAGACCCTTTGGGATGTTTTCAATGTGAGGATTATCTATCAATAACCCTGCATTATTGGACACTTCCTCTTGACTATTTACATTTGATAATGCTTTCTCAATATTTTTTCGTAAGAATTCATGCACCGCGTTTGACTCTGAAAACCTCACTTCTGTTTTCGACGGGTGAACATTTACATCCACTGACTGTTGTGGTACTTCCATGTAGATAACGTACATTGGGTGTCTTGAGTTATGAAGAACGTCTCTGTAGGCTTGGTTTATGGCGTGAGTCACGATACGATCGCGGACGAATCGGTTGTTTAAGAAAAAATATTGCTTTTGTCGGTTTGAGTTTGAAGTGGTAGGTCGGCTGATGTAGCCATATAAAATAGCGTTTGAGTTATTAACCGCAAGTGGTATTTTGGCGGACGAAAAGCTTTGTCCTAAAATTTGATTAACTCTAGTCTCTCTCTCCCCCTTGGGAAGGTTCCATTTTTCCTTTCCATCGTGTTTTAACATGAAACTTACGGAAGGTTTTGAAAGAGCAATGCGTTTGAAAACTTCCTCGCAATGTCCGTATTCCGTGGCTGAACTTCGTAAAAATTTTTTTCTGGCAGGCGTATTAAAATATATATCGATGACGTTAACCTGGGTTCCCAAGTTTGCAGATATCGGGGTCGGGTCTGACTGAACCCCGCCGACACTTTCTAATTTCCAACCGTAATGGTCGTCTGTTACTTTGCTGACTACAGAAACTTTAGAAACAGCTGATATCGAGGATAGGGCCTCTCCCCTAAATCCCAATGTTGATATGTTTAACAGGTCTTCAGAGTTCTCTATTTTACTGGTCGCATGTCGTGATAATGCCAGCCCCAATTGCGTTTTCGGTATTCCCGTCCCATTATCTTTTACGATGATGGAGTCTATTCCCCCCTTCGTCAGGATGACGCTTATCGTGGTGGCGCCTGAATCGAGACTGTTCTCCAGCAGCTCTTTTAATGCTGAAGCTGGTCTTTCCACAACTTCTCCTGCGGCTATTTTATTAATGACAGCATCAGATAACGTATGTATTTCAGTCATGTTCGGCAATGTTTTCTAAAATAAAGGATCCAGAATCGAAAATATTTTGTTGCCAAGTATAGCTTGCCCTATAATCGTGGGTGTGTAGTTACAGTTTTTCGCTTTAAATACATTTTAAACATTTATTACTATCCGACAATAGCACAAGGAGCCCAACTGATGATAATCGGTATTCCCAAGGAAACCACCCAGGGGGAAAACAGGGTGGCTGCCAATCCCGCCACGGTTAAAGGTTTATTCAAGTTAGGCATTAGGGAAGTGATCGTAGAGAGAGCAGCAGGGGAAAAAAGCTTCATTTCGGATGAAGATTACGAGGATTCTGGAGCTAAAATAGCCAGTAATGTGGAAGAACTATACCGACAATCCAAATTGATTTTGAAGGTCAGGAGTCCTGAAACTGCCGAACTGGACTTATTAAATGAAAACCATGTCGTTATTGGTCTTTTACAACCACATGACAAAAAAAAACTAGCCTCTTTGGCGGATAAGGGTGTTGTTGGCTTGGCAATGGAAAAATTGCCACGGATCTCGAGGGCACAATCTATGGATGTGCTATCTTCGCAGGCGAACTTAGCGGGTTACAGAGCAGTATTGGCTGCGGCAAATGAGTACACTCGGCTAATGCCGATGTTGATGACAGCTGCAGGGACAATAAAAGCAGCGCGTTGTGTGGTGATGGGGGTTGGAGTGGCAGGCTTACAGGCGATCGCCACAGCCAAACGCCTCGGTTGTATTGTTGAAGCGACTGATGTTCGTCCAGAAACTAAAGAGCAGGTTGAATCCTTGGGAGCAAAATTTATTGAAGTGCCCAATCCTACGGGCAAAGTAAATGAAGCGTCGTCGAAGGCATCTGTGTATGCCACTGAAATGTCTGAGGAATACAAAAAAAAACAAACAGAGTTGGTTTCAAAGAGGGTTGAGCAAGCAGATATAGTGATAACAACGGCCTTGATTCCTGGAAAGCCTGCGCCAATCTTAGTCACAAAAGCCATGGTAGAAAGTATGAGGCCAGGGTCAGTGATAGTAGATTTGGCAGTTGAACAAGGGGGGAATTGTCCATTATCGGAGTTAAACAAGACAATTTTATACAATCAAGTTGCTATTATTGGCATTCCTAATCTTCCGTCCTTGCTAGCATCTGATGCTACTGCTCTTTATTCGAGAAACATTTTAAATTTTGTCGAACTTTTGATAAACAAGGAAGAGGGTGAATTTGTCTTGAATAGGGAAGACGAAATTGTGGAAGAGACCTTGGTGTGCTTAAATGGGACACCAAAATAAAAAAAAGAGGCAGGGGTATGCAAGAGATGATTGATCCGAGCGTTGTGAATCTAACTGTTTTTGTTCTGGCGGTTTTTGTGGGCTACCACGTTGTTTGGAATGTTACTCCAGCCCTACATACTCCACTCATGGCCGTCACAAACGCTATTTCAGGTATTATTCTGGTTGGGGCAATGCTTGCTGCAGGCCCAGACGATCTTGATTGGGGAGCAGTTGTGGGATTTGTCGCCGTATTACTTGCAAGCATTAATGTTTTTGGAGGATTTCTGGTTACCCAACGAATGCTGGAAATGTTCAAAAAAAAGGAACCTCTACGAAAGACAAAATGACGATGGGTGCGTTTAAATATTTGTCAGTTAAGTTAGAAAAGTTGGTTTTAAAATGTCAATAAATCAAATTGCAATTGCTTATCTTGTTGCTTCAGTTTTCTTTATATTATCACTTCGGGGTCTGAGCTCTCCTTTGTCGGCTAGAAGAGGAAATTTGTTTGGCGTCATTGGGATGTTTATAGCCGTTGGTGCGACTTTGCTTTTGACAAAGAATTGGGAACTTATTTTGTTGGCAATTGCGCTGGGAGGTTTCATCGGCACCGTAATAGCGCGGAAAATTGAAATGACTCAAATGCCTGAACTAGTTGCAGCCATGCATTCCCTAGTCGGGTTAGCGGCAGTGCTGATAGCAATAGCAGCTGTTAATAAACCAGAGGCGTTTGGCATTTTCTCTGATTCAGGGGGACTACCCTTGCTCAATAGACTAGAGCTATTTATAGGGACTTTTGTTGGGGCTTTGACTTTTACGGGATCAGTGGTCGCCTTTGGAAAATTATCGGGAAAGCTGCGGAGTGCTCCGGTGGTTTTCAAGGGCCAGCATCAACTCAATTTGATTTTAGCAATTGTAATGATTGGTTTTGGTGTCGCATTTATGTTGAGCGAAGAATGGATGCCATTTATTGTAATGACCAGTTTGGCTTTAATCCTCGGAGTTCTCATAATAATTCCGATTGGTGGGGCTGATATGCCGGTGGTTATATCGATGCTTAACAGCTACTCTGGGTGGGCTGCTGCTGGAATAGGTTTTTCCCTAAATAACACAATGCTGATTATTAGTGGATCACTGGTTGGAAGTTCGGGAGCCATACTATCCTATATTATGTGTAAAGCGATGAATCGCTCTTTTTTCAATGTTATCTTAGGTGGTTTTGGGGGTGACGACAGTAACCAACCCCTCGAATCGGGTGAAAAAACATACCGATCAGGAAGCGCCGAGGATGCAGCGTTTCTTTTATCAAACGCCGAATCCGTTATCATCGTACCAGGATACGGTTTGGCGGTAGCTAGGGCGCAGCATGCCGTAAAAGAAATGGCTGAGAAGCTAATTAAGGAGGGTGTTTCGGTACGGTATGCTATTCACCCCGTGGCAGGAAGAATGCCGGGACATATGAACGTGTTATTGGCAGAAGCAGAGATTCCTTATGATCAAGTTTTGGAGATGGATGAGATAAACAGTGATTTCTCAACGACTGATGTGGTCCTGATTTTGGGTGCCAATGATGTTGTAAATCCGGCGGCTAATACCCCAGGCAGTCCGATTCATGGTATGCCTATATTGGACGCATATAAATCGAGAACGGTATTGGTTGTTAAAAGGTCAATGGCCGTTGGGTATGCTGGGCTTGATAACGATCTGTTTTATATGGATAAGACAATGATGATATTTGGCGATGCTAAGAAGGTTGTCGAAAGCATTGTAAAAACTTAACAAATTGTTAAAATAAATAAACTTAGGTATGTAACGTGGCAGAAATTTTAGGGTAGATTTATTAATTAAGGCAGACGAAAAATGGCAATTACTCCAGTAAATCAAGGCGGAACTTTTCAGCAAGTGGTCGCAAGGGCAAAAGGGCAGACTGAACCGTCTGTTGACTTCAAGAATGCTCCGGTGCAAAAACGGCTCAGTCTCAACGGCTTCGAAAAAAGAATGACAATGAACTTTAACGACGCTACGAACAATACAGATTATTCAAGCGCGGCGTCGTCCCGCGCTGGTTCCGGTAATTTTGTTGATGTGAATGTGTGAGTTCAGCTAAGGGCAATAGGTTACAGCTCGCTTAGTTCATTTTTCGTGTCAATATCCATCAAAATACCGGGATCATCAACTGGCACGATCCTCATTTTCTCCTTGTATTTACTAAACAAGGGTTTGGCTCCGATATCTCCCTTTAATTCCATTATATCCGATCTAAGTTTTGAAGATATTCCCACAGGATGTCCTGTGCTCGATTTGTATTTTGGCATGACTAAAACAGCGTCTGCAAGTAACGCGTCGAGCACCATCCGAACAGTTTCAGTTTTTATGTAGGGCATATCGCCTAAAGATATAATCCATCCGCTACATTTGCCGCTATTTTTTATGCCTTTAATTAGACTGTAAGACATCCCTAGGTGAGAATTTTCGCATACGCAAATGTTAGCGCCTACTTTTTTGTACATATCAGCGGTCGCTTGATCACCTGCCCGGACTACGACTAAGCAATCCATGACAACTTTCGATAATGCTTCAAGTGATTTTAATCCCATCGATTCTCCTCCCGGTAATTTGGCCGTCATTTTTCCCCCGCCAAACCTTGAACCAAAGCCTGCAGCTAATAATATTCCTTTAAAGTTCATATTTCACAAGCTATTCGCAGGATCCTCAAGGTATTGTTTTATTCCAGCGAGAATTGCTTTTGCCATTTTCCATTGGTACTTACTTTGTCTAAGTTTTTTCTCTTCGGACGGATTAGTTAAAAAAGCTGTTTCGATTAACACCGATGGTAAGGTTGGAGACTTAAGCACCATAAAACCTGCTTTTTCCACATTTTTTTTATGAAGTTTATTTATGGTGGATATTTTTTCTAATATATCCTCTGCACAGCGATGGCTTAGCATTCTTTTTCCCATTAATGCCATATCAGTCAATGCATATTTAACGTCAGCCCCCTTATCCTCGTATTCCTTCAAATTTACTCCTCCAATTAGATCAGCTTGGTTTTCTTTATTTGCCAACCATCTTGCTTGGGCGGACGATGCGCCCCCTTGAGATAGAATGTATACAGAGGATCCGTGTGCTCTAGGTTTCATAAAAGCATCAGCATGGATTGATATCAGAAGATCAGCTTTTTTTTTCTCCGCAATTCTGTATCTTTGTCTTAAAGATACGTAATAGTCTCCTTTGCGAGTTAAAAAGGCGTTAATTTTTGGTTCTTTATCAATTAATTTTTTCAGTTTTTTTGAAATAGCGAGTGTGATGTTTTTTTCTTTTGTTCCTCTTGCCCCTATTGCGCCTGGGTCTTCACCCCCGTGCCCTGGATCAATCGCAATCAAGGGATTTTTTTTGATAACCGGACGCTTCGATTTTTTTTCGATTTTTTTTGATGTTTTTTCTTTCGATCTTAGATCAACTTGACCGTTATTTTGATTGGTTTTCTCTTTGGAATAAATGTCAATCACGATTCGGTGTTTTTTTTCTCCATAGGGGTCTAATGGGAATACTTCAGGTAAAGCTGTATCCTTTAAATCAAATACAATTCTTACTACGTTTTTTTTAAATTGGGCAATCCTTATATTTGCTAATACGGGATCACTTGGGCTCACTAGGGATTTAACATTGGATATGGAGGGTGTTATGGTTATGTTTTTGATGTTGAGAACATACCTTCTCGGGTTATTCAATGGAAAGGATTCGTATGTTTTTTGTTCGTCAGTCTCTAGAACAACACGTGTTTTATTCGGATGTTGGAACAACCGTAAGACGTCGGCATCACCAGCCACTGTCCATGTCGGTAACAACAAGTTAATAAGAAATACAGGTACAAAGTGGCTGCGAGAAAACAAATGGATTATCTCTCTATCAGTTTAGCATACGACAAGCAATTGTAACCGGTTTCCGTCTTGTGGGATATTAGTCCAAAACGATGTGAATCAGAATACTCTAATCTTACAGTAATGTCAGGGGTTCGCATTAAATGAGCCATTCTTTCCGGCCATTCTACTATACATATGTTTGGGGATTCAAAATATTCTTGGAGACCAGCTTCTAAAAATTCAGTTGGTGATTTTAATCGATAAAAATCAAAATGAAAAAAAAGCTTACCATTATTTTGATAACTTTCTACTAAACTGTAGGTGGGACTTTTTATGTTTTCCTGAATTCCGCAAGCTTGTAAAAAACCACGAGCTAGAGTTGTTTTGCCAGATCCCATTTCGCCCTCGAGGGAAATATAAACTCCTTTTTCTGTGTTTCTACCTAAGCGATTTCCAAGCGCCTTAGTGTCTGCTTCTGAGTCAAGTTTTAATAGCACGGGAAAAATCCTTTGCCAGCCTAGTTTTATGAGTCCAATTTTTTGTAAACACAAACAGTTCCTACGATACAAGAAGTCGAATCATCTATCAAAGGGTAGATTTTTATCATATAACAAAGCATACTAAATCGATACAAAATAATACTTAAATTATTGAACGTCTATATAAAGAAAGTTAAACAGGGGGTACGATAAATGGCGGACAACTGGCGCAGTAAGTTGATTACAGCAGGCATTACGAAGTCTCCGAATAGGTCTATGCTTAGAGCGGTTGGTTTCAAGGACGGTGATTTCGACAAACCAATAGTAGGGGTTGCTAACGGACATTCTAATATGAACCCTTGTAATGCTGGTATCCAGCCTTTAATTGACGAGGCTATGGATGCTCTTGAGAAAGTAGGTGCTAAACCTCAAGTATTCGGGGTGCCAACTGTAACTGACGGTATTGGAATGGGTACAGAGGGTATGAAATATTCTCTTGTATCGAGAGAAGTGATAGCAGATGCTATAGAAACAGCCGTAAATGGGCAAATGATGGATGGAGCACTAGTTGTTGGGGGGTGCGATAAAAATATGCCTGCGGGTATGATGGCTCTTGCCAGAATAAATATTCCCTCGATATATGTATATGGTGGAACGATAAAACCTGGGGTATGGAAAGGGAAGGATCTAACAATAGCAAGTGTTTTTGAGTCAGTTGGTCAATATTCAGCAGGTGATATGACAGAGGAGGATTTTCAAGGGATCGAGAAAAATGCCCTTCCCACATTTGGTGCTTGTGGTGGAATGTTTACGGCTAACACCATGTCTACCTCTTTTGAAGCACTTGGCATGAGTTTGCTGGGTTCTGGTACGATGGCAGCCCCTGACAAGGAGAAAGCGGATTCCTCGTCCACGTCCGCCGAAGTATTGTACCGGGCTATTCAAAATAATTTACGCCCGCGCGATATAATTACACGAGAGTCTATTGAGAATGCGATTACGCTTGTGATGGCTACAGGGGGGTCCACCAACGCAGTTTTGCACTATTTGGCAATTGCAGCAGCAGCTCAGGTTGACTGGACTATTGATGACTTTGAGCGCGTTCGTTTAAAAGTACCGGTAATATGTGACCTCAAGCCTTCTGGTAAATATGTAGCAACAGATTTCCACCAGGCAGGTGGAGTTCCGCAGGTGTTAAAAATACTTTTGGAGCACAACTTGATAAATGGCGACTGCCTTACAATCACTGGAAAAACTTTGGGTGATGAATTGGCCCATATTTCCTCGAAGCCAAGAAATGATCAGGATGTTATTAGGCAATGGGAAAATCCGATGTACGATAAAGGTCATCTCGCGATACTCAAAGGTAACTTGTCACCTGAGGGATGTGTCGCAAAAATTACTGGTTTAAAGAATCCGGTTATTACAGGACCAGCGAGAGTTTTTGATTCAGAACCAGAGGCAATGAAGGCGATAATTGGAAAAAAGATAGTTGCCGGAGATGTTGTAGTAATAAGGTATGAGGGGCCAAAAGGAGGACCCGGTATGCAAGAAATGCTTTCTCCCACTAGTGCGTTGGTAGGGCAAGGCTTAGGTGCATCGGTTGGTCTGATTACCGATGGTCGTTTTTCTGGGGCTTCTTGGGGGATGGTGGTCGGTCACGTAGCGCCTGAGGCTTATGTTGGTGGGACGATCGCACTGGTCGAGGAGGGAGATTCAATCACTATCGACGCTAATCAATTGTTAATCGAGTTGAATGTGTCAGAGGAGGAGTTAGCCAAAAGGAGAGGTTCCTGGACTGCGCCAAAACCTAAACACAGTCGTGGTTTGCTGGCTAAATATACACGATTGGTGTCATCTGCCTCTCGAGGGGCAGTTACCGATATGTTTGAAAATTAGCGATTGGTTATTATTCTTTTTTTTTAACCGACAGTATGCTTATTATTGCGAGGGCGATCGAGGCTAGGGCGGCAATGTTAATCTAACTTATGCGCTCTCCTAAAATTATTGCACCGCTACACACGCCAACGACTGGTATTAAAAGAGTCGAAAGCGCAGCCAGGCCAGCAGGAGACTTAGAAACTATTTTGAACCAGGCCCAGTGACAAAAAATCATTGCTACTACGGTTTTATATAAGAGAGATCCATATCCAGCTATTTCTATCAAAGTTTCGCGTGGGCTTTCAAAAAGGATAGCGCCAACCGATATAGGAATGCCCCCAAGCAGGAGTTGCCAAGCGGTAAGCGCCGTTGTTGGCAGAGAGATAGGATATTTTTTCATCAAGACAGCGCCGATGGCCCAAGAGAAGGCTCCTGTGAGCACCATTAAAGCTCCTGTTGGGCTAGTTTATTTCGAAATAGTCTTTGTTGAGAAGTAATATTAGCCCAGTTATTCCAAATAGAAGCCCGAAAAAACGGTTTCGGTTAAGCTTTTTTTTTTAGGAAAAAGGTTGACAAAAGCATTACCCATATTGGCATTGTGTAGGCAATAATTGCAGATCGCCCTGAATTTAGAAGATTTAAACCACTCGTAACAAAAACATTCCACAGAAAGACGTTGAAAAAAGATATTAACAAAAGCCTTCTCCATGCTTTTTTTCTGACCATCAATGACACTTTTCCTAGCCTTGCAATTATAAAAAGCCGCAAAGATCGCAGCGTGCAAGCGGTTACCCTGAATGTCCAAATTGGAATCTCGTTAATTCCAATTTTCATCACCGGCCAATTTACACCCCAGAACAGTGTCAACAATGCAAGTAATCCCCAAAGACTGGTGGGAATTCTATCACTCGATCTCACGGTATATTTGCCGATAATTAAAAATTAGCTTCGTTAGCATGCTAGTATCTCTCGTATGCAGCGTCTCAGTTTTTTACAATTCATCTTGTTTTGGGGAGTTAACTCCCTATCTCTCTGGATCGTAGATGATCTTTTTTTAGGAATAGCCGTAGATAGTATTCAGACTTTGTTAATTACCGGTTTGTTGATAGGGTTAGGCAACGTGTTTGTGAAACCTGTCTTGGTACTACTAACTTTACCGTTAACGATATTATCTCTCGGTTTTTCTGTATTACTCATTAGCGGGTTCATTTTATTGCTTATAAGTTGGGTTGTCCCTGGGTTTTACGTGATGAGTTTTTGGACGGGTTTTTTCGCGGCTCTTATTATGTCTATATGTAGTTTTCTAGTTAATGTTCTTTTAAGAGCATACAGCACAACGTTTCGCCTGATGTAGGTTACCGAAAAAAATGAAAATTAGAGATGCGCAGATTCGTTTACTTTCGCGGATCTTTTTTCCATTTGCGTTAGGTTATTACTTTTCCTATTTGTACCGAAGCGTTAACGCTGTAATAGCAGCCGACTTGGTTGTAGAATTTAATTTATCAGCCAGTGACTTGGGTTTATTGACCTCTATATTTTTTCTAACATTTGCATCCATTCAAATACCGGTTGGTTTAATGTTAGATAGATTTGGTCCTCGTCGGACCAATACATTTTTTCTTATGCTTGGAGCTTTTGGGGCGTTTCTTTTTGCTCGTGCAGGTGGTTTTTCAGATTTATTAGTTGCACGCGCTGTAATTGGGGCGGGTTTTGCAGCTGCTTTGATGTCCAGTTTTAAAGTTTTCACTATTTGGTTTCCAGTAAATTGGCTGCCCGCTATGAATGGGTGCGTATTTTTCTGCGGTGGAATAGGTGCGATTTCAGCGACTTTGCCTGTAATAGCTTTGCTAGAATTTACAGATTGGCGAGGGTTATTTTATATGGCATCCATTAGCACAGTTTTTGTCGCGTTAAGCGTATTTTTTGTTGTTCCGGAAAAGAGTAATCAAAAACCAAATCAAAGTTTAGTAGAGCAGCTTAGGGGTGTTAGCGAAGTTTTTTCATCGATTTTTTTTTGGCGTATTGCTATAGCTACAACGGTTTTAAGTGCCTCAAATATGGCGGTACAAACATTGTGGGCTGCTCCTTGGTTAATGGATGTGGCGGGATTATCTCGAAATGACATTGGTGGTCCACTATTAATTTTAGGATTATCCACCATGATCGGTTTTTTGTTTTGGGGAGCTTTGGCCACTCGTTTATTGGCTGTAGGAATTCAGCCTATTACAGTCTTTAAGTGGGGTAGTGGGGTTTTCGTTGGAATACAGGCACTATTAGTTGTTGGCTTCACGCAAAATCTAAGTTTACTTTGGGCAGGGTATGGCTTTTTTGGTACGGTAGGCAGCTTGGCTTATGTTATTTTATCTCGCGGTTTTCCTCAAACACTTGGTGGTAGGGTCAACACAGCCTTAAATCTTTTAGTTTTCACAGCGGCGTTTATAATTCAGTGGATATTTGGAATTATCGTAAATAATTGGCCGCAGACTAATGGGCTCGGCTACCACCCGACAGGGTATGGATACGCATTTTTGTTTTTTTTGCTGTTACAATTACCGGGTTTTTTGTGGATTTGTTTTTCTCGGAATGAAAAGGATTTGGCAATTGATGTTCGTGAAAATAAAAAGATATAGTTTTGTTATCGCATTTAGTTTTCTAATCTGTGCTTCGGGTGATGCCGATGAAATTTACACTGGTCGACTTCTATTAGAGGATTTTTCCACATGTGAGTCCGACCCCAAGGGATATCGTTGTGGAAGGGCAGCCGTGTTTGTTAAGGGGTATGCTAAACGTTTGTTTCAGGGAAGGGTGAGTGCTACCCAAACTAAAAAACTGTGTATGTCAACTAACGTTGGAGTGGCTCAACTGAATGAAATTGTAATGGCATTTCTGGACAGTAGTGAAAAAAGGCTACATGAATTAGCGTTTTGGTTGGTGAAAGATGCGTTAATTGATCACTTTCAATGTGAAAAATGAAAAACGTTCATCTTTCGTAAAAATCGCATACAATTGAAATTGAGATCAGTTGTCATTATTGGGATGGCCGCACGGTTTTCAAGACGTTTGTAGGTCTTTCTAGATTGGGAATTAACATCAGGAGGTAAGTGAATGAAAGAGGGAAAGCATTTAATAAATGGCAGCTGGGTTGCGTCCCAGGACAATGATACTTTGGATGTAGTGAGTCCTAGCGACGGTCTTGTTTTTGCCAAAATCGCTCGGGGTAAGGCGGGAGATGTGGATTTGGCTGTAAAAGCTGCGCAGAATGCATTGGACAACGGGGCGTGGCGGAAATGTGCAGCTGTTGACAGGGGTCGACTGCTTTCAAAATTAGGTACTAAGATTCTGGATAACTTTGATGAATTAGCTGACCTTGAAGCACTTGATACAGGTAAACCATTAAAGCAGGCCAAGGCTGATATTACTGCTGCTGGTAGGTACTTCGAGTATTATGGAGGTGCGGCGGATAAAGTTCACGGAGACACTATTCCATTCATGGATGGATATATGGTTTCAATATTAAGGGAACCACATGGAGTAACTGGGCATATTATTCCTTGGAATTATCCGGCTCAAATGTATGGAAGGAGTCTTGCGCCTGCGTTGGCTATGGGGAATGCGGTCGTTCTCAAACCTGCTGAGGATGCTTGTATGACGTCGCTCAGGATGTCCGAGCTTGCGCAAGAAGTCGGATTCCCCGAAGGTGCAATAAATGTCGTTACTGGCGTTGGTGAGGAAGCAGGTGCCAGTCTTAGCGCGCACCCTGGTATCAATTTTTTATCATTTACCGGGTCTCCCGAGGTGGGCACAATTGTGCAGTGTGCTGCGGCTAAAAATCATGTCGGTTGCGTTTTGGAACTGGGGGGTAAATCTCCGCAAATTATATTTGATGATGCTGATATAGCGGCAGCTTTACCGGTTATTGTAAATGCTATTGTTCAAAATGGTGGGCAGACATGCTCGGCAGGTTCTAGGCTGATGATTCAAAGTACCGTGTATGAAAATTATCTTGATCAAATAGCGGAAAAATTTAACGAATTGAAAGTTGGCTCGCATTCAATGGACTTAGATTGTGGACCTTTAATTTCTGCAGTTCAGAAAAATCGCGTAGAGGGATTTCTCGATCGAGCAAGATCAGAGGGAATTGCTGTGGTTGCTCAGGGATCAATGGGGCCGGGATTACCCAGTGGAGGGTTCTATGTTACTCCCACTTTGTTTGCAGGTGTTCCCAGGGATAATGAGTTGGCGTGCGACGAAGTTTTTGGTCCAGTTTTGTCTGCTCTCTCGTTTGATGATGAGCAGGATGCGATAAAACTGGCAAACAGCACTGATTATGGTCTCGTTACTGGCGTTTGGACAAAAGATGGTGCGCGGCAAATGAGGATGGCCAAAAGTGTTAGAGCTGGGCAAATATACATAAACGGTTATGGAGCTGGTGGGGGTATTGAGTTACCTTTTGGCGGTGTAAAGAAAAGTGGGCACGGAAGAGAAAAAGGATTTGAGGCATTGTACGAATTTTGTGCGACAAAAACTATTGTTTTTAAGCATGATTAAGATTATTAAAGTTGGTTTTCTATAACTGGTATGAAATTGCCGATCGTGAAGGTTTTTCTAGGTGCATTGATTTTAGTTATAGATCGTCGTATTCATTTGATACGAAGCCTATGGGCACCCGTTGCTTTTGGGGTGTCGCTCTCAAGCTGCCAACATTTTGCAATCTCGCAAAACGAAGGGGGTGCCATAAATGTGTGGATTACAATTTTAATTTTTATGATGACTATAATTTTAGCCGTGAGAAGTTACGGAGTGTTTTTGATTTCGGATAATGAGAGTAAAGAAATGCCTATTTCCTGGACAATGCGGGAATCTCGTTTTTTGATAACCATGATAATCGTAAGTTTCGCCTTTGGAATTCTTACACTTATTGCTGGATTAATTGTAGGCACTTTTATGCATAGTCGGGATGGAGTAAGTGGTCCAGTTTTTGCGGCTATATTATTTATTCCTGGCGCTTATTTGGCTAGCAGGGTTTTGCTTGCTTTTCCTTTAATCGCTACGAAAGAGGTCACAATTCCTGAGGCTCTTCAAAATGCATGGGTAATGTCTAGGCATAACGTATTTGGTATTTTGTTGCTTTGTGTCGGTGTGCCGGCAATCTTGGCAGCCTTTTTTGCACTAATGGCGAATATAGATGGGTTAGGTGTTATCGCGGTAGTACTACCATGGATAACAATGCCGGTGGAGTTTGCAATTATTGCATTGGTATTTTCGCAGTTATATGTGCCAAACAATGGTTTAGAATCTTCCTAAAATAAATCACTTATTTTTTCTTTTTAAGCTGATTCATTTGCATTGTTGCACGCGTAAGAACATTTTCAGTCTCATCCCATCCAATACACCCGTCTGTGACTGATACCCCATATCGAAGGTCCTTTAAGTCTTCGGGTATAGTCTGATTTCCTGACTCTAAGTTACTTTCAAGCATAAATCCGATTATTGATTTGTTACCATTAGTTATTTGCTGTATGCAATTGTCTAGTACTATCGGTTGGTTTTCGGGTTTTTTATTCGAGTTTGCATGACTACAATCGATCATGAGATTCGGTGCAAGATGTTTTGATTCCAACTGTTGTGTGGCAACAGCTATGGTTTCTTTATCGTAATTTGGTCCTTGATTGCCACCTCGAAGAACGGCATGACCGTAGGAATTTCCTTTAGTCCGAGTTACTGCTATTTGGCCATTTTGGTTAATACCTAGAAAGTTATGTGGGTGAGAAACCGAAAGAAGTGCGTTTATGGCGGTGGATAGGCTACCGTCGGTTCCATTTTTGAATCCAACTGGAGTTGATAAACCACTCGCCATCTCCCTGTGGGTTTGCGATTCTGTTGTCCTCGCTCCAATAGCACTCCAGCTTATTAAATCCCCGAGGTATTGGGGACTAATGGGGTCTAAAGCTTCAGTACCCGCTGGCATTCCCATTTCGTTTATCTCAATCAGCAATTTGCGGGCTATTTTTATACCTTTTTCAACGTCAAAAGAGTCATTCATATCGGGATCATTTATTAACCCCTTCCAACCAGTTGTTGTTCTAGGCTTTTCAAAGTAAACACGCATAACAATATAAATTTGGCTTTCGATTTGTTTCGCTAGTTTACGAAGCTTTTTCGCGTAATCTATAGCTGCTTTAGGATCATGAATTGAGCAAGGTCCAACAACAACTATTAACCTGTCGTCTTTTCGATCCAGAATATTTTCTAGAGTTTTTCTACTTGACATGACGGTCGATAGTGCCTGTTCGCTCACAGGTATATCTACTTTAACTTCCTGCGGGGTCGCCAAAACTTTTTGAGACGATATATTCACGTTAAAAATTTTTTTGTTCTTCATCAGAGTTATTAATATGACTACCTTATTTTATGCAACTTGATTACAAATTGTTACAAATGATCATTAATTTTTTTTAGAGAAATGGGTCGGTAAAAGTAGCTGACTACTTATGCGAGCGACTAACGGACCTTCCGCCTCTGTTTTTTTTCGCACTGAAAGCCATTCAGGATCTGACAAAAACCGAGTCCACTTGTCCTCCCTTTCCGCTAGTGACCTCCAGGCAAGCATATAGTACAGTGCATTGTTATCTTCGCCAATAAGTGTAGTCCAGAAACCTATGTGGTTTATATTAAACCTATGCCATATTTCTAAAGTGTGATCTTGAAATCGTGAGATCAAAAGTTGTAATTTCCCGGGGATAGTGTAATAAACTCTTATTTCGTTGACCATTAAAATTTCCCAAATTATTCCTGAAGACCTATTCTAGGGTATATTGCTCTGCACTGTGATTGATATTTTAAACTTACCAATCTTAAATCCAAAATAATTTTACTTCTTTACCCTTCTCTTAATTGATTATTTAAGGAGTTCATGATGGTACAAGACTTGTTAAAAGATAAACTAGATCAGGCATTTCCCGCGGATCCCGGTGGGGGAATCTTTGTTGGACGGATCTGGATACCAGAAGAAGCAGGGCCGAGTCCTGTAGTTGCTATCGATGGAAAACTTTATGATTTTTCTAGAGTGGTTCCCACTTCCAGCCAGCTTCTCAATACGGATAATCCAGTGACTTTTATCAATGAAGCTATTTTGACGCAATGGGTTGATTGCATAGGATCGGTGGATGAGTTCATATATAATTGTCATCCGGACTTGCGGAACCCTCAACATCCTTTCTTTTTATCACCGTGTGATTTGCAGGCCATTAGGGCGTGTGGAGTTACTTTTGTTTCAAGCATGGTAGAGAGGGTGATAGAGGAGTTTGCGAAAGGGCAACCTGAGAAATCTGCTGAAATCCGTCATTCGATTAGCAAAGAGGTTGGGGATAATCTAAAAAATGTTGTCCCGGGTTCGGAGAAGGCCGAAAAATTAAAAAGCGTTCTTACAAGACAAGGGCTTTGGTCGCAATATTTAGAGGTTGGAATTGGGCCCGATGCCGAGGTTTTTAATAAGGCTCAGCCCATGGCATCGGTTGGACTGGGTGCAGAAATAGGTATCCGGTCAGATTCTTCGTGGAATAATCCAGAGCCAGAGGTTGTTTTAGCAATAAATCGAGCAGGTAAAATAATTGGTGCAACTATCGGCAACGATGTTAACTTGCGGGATTTTGAGGGAAGGAGTGCTTTACTGTTGGGAAAAGCGAAGGATAACAATGCCAGCTGTGCATTAGGGCCGTTCGTTAGATTGCTTGATGGTAACTACACCATGGAAGATCTGTGTAATACCAAATTAATAGTTAAAGTTGATGGGCCAGAGGGTTACAGTCTATCAGGCGTTAGCGATTTCTCTAAAATTAGTCGTGCGCCAATTGATCTAGCCAACCAAGCGGTTAATCGCGCTCATCAATATCCGGATGGGGTTATGCTTTTTTTAGGGACTCAGTTTGCTCCGACAGAGGACCGAGACCAGCCTGGCAAGGGGTTCACTCATAAAAAGGGAGATGTAGTAACAATATCTTGTGATCAATTGGGAGCTTTAGTTAACCGGGTTAATTTTTGTGAAGCAATTCCACCATGGTCCTACGGGATAACCGACTTATGGCAAAATTTGGTTGTAAGAGGATTAATTTAAAGGGTTGCTATAAATTCTTTCATTTTTTTTCTTGTACTTTTATCGGGAAGTCGACCATGGGATGCTCCAATATTGTCTATCAGATGATTTAGTTTTCCGGTGCCGGGGATAACACATGTTACACCGCCATGAGATAAAATATATTTGAGGCAAAATTGCGCCCAGGAATTACAATCAAAGTCTTTCGCCCAGGAAGGCAGGGGAATGCCCGCTGTTTTTCGGAAAATCTGCCCCCCTACAAAAGGACGATTTACGATTACTGCATGGCCAGTCTCTTGCGCAATCGGAAGGAGTCTAGCTTCGGCTTCTGTTTCAATTGGTGAAAGATTAAATTGTACAAAATCAAACAATTTAAGTTTGAGAATTCTTTCGAGTTCATTGTATGCCCCTCGATGATAGTGAGTGATTCCCATGTATCTAATTTTTTTTTCTTCTTTGAGCGTCTGTAGTGTGGTTATATGTGTTTGCCAATCAACAAGATTATGAATTTGTAACAAGTCAACAGTTTTTACCCGCATGAGTTTAAATGAAGCTGCAATTTGATTAATTCCTTGATCCTTACCGTTAGTCCATACCTTTGTAGCGTGGAACAGGGAATTTTCTGCTTGTAGTTTTTCGGTCAAACTTCCAATTACAGTTTCAGAATTTCCGTACATTGGGGAGGTATCGATAACGCGTCCACCACTATTTATAAATTTTTTAACAACTGTTTCAAGCATTTTCATTGATTGACTCTGCAGTCCAACATCGAATGTTCTGTAGGTTCCCAGGCCAATTATTGGTATTTTTTCTTCGTACTTAGGAATTTTTCTTTTTTTGTGAAGGTTAGGGTTAGCACTAAAAGCATTTTTTAACAATAATGATAGCGCTAGAGAAGTGTTGATACATTGTTGTAAAAATTTACGTCTTCTGTTCTGCATTTTTCCCCCGCAAGCGCTCTTGATATTTCCCCAAGGTTAACCCTAGAATACCCCAAAAAAAGGCTAAGGGTGCGGCAACAAAGGCCACTCCCGCAACCCCTAGTCCGACTATTTTCAGTCCTTCGTATATCCAACCGCTAATAGCGTCTCCTCCCCTATAAATGAAAGTGTCAATAGAATTCTTTGCTCGGTACTTTTCGTTAAATGGAACGATGGTAAATAATATCTCTCTTGCTGGTTTGGTTACCGCGTATTCCCCAGCTCTTCTGATAATACCAAAAACAACTAAGACTGAAAGTGTAGGATAAAATCCCAGAGTTAAAAACCCAAAAATTGCAAGCATTGGAAGTAAAGCCAGAGTTATAGCTAGGCTGAGTCTTTTTATTAATTGGCTGACAACAAATAATTGGGTGCTTATTGTTAGAATATTGACAACGAGGTCAATTATTGCAAACAAACGGGTTCTTTTATCGGAATCATAAATTGTTTCGCTTATAATTTCTGCTTGCTGAAAATACAAGAATGTTGACAAAAGGGTATAAAAAAAAACAAACATTGCAATCCCAATTAAATATTTAGATCGCAGTATAAGGGTCAGACCCTCCAATATTTGGGAGGCATTTATTTTAAAATTTTTGTTATCTTTAGCTGACTGTTTGGATTCGTTAGGCAGATAGCGTAACAAATGAAAAATACAG
>MDTB01043881.1_pt1 | contig 26112 bp, 42 predicted proteins | sample 811161 | NCBI WGS metagenome assembly MDTB01 (sample SAMN05326650, study PRJNA326480) | marine metagenome | isolation source: seawater | place: Mediterranean Sea | collected 2009 | reverse complement strand
CAAACAGTACAGGATCTATACCTGCCTCCTCTAATTTTTTAAATACTTCTTCTGCATTCTCACTTGTGATGATGATCCATTTTATTTCTTCCATCTGTAACGGAGTTGGCATAGGATAGTCTAATTTTTCTCTAGGTTTTTCAACTGAGAATATTTTAATCTTCTTTTCGCCACCTATGCTACAACCTGACAATAACATACACACCATAAGCGGTACTGCCACTATCCATGCTAATCTATAACTTTTATCTTTATTGATGTTCGACATAATTTGGGTTCGCTAGTGCTGGGCACTCTGGGTTAATTTGTGATTTTAAAGTTGCTTTCAATTCTTCTTCTGTGTGTTCGGCACCCGATGCCAACTCTATGCATCTAGCCGCGTTCTTACTGCCACCGTTGATAATTCTTTCAATTGCTTTTGTTCTTTCAATTGCTAGTTTACCGATGTCTCTGTTTTTCTTTGTGAATCTCTTGTCTAGGTCTTCTAAATCTTTCTTGAATGTGTTGATCAACACATTAAGTTTCTTGTTGCTTTCCATGATGGCCTCAAAGTCTGCTTTTTGTTGTTCTAAAACTTTGTTCTGTTCTGCAACTGCTGTTTCCAGTTTGAGTTGATTTACTTTAAGGATAGCATTATCCGATCTCAATTTCATCACATACATACCCGCACCGGCGATACCTGCTATGAGTACTATTGTGATTAACATTTTAATTTTTCCAAATATCATTATGTACGTATTTAACCTTTTATCTTTATTGTTCTACAGTCCTTGTAATGTTCTATCCTAGGCAAATGATCATCTTTCTTGATGTATTGCTCTAGTAATCTACTGCACTGTTCTGCGTGTTCATATGGCATATTATAGTGATAACCTATGCTGAATGATTCCTGGTCATACCATTTTTCTATCGCTGGATCTCTGCCATCATAACTCATCTTTTTAAGAGCGACATAATCTTCCTTGCTGTCACATAGTATTGCACCACCTCTTTTGTTGTCCAGAGGTTTGCCGTTGCCAAAACTCAAACACTGCAACTGACCTTTCCTGTACATCTTTGGATGCAGTAATCTTGCACTATCCCATATCCTTGTGCCTTGGAGATGATATTCTCCAATCCACATCTCATCGCTCCATGAATACTTTATGCCCAATTTTTCAAAAGTCATTGGCACTGATAGGTATGTGTAGCAGGATGTTTTTAATTTTTTTACTTTGTCCAGTCTTAGACACAGTTCTATCGCGTGTGTGCAACAGTCGGTCGCCACTGCGTAACCTGAACCTGTAAACTTGGCCAGGTCCTTTTCAAATTTAATTACTGGATTACTGTATGAGTCCGTTTTTGTAGACTGTTTTGCCATTTTCTTTCATAGCAGTCAATACAGATTTACGATTGCCTTCTGCCTTGTATGACACGTGTACCCAACCTGAGTCCGGTATGCCCGGTGTGTAAAACTCTAGTATGAGTTGATCGAAATCTAAGTTACCTTCGATCCATTTGCACACATCATAGTTTGGTGTTCCTGGACATTCGATGTCGACTGCTTCTCCTTTGCAGTGTTGTGATTTGCTTGAACCACCAACTGCTTCGTTAAGTGCAGGTCCCCGATACCCTGAATTAATTACTGTAACTCCAAAGTTGTCTCTGACCTTTTGCACAACATTGGCAAACAATTCTTTTGCCTTTGCTAGGTGCTCATCTCCTGGCGTGTTGTCTAGGCCTTTCCTAGTTGCAGTTTGACTTTTTGTGTATTCCGCTAGACTGAAATTTTTTGATAATCTTACCATTTGTATTTGCTCACTAAAACTGATTCGTTACCTTTACTAAAGACAAATTGTTCTTCGTTTGTCTTTGTGATGTTATAAGGTCCAAAATATTTTGATAGGTACATACATTCACTCATTGCCTCTGTGTCGATTTTGAATGCTTTTACTTCTTTCATAATCTCCTGTGAGGATCCAAACTTATGTAACTCAAATTTTAATTGGTCCTTATGTCCAGGCTTTACGACTGAGATCACGTTGTTCTCTAGTTTAAAGTCGAGCATATTGAATTTGTCAAAGAAATCTTTTACTTCACCTAATCTTAACTTGCCAATCTTTTGATTGTATGCTTCTGGTGTCCTAGGCAATACGTCTGCTAGGTTTTTGGCATCTGCTATGAAAGGCACCGGTCTCTTATGATAGGTGAATTCAAATTGGTCAATGTTTGTAAGTTTTTTTAGATCTTCTAAGAAACTGGCAATGTGTCTGTCGACGTTTTCCTGCCTAGCAAATTCTATGAATACTCTGTGTTTGCCATCTTCCAGTGTTCCTGGTGTAGCGTCTGCATCTAAAACTTCTTTGTATCCTGTTTCAGCGAAACGTTCTAAGTCTTTTGCAGGTGCTAGGCTGTCAACGGTGAATGCAAGAACCATGATGTTCCTGTCTTCTCCCATTTTAGACTTGTACTGGTCCACTGAAAAACGTTTGTTTACAACGCCTTCTAAGTCGCCTGCTTTTAATCCTTCTTTAAGTTGCATCTTGTATATTTAGGTCTCCACCCATATCGGTTGATAAGTTTTGGTCCACGTCTAGGTCCTGCTTACCAAATTTAAAATTACCTATTAGTTCTTTGGGCATCTTGATCTCTACCACCCAAATGTCATGTGCATCAATCTTTCCTTTTTGTGTGCCTGGTCTGTAATCTTCTGGACTTTTTATTGGTCTTGGTTTTAACAGTTCGTCTTTGCCATATGATACTTTGCAACCTCTGTCAAGTAATCTCTTGCCACCTGCAGGATCTGGCATCTTGTCTGCTGGCCACATGAACGAACACGTAACAAAATGTCTTGAATCTATTGGTCCTGAAAGCAATTCGCCTTCTTCCCAATTCTTAAAAACATATACGTCTAGTTCGTCAATGACCCTTTCAAAGTCTTTGAGTATAGTAAGGGTAGGTCCCACACCGTACAAATTTTGTACGTTTTTGATTATATCGATTACATCATGCATAGTAATTGTATTTATGAAAGTTTTGTTGCCCTAGTAAAATGCTAATATATCTATGTGTAAGCAATCGTAAATATTTGCACATGAGTCGACATCACAGACACATTGAATCACACTATAAAACAATCAACGAGGAATCATATGAGATTTTACAAGAGCCTACAAATGCGACCTTTATTGCAAAGGAAACTATGGAAACAAATACGGAAGAAGAATGTTTACGACAAGAGAGTGGCGATGTATATGCTGAATCAGAATTGGTTAAAAATAAGGAAACAAAAGGATAGGAGGAGACGAAGAGTGCTCACTAGGTTATGGCAGGCGGAAAGAATGGCCGAACTTAGGCGTATGTACGGAAATTAAGAATCAATAAACTCGTCAATTGCCTGAGCGTACCACTTTCGATAGTGTGTCATAATTTTATCGAACGGCATATTGTCCCGCATTTCTAAAGGGATACCTGGCAACTCGCATTTCAACACTTCCTCATTGACGAGGTCCAGTACCACTGTGTATTCCAGCATCTTACCAGACCCTATCTTCTTTTTAGATAGTTCAACGAATTCGTCAAACTTCTTATCCGGTTTGATGATGTACTTCACGCAGAAGTATCTTTTTTTGTTGTGTTTTGCACCCATTATTTGCTTTCTAGGTATTCTATCATTTTTTCTGGAGTAGACTCGATGTATGGATCATCATCTTCACCGTCATTGTTGATTCCAGGCTCTTGCCACCATCTTTCAATGACACCGTTGTCTATAACTGCCATGAATCTCCAACTTCTGTTTCCAAATCCTAAATGGTTTTTTCCTACTAACATACCTAAAAATCTAGTCATGTTTGCTGAACCGTCGGGTATAACTTTTACGTTACAGATATTCATTTTTTCTGCCCAAGCATTCATAACAAAAGAATCATTTACACTCATACAGTAAACTTCATCTATGCCCATACCTTTGATTTTTTCATAATTGTATTCGAATCCAGGTAGTTGTTTAGAACTACAGGTTGGTGTAAAAGCACCCGGCAAACTGAAAAGCACTACTCTTTTGCCTTTGAAATAATCGTCAGTAGTCATTTCTTTCCATGTCCCACCAATAGGACATCCCGGTCCTTCCGGCGCTACGTCACCTTGTCTAACTTTAAATGTTACCTTAGGTAATTTTCCTTGCATTGTTTTTATGTTTCCTTTCTATTGTTCATTTGACAATCTTGCTAATTTAATCATTACACTTGCTAGATTTATTTCTGGATCAGCAACAAATGAATGATCTACTAGGCCTTGCTTGATAATTAGTACCGCTTTATCCTGGTGATCTTCGTTTTTGGATATGAGATCTAAGTTATCATACAACCATCTGTATATCTCTTCACACTCTTCTGGCCTCGCCTGGGCACATACAAGTTTCCTTGCTTCTTGAATCTTACCTTGCTTGAACAGTTCTACCATTTGTAGTCTGTAATCCTGTTGTCCTGAATCACCTGTCGCCGGTGGCATCAGTTTTCCACCTCTGCAATTCTGCTGTATCATGTTGATACATTTTCTTAGATCAGGATAACTTGCTTTCACATAGGTGTCTAACGTGTCAATGTCTGGTTCTACTTGTTCTGCAATCAGTATCTCTGCCGTTCTCGCCGTGAATTCTGTTTTGTCTATTGTCTCCATATGGAAGCCTTGGCATCTAGAATGCAGTGCTGGTATGACTCTGTTGGGATAGTTGCAAGTCAAAATAAATCTTGCTGATGTATGGAACGATTCCATGACACCACGTAATGCCGCCTGTCCATTTGGACTCATGTAGTCTGCCTCATCAAGTAAAACATATTTGTATGCACCAAAAGGCATAATTTGTACAAAGTTGTTGATCTTGTCTCTGACAGTGTCCACTGAATTTTCTCTAGAAGCATTTATTTCTAGTATGTCATATCCGCTGACATCCAGTTCATTGAATAACACTTTTGCCAATGTAGTTTTACCCACACCAGGTGCACCACTCAATAGCAAGTGGGGGATCGCTTTGTCCGTGATCCATGATTGTATCTGTTGTCTTTGTGCTTCGTCTCTGACAACATAATCTTTTAATGTTTGTGGTCTATATTTTTCTACCCAAAGTTCTTTCATTTTTTACCTAATTTCTCAAATCTACAAGTGAATAATTTTTTCTTGCCTTTTGTTGTTATTATAACAGGTTGTCCGTGTTCGTCAAGTTCTATTCCTTTTACAGTTGTGGCAACATTCCTAAATCTACCAACGGATATTTTGTCACCTGTCTTAATGCTTACCTTATATTCTTTCACTTGCGTAACCATTTTCTTGCGGCTTCGATTGGATTTTTCAATCCATCGTATGTTGAATCAATAAACTTAATGTGTTTAGATAATTTTGTGGTAAGTTCGTCTACCTTTTTGGTAAGTTGATCTACTTTCTCGTTTAATTTTTGTAATTCTTTTTCTTTTGTACTCATGATGCATATATTACAGTATTATCTAGGTGTTGTCTATATAATTGTTCGGAGGCCATGTTTTTACCTTTTGCCTCCACTTGTATGTCAAAGTGTTCACCAAAAGACAATGCCCAGTCATTAACCTTTTTGTTTGGTAACAGGTCTGAGTGTGCTCTCAGTTTTTGTTTCTTGCAACCACGTTCCAACAGCATCTTGATGTCATGCATCTCGGTATGTGTCTTGTCTCCCAGTCCTGCAACTGCGAGGTGTTCATCTCTGGAATATGAATAGTGCATAGAAGGCCTTACACCACGCCACGAGTCAATTACACGTTTAACTCTGTCATCATTTGCTTCAATGTATTCCTCGTCTCTGATCCAGTGATGATGTATGTCCAGCACCAATGCCAGATCTTTTTCAAGTTCTAGACTTTTTTCAAGTCCGTGTCCCATCTCGTCATTTTCGATTGTGATCAGATTCCTAGCCTCTTGCGAAAGTCTAGGTAATGCCTTACGTATGCCATCTGGTCCTTGTTTGCCTGAGATGTGTACATTTATTTTGCAACCGTCTTGCCACGACTTGCCGAACCCCATCCAACGTGCCAAGTCGGCATGGTATTCAAATTCATCAATGCTTCTGTCTACAATATCTGGAGTTGCACTTGCCAGCACACAAAATTGTCCTGGATGGAAACTGACCTTTACGTCATGCTTTCTAGATGCTTCTCCAACTGGTGCGAATATTTTAGCACAGTGATCTTGTACTTCTTTCCTTTGCCACCATGACTTCCAATCTTTCTCTGTGTAACCTTGTAGCATTTCACTACCGAGTCTGACCATTCTACGTTCTGGTTCTAGTGTGCCAACACGTTCGACCATCTTGACAGCCGCGGATGCGTTGTGGTTCATGATGTCCCACTGTCTTTGTTCTGCTTCGTCTTTGTGTTCTCGGAGCCAACGCATTGTTGTTGATCTGCCATTAAGATCTCTGTCTTTAGCATTGACTTTCATCCCGCCAAATTCAGATGTATCGTTCAGCCATTTGCAACAAAAACCTATACGCATATCATATTATAACACATTTTAAAGTATTGTCAAATTGTTGTATCTTGGAGTTATTTGGATTAATCGTTACCAGGAAGTTTAGTCATCTGTTGCATACCACCTGTGTTGATATATCCGGCCTGTCTATTATTGAATTCTGGTTCCTCGTCAGAAACAAGCAGTATGTCGTTTTCGTCTATCATTCTCACTTCTAGTTCAACACCCTCTTTTACCACTTTGAATGCTCTTGACCAACGTCCATGTGCAATCATTAACCATTGTCCAACTTTAACGTCTTCCTGTTGATTGCCCACTGCATATACTTTTGCCCAACGTGGGTGTATACCGGCTTCTGTTCCATCATCATCCATAAGGATAATTCCACCCTTTGACTTTGTGGCACCAAATTGCATATGAGATACCAAAACTCTCTTCTTAAGAGGAGTAATATCGTTCTCGACCACATATTGTTTACCACCGTGTGATCCAAATCCTTTTGCTTGTAAGTCTTCTATCTGTCCCATATTGTTATACTAGCACCTCCTAATAATTTTGTCAACTATAATATACCATTTTTATTCAACCAACTTGTGATATTGCCTATAGAGGATTTCTTTTTCTTCCCCCATTGATGGAAAAAATACACCTCTGGGTTATTAAGCATTTGTGCATTCTTGTAATTCCATTTTTTGTCCATCTCTGTTGTTGGTACCTTGCTTTGCAACACTGCCCAGTTTAATATTTCTGTGTCTGTGTGATCTAACTTCTTGTATAGTTTTATCCAATCACGCATATGCTTGGCTGTGTTTTTGGTCAGCACAAACACACCTGTTTGGAAAAACTTATCACGTATTGTTCTAGGATTGAACACACCCAACAATGTTTTTTTATGTTTTTTTCGGAGTTGTGTTATCTTGCTGTTTCTATATTTTTCGTAGTAGCAGTATTTGAAAGTGTCTTGAGGGTATTCATAGAATATGTTAGGAGCATAGGGCAGAGCAAACACATCACAATCAACGTAACATATTTGATCATACTTGTTCCACCACTCATCGTTGAGCCATAAGTCGAACCTTTCAAATGCAGGATGTCTATAATGTAATCTGGGTTTACTAATTTTATGATAATGTATATCGTGTTTATCGCAGTACGATCGAAATGATCGTTCTGACATACCGACTAATTGTTGTAGTGTTTCGAGATTGTGATATTCGGGTTCTGAGTATTTGTATGGATTAATAAAATACTGAACTATTGCAGTTCGCATAAGGAATACAGTCTTCCTTTTCGCCCATTTATTCTAAGCCGTCAAGTGCCGCATCTATACCTTTTTTAGTTTCCGGAGTTTTTGCAGTTTTAGTTTCCACTTTGGGTTTGAATATGTTTGTTGTAGTTCCTTGATTCTCTTTTGGTGCAGGAGAAAATTGTTTAACAGGTTGTTGATTCTGTGTCTTAGGTGCAGACTTCGGTAGAATTGAAGGTTTTGCTCTCAGAGGCACATCACTCGCGGCTCCTTTCGGTTGCTCGTAATATTCTCTCATCACCTCTGCTTTGTTTTGTACTACAGAACCTGATCTGTCTAGCACATCACCTCGAGCATTTACATTCATATTACCAACTGCTCTTATACCTTCGTTGGCCGCTCTCAGTTTTTCTATATCAACCATTTTACCTTGCATGGTTCTGTACATTCTTTTTGCTTTTCTTGCCGCCATTATATGCTCCTATTATGTATATTACTTATCATCGAAGAAATTCACGATAATCTAATTTATACAGTAGTGGATTGATTTTGTGTACTCCTATTAGAAATAGGCAAAAACTGCTCACACTTGATCCTCTGCCAACTCCCCATACTATGTTATTTGCTCTCAGGGTGTCTATGAAATATATCAAATATTGCAGGACTTTTACAAATCCTTTCTTTTCAAACAACACATACTCGTCTTTGACCCTTTGTGTTTCCTCATCGCTCTGACATTTTTCTAGCAACCATTCCAACACATCGATGTCACTGTATTTCTCTGGCATGAACCAGTTGTCTTGCATTGTCTTATCAAACTCTGCTGGTGTCGGCCTCTTTGGAACAGTGTTCAATGCTGTGAAATCAACACCTGTTTCTTTCACACTGTTGTTGAACTGTGTGGGATCTTCAAAAAATAATTTGTTTAAATCTAAATCTGGATTGTTGTATAGCAGTTCAATTGCATTATCTTCTGTGTAAATGCAATCACCTGTTTCATTTGTCTTTATCTTTGCCACCATCTAAAACTTTCGTATGTAATTGAAATATTTTAGCATGGTCATCGTGCTTCTTGTCAACTGGAATCGTGTCTGTGTTCCAACTGAAGTGTCCTGTGTAGATGCCTTTGTCGAGTTCTTTATCATATGTTGCCGTGTCTGCTCTTAACCACCATGGGTAAAAGTTTTTGTATTTCTCAGAAAACCAGTCCTTAGTATCTAATAATAACAGTTCATCACTGTTTTTGTCAACCGAGTAGGTAATACCATCACCCTGCCAACTGCTTAATTCTAATTTATTAATGATTATACTTGAGTCAAGTACTGCGTTTGCTTTGCAAAAACATACCGCGGCCATGATTTGATCATAAGGGGGTCTTGGTAATTCTATAAATCTGTTATTGGTATTTTTCTGTAGTATAGGAAACAGAGGATCTTCTCTCCAAACAGTGATTGTGTTTCCTAGAACAAGATCAAATAAGTTTTTAATCCTTTCAAAGTAGTCAGTCTGTTCTTTGAGGCTTGATGTCGTGGGAGTGATATCGATCTTTACATCATACTCGTTAGAAAATAATTCACTGTCTACTACAATGATTGATTTAAAATCGGTTTCCCATGAAATGTTTTTTGACATCAACAATACTTACTACTCAATGTTGACTAATGGACCTAGGTCTGGTTCTCCACGCACTTCTTTATTTTTCTTGTGCCAGGCCTCGATTCTTCTCTCTCTGATGACATTCTGATACGCCTGTAAAGCCTGATTGAGTTGTGCCAGCAGTTGAGGATTTCTACCACGCCTGGCTGTTCCAACTTTTTTAGATAATGATTTTATTCTGTTTGAAATTTCTTCGTCGGATAAAACAGTTATGTCTTCTTGTAAAGGATTAAAATCATGCATTGTTAGTTGTACATTTTACCAACTTGATGCATCAATACAGTTACGCCCCCGTCCGGAGATACAAATTCATAAAGGTATCTACCTGTAGTTGGAGCAGTTATCTGTTTACTGGAACCGTCACCGCCTGTGATATTATCTGCTAACTTGACCGCAGTAGGTAAAGTCATGACGTGTGATGTGTTCGAGTAAGTTACATCTAGTCTTATTGTACCGAGTCTCCCAAATGATGGCATATTTGCAAAGCCTATGGCAAATCCTGCATTTGTAGTCATTGTTTGATAATGTCCATTCGCATGATTCAATGTTATCGAACCACCTGTTGTGCCATGTGCAAAAACTGTCTGTGAAGTGTCTTTGAATTGTGCTTTGGTTACAACATTGTTGGCAAAATCGCTTGAAGCGTCAAGATTTGCTTTACCAGTCTGTAGTGCTAATATTTCTGATCTTGCTTCAGTGAAATTGTTTTTGATTGAAGTGAAGTTGTCTCTGAAACCCTGTGAAGAGTTGTCCTTCCCCGCCGTAGGATACGTTCCGTCTATGTTTCCTGGTACGATTTTACTAGCCATTTATTGTTCCTTTGTTGTTAAACACTAGATATTTAGCCGCCTTTCTTTCCACAGTGATTGATTCGTTCAGTGCTGGTGCTGTTGTGAACACAATGGTGGTCTTTTGGTTGTCAGTATCGTGTGTTAGTTGAATTTCCATTCCTCTGTCAGCAGAACTTATTATGCTGTCCGCTGTAAGTTGTGGTAATAGTTTAAGTTGGTCTGCAGTCTCACTAATTGTGTGTACAAATGACACCGATCCCACGTTGACTTTTATGTCCTCTTCATGCACTATCTCATTCATTTCAAATGCTTTAGTTGAGCCGTCTCCTGTGAATGTTGATGTGATTTTACTCTTTGTAATCTTGTATCTGTCTATGGTAAAGTCAATATTTTGCCACACTAATTTTTTATCTTCGATTCTTTTCTTGATAAGTTTGCCTGAACCTGGTTTGCAAAAACATATTGGTACAGATTTGACATATCCTAAAGGTGCTTTCTGGCCTTCCTGTGTTGTTCTCATCCATAATGGCAGGTATGTGTATTCCTTATGCCCAAGGCTTTTCATTCTAGTTCTCATATTAGCCACTGCATTTGGAAACACAGAAGTCACAAAGTCTAAATCTGCTGAAAGTTGGTTTGCGTATCTTACTTTCGATCCCGAAGTGCTGAATGCCAACCCGCCATCTGTTGTTACTTCGTAAATGGATCGGTCAGCGGTAGTGGTATCAGATGATGCCCTAGGACCTAGCACTGGTTTTGCCACTTCATTACGCAATACAATTTCTCTTGAAACAGGTTTACCTAAATTGTTTTCCAAGTTGTCTATCATGTCTATGTATACCACTTCGTATACCACACTGGATCCAGATCTAGCAACTGCGTGTTTCAGTTCACCAAAACGCATCTTCTTCGGAGCGTGGTTTTCTTCCATTTGGTTTTGCAGGGTTGTGAGCGTCTGAACTTCTAATCCAGATAGCATCAACATCTCCGGCGAAACCTTGATCCCGAATTCAGGATCTTCGGATCTGAATATGTGTGTTGCATTGTTGATATTTGGATCTTGTGCAACTTGGTAAAATATATTTTCATCAATCCTAGAAGTTGCAGTTCCGCTCATGTTTGCAAACTCAAGTGTTGTGTAAGGTTGATTAATTTTTATTGTAAATTCTTTGTTAGATGCCTGTGATTGATATTGGTCACTGGCCGTAACTGTAAAAGTGTAACTTATAACAGAGTCTTGTATGTCTTTGTTTGTTATTGTTCCTATAAAATTTCCTTGTGGTGATAATGTTATACCGGGAGGCAAGATGCCATCAGTGACGCTGTAAGCAATCTCCCTGTTTTCGTCAGATGCTATTGCTTCGAGACCTAACAAGCAAGGTTGGTCAACAGTGATTGTTCCAAGATCGGCATTTGACAAGAACGTTATTCCTATGTCAATATCTCCAATGACCTTCATGTTGAATGCTTGATCAGAGAAAACTTCTATTCCTGCTGAGACTACCCTAGTTGCTCTTATAATAAAATCATATTCTTTTTCTACTGCGGACTGTTTTGCCAATGTGCCTGACAATTCCCCTGTGCTGGAATTGATGCTGACACCGGCCGGCAACGCACCAGATTGTATTGTGTATATCAGACTGCCTTGCAAAGTATCAAAGTCAACCACATCTATTTTCACAACAATGTTGTTGTCATGCCTGAACGTGCCCAACGCACTTGATGTCTTGAAAATTGGTTTTCTATTTGCACTGAAATCTGTTGAAATTTTTGATCCCTTTATTAAACTTTGATCCACTGTGATGTCTGTGTTCGATACTCTCCAGTAGTCTGCTGAGTATACAAAGATTGAATTATTCTGTTCCACATAACTGGAACCATCTGTCACCCTGACCACAAAGTCGAAGTTTTTACTGATAGATTTTGTTCTGACAGAGTAATCATAAATGTTTCTTGGATTGTTAGGATTGGCACCTGCTTTCTGTGTCTCACCAGATACTAGATCTGGATCCCAATCAGGAAAGGCATCATAATCAAAACCACCTCTGGGTGCGAAATTTTGATCCTGTGTAAGTTCTACTATTCCGGATATTTTTCCTTCTGCTGTCATTGTCACTCCTGGGGGCAGTTCTCCCTGGATTATTTCAAAAGCAAGTTTCTGTCCGGCCGCCGTGTCTGAATCTATGGCAACCATTTGGAAATCAATTCTTGATCCATCCAACACCCAGTAAAGTCCTACTGATGTGCTGTCATCTAGTTGTAGTTGTCCCGAAGAAGTACCAAAAGTAGGTGCATCTGCACCCTTGATATCTAAACTGAAAGTCCTGTCGGTTACTGTACCTCCGGATTCTGCTCTAACAACGAATGTGTATAAAGTCCTTTTGGCAACTTCTTCTGGAGTACCTTGTAGTAAGCCTGTCGAAGTGAGAGTAAGTCCTGGTGGTAGGCTTCCTGCAATTACAGAGTAAGTGATCGTGGATCCGGATGTCGCTTCTAATTGTAGCGAAAATGACGCCTGCTCTTCCGCAGACCCTATCTTTCCTGCTGTGGTAGTCCACACTGGTGCTGTCATAGTTCTTACTCCTCACCAGTATTTATTATGATTATGCTTGGTCGTAGAATGGAATAACTCTTAAAGTTCCACCTATTTTGATCTTGATGTAACCTGTCGGTTGTCCAGGTAATGCATTGGCACCACCCGCTGATCCCACAGTTGTCTGTGTATCGGTTAAAATGTCTATAACACCTGTTCCTGATGCATCTAATTGTAAATCTGCGTTTGATTCGTTCGTAGCAATTTTGTTATCTGCTATTGTGATACTATCTAATATAATATTTCCTGTACCCTGTGTTCTTATAGTAAGATCGGCGTTTGATGTGTCAGTTTCTAAAGTGTCTGTTCTTAATTTTACAAATTCACCAAGTGTTGCTTGGAATTCTGCCGCGGTTGCTATTCCACCTAGCACGACGTTCATGCCTGTTGCTGGTGTTAAAGTTATTGAACCTGTTGTTGCTGAAATTACGTTTCCGTCCATTCTCAAGTTGTCAACGTTCAATTGTCCATCCACTGTTCCTGTGCCAGTAATAGTTGTGTTACCTGATATTTTTACTGCACCTGTACCACTTGGCTCCAAGTTTATGTCACCATTTGTATCTGTTGTGATAGTTCCGTCTGCTGTGATGTTCAAGTCACCTATGCCAAATGTTCCTGGCGTCAAACTTCCTGAAACAGTCATGTTTCCTGTTGTTGTAACATCTGCAGTCGATAATGTTCCTGAAACGTTTGCAGTGCCATCAACAACTAAACCTTCGTTGATGTTGATTATTGTGCTGTCATCTGCAGAAATAGTAGTTCCAACCATTCTTATACCAGAAGCAACAATGCCTCCTGTCCCTGCCGCTCTCAATACTAAATCTGAGTTTGAAGCAGTTGTTGTTACCACGTTGTCCGTGATGTTGATGTTTGAATCTATAGTTACTGCACCTGTCAATGCTGACGTACCAGTGACTGCTAGGTTTCCTGTTACTGTTGCGTTGTCGCCAACTGCTAGTGTTAATCCCATTGTGACTGCACCATCAACAACAAGTCCTTCGTTGATGTTTACGATTGTAGAATCATCTGAACTAATTGTTGTGCCTTTGAATTTTAAAGCACCTGCCTTGACTGAACCAGTTCCTGCCGCTTTTAATTCTAAATCTGCATTTGTGTTAGAAGTAGTAATAACATTATCGTTAATTGTAATGTCTGCAACATTAACTCCACCCGTACCGTGTCCTTGAATAGTAACTGCACCATTTGTGACTGTACTTGTTAATGTAGTCCCGTCAATTTGTAATTGATCCGCTTCAAACACACCAGTAACTTTCACTTGGTCGCCTGCCGCGTTTCCTAAGTTTATGTTTCCGTTAGCAACAATGTCGCCTGTTGCTGTGATGTTTCCAGTTACATTTGTATTTGCATTTATTTCTACTGTTCCTGTTCCTGCAGGATCTAAAACAATGTTTTCGTTGGATCTTGCTGTTGTAATTTTGTGGCCATTAATGTCTAGGTCACCGCCCAACTGAGGAGTAGTGTCCTCAATAAGATCGTTTGCCTCGTCTGTGGCACCGTATAATTCTGTGAAGTTTGCATTGATCTTAGTAAAGGCTGTTCTTAACGGATCACCTGTACCGTCATTTGCACTAGAACCAATGTTTATCGTTTGTTTTGTCATGTACAGTTATTTATTAAGATTTCTATAAACCGAATGTAATATTTTAAACTACTATAAGTTTTTTGAACATCTTGTAAGTGACAGAATCACTTGATTGAGGAACAATCAATATCCTCACTTGCCCGTTGCTGATGTCCGCAGTGTACGTGGCCATCTGTGTAGCCTGTGAACCTACACTCTGTGAGTTGATGAATGCGTTTGTTCCATCGTGTGTTATTAAAATTTTTGCAACTTCAAATCTTGTGTTGGTGCTGTCGCTGGCGCTGACAGTGTATTCTCCGCCTCTGAATGTTGCCGCGGTAAAACTATCTAAGGGTTGCACACCAGATGAACCAACGTGTGTGACCTGACGAGAACTGATGTGTGTATGATTATTGATTTCAATCATACCAGTGCCCACTGTTTGTAATTGTAGGTCACTGTTAGTTACTGTATTACGTAATGCGTTTGTTTCAATTTCTAAATTACCAAATGTTTTTTGTGATCCGTCTACATAAAGTTTTGTAGCCGCGTCAGTGTTCTCAACAGGAGTTGCAATATTTGAAATCCTCTCACCGCCAAAATCTATCACGCTAGAGTCAGTTGCAGAGATCACGTTATTGGTTATATTGATGGATCCTAATGTTATGTTTGATTCAGCGAAGTGAATTGCTGAACTGTCAGCGGCACTGATTGTTGTGCCGTTAATAGTCAATGCACCAACAACTATATTTCCTGTTCCAGATGCATTCAACACTAGGTCGTCATTGCTTCTGTTTGCAAATATTTTATTGTCGTCTATTGTGATGCCTGGCATAGTGACTGATCCTGTGCCACTTGGTACCAAATTGATGTTTGCGTTTGAAACATTAGAAGAAATATTATTTCCTTCGATGGTTATCTGTGATGATATAGGTGATGCCGCATACAACTCTGTGAAGTTTGCATTGACTGAAATAAATGCTGATCTTAGATCATCACCTGTTCCGTCATTGGCCGCCGTACCTGTGTTGATATTAATTCTTGCCATCTTATATGCTTACCTTAACTGTTCCGCCATCTCTGTATAATCTTCCTGCCACTCCCGGATCGGAAGTTGGAAGTGCCGTGAAGTCTATCTGTGCGCCTGTTACTTTTAAATGTCCATTTACATCAACCGCTTCTGCTATTGATATTTTCGTTGAATCATCTGAACTAATTGTAGTACCATTTACTTTAAGAGCACCTACAATAATGTTTCCTGTGCCATTTGCTGACAATGTCAAGTCACTGTTTGTCGCGATTGGTGTGATTGCCGCATTATTGATTTGTAATTGATCTATTTCAACAACACCTGTTCCGTTTGGTTGAATTTTTACGTCACCGTTGGTCAGTGATGTAGTTAAAAGTCCTGTAGAAGGATCACCAACAAGTTGATAAACATCTTCAAAATTGGTGTTGATCTTGGTCATAGCGGTACGTAGTGTATCGCCAGTGGCCTTGTTTCCTTCTATTCCTGTATCTATAATTAATCTACTCATAATATGATACACGTATTTATATAACTATTAATATGTTCGTTGAGACACTAAAAACAATGAAACTGTACGAACGCCTTTCCAAACTAGGCATATACCACACCTTTCACCGTAAAAACACCATATTTGTTTTCAAGTGTGATTCTTGTGGGGTTACTTTTTTAAGGAAGCGAAGTCAAGTTGATCCAGAAAGGGCCAGTAACGATTACAAGCACGTTTGTTCTTACTGCGACTCTAAGAAGTTTGCACAACAGGTTGGTGTGAAAATGAGAAAAATATATCAACTGGATGCTAGTAGTACAAAGACGCTTTAAACTTTTTAGGTCGATCCTAAATTGTTACACTCTCCATCTGATCCCTTGGAAATTGCCATCCACCCATGATTTAAGATCTGCATAGATACCGGCCCTTATATTCGGTTGATCAAAATAGTAGTTTAGGAAAGGATTGCCATTTAGATATTCCACCCTATTGATGAAATAGAAATTTACTTCAGGATGTTTTCTTATGATCTGTCTCAACTGGAACATCCATTCATATTTTAGGTATGCTTTCATGTTCATCCGACTGGGGTAGTTCTGGGTGTCTTTGTAAATGTTGTTCTGTTTTCTCGATTGGCTGTCTACATCTTTCCATTGTTCGGAACCCATTATGTCAAAACCCAGTATCACCACTTCGGTGAACTTTGCTTCTGCGGCCAACAATGTTGCACTCATGCCTGATCCACGTTTCGTGGAGAGATCAATTATTTTGATCTTGCCTTTGTTGTCACTTCCGATCCAGTTACGATAAAGTTTTAATCCATCTGGCAGGTCGCTAGGTTTATCATGTGGCATGACATAATTCCACTTGCTGATATCATGTCTGCTGTAAATTTTAGTGTTGGGAGTTTCTTTGTCAGACCTAAACAGGCCTAAAGCACGTTGTCCGTCATGCCATTCCTTGAGTTCCTCATACATGGGATCATTTACTGCAACTATGTGATCACAAAGATCTGGATAGTCTCTGTATATGGCGTTGCAACCGTAAATGGTGCCATGCCCTTTAAGTTGTTCTACAGGAAATATTGTTCTTGATTCACCATTACCTATTATAAATGCTGTGTTCATTACACACCGAATGACTCACCACACCCACAACCTGATGATGCATTGGGGTTAATTATTTCAAACTGAGATCCGAATACTTCTTCTTTCCATTCAATCTTCGTCCCTGCAACATAAAGCATAGACGATTCATCAACAACAAACCTGCCAGTGTGCCAGTCTTCGACATGGTCGTCTTCGTTGATCTGTTCTTTGCTGTCAACAAATCCCCACTCGTATTTGAATCCAGCACAGCCGCCGCCCTTAACTTCCAGTTTGACAGCATACTTTTCTGGGTTTTTGGAAAGCAGTTTATCCATTTGGTTCTTTGCTTCGTCTGTTATTTCAAACCATTTCATGTCTTGTATTGTATTCATACTATTAATTATCTCGATTGTTTAGATGAGCACCACCAATTGATAGCCAAAATTTTGTGGCTTCCTTTTTGTCAGCAAATGACATGAATGCGTCAGTCTCTTCCCAATTATGTGCATCTGCACTGTATTCTTTTTTGTCGATAAAATGCCAACCCCACTTGCTTTTGCAATTCTGTACACACCAGACTATGCACTCTCCTGATATGCCATTGGAGTTCATGTCTATTGTATAATTAAATCTTTTTTCATAACCGCAATTTTTTGGAATGTCAGCAAGGTCATGCCTAACTTTTTTTATCTTTACTTTTCCGTAAGTTCTATTTTTTACTGCTTTCATAATATCCCATCTTCTGCAATAAATTTTTGTTTGCAAACAGAGGACCAAGGTTGTATCTATTTTGTTGATCGTTAAATTCACTGAAAAATCTTTTACTATTCATCCTACCAATATCTGTGTAAGGTTTACCTTCTGCGAAATGCACAACTTTAGTAGGAGTAAGTCCAAGTATTTTACACCAGTGTTGTTGCTCACTATGATATTTTTTTACCATGTAATCAACTTCAAATTGTTGCATACATTCCAAACCGATTCCTGTTGCTAACCTATTGGCAACATTCTCATCATTCGCTATCTGCATAGGGTCATATACTTTTTCTCTTGTCATTCTTAGAGCAACTCTGGCGTTGGCAATAGGAAATGTTTTACTCAAACTAAAACTTATAGATTCTATACAAGTAGGAGTAAGATCAATCTGAACATTGTCAAATGTTGTATTTGGAAGATATATGAAATCTAACATGACAGGTACGCCAAGTTTTTCACATTGTTCTATCAGTTCTTTCTGTTGTGGGTGTTCATCACCTAGTCTTGCGAATGGGCAACTCAATATCACAACATCGTTGGATTTAACATCATCCTCGTCTATGTATGCCCAATCTATTCCCAATTTTTTCCAGCATTCCATATGCCACCAGTACTCACCTTTGAAGACTCTAAATCTACGATGCCTGTGTTTAATGTAGAAATTTATAAAAGTTTCTTGAGAACCCTGTGCGAAACAACTGTGTTTGAATTCATCTATACCATTGAATCGAAACCTTGTGCATTTCTTGAACCATGCAGGAAAGTATTCTTCGAATCTTTTTACAATCCATGGATCTAAAAGATATTTGTTTACTTGTACTCGTTTTGTAAAATCTATCAAATCTTTGTCCTTGATACAGTTACCACTGGAGTAGACGCTCCAGGTCTTAGATCGTAATTCGTTGAAATCATCACTGACAGGAATGTTCCATATGTATTCTCCCGGGATATCTAACTTGTTCTGGACTGATGCTGTCATCAGTGCCCAAGCGATCTCTGTTATCTTGTCTGTATCTTGTCTAATTTCTGGCATACTTTCTCGTAGTAATTGTAATCCGTTTCCCAAGTCGGATCGTTTTTATTTTTGCTATGATTCGTCTTAAGGAACCATCTAAGTACAGGGATATCAAACTTCAGTTCCCAATAACCTTTTGGTCCAAAAAACAAACAAGAATCAATAACAGATTCTTTTGTAACATATTTGCTCTCCCAAATAAGATGTTGTAAGTCAATTCCATCTATGACAACTTTTTCTAATTCAAAATTTAGATCCTGTGCGATCTCATTGTTATTATCTAGTATGGTATCTCTTCCGTCTTTGTTAGCAAAGTATATCCTAAGGATATTATTTTCCTGTGTGTCTTCTTCAAATGATAAATTTTCTTTTACTTTACCGTAAAAAATATCATCTCCATTAAGTTCGAATTTGCAGATGGGGTATTTTTTATTAACAACATTGATATTTTTAAACTTGAATTCAAACTTCATATATTACTTCCAGTTGTCTAAAACGAACTGATCGCCACAATTAAATGGTTTTGGTTCGCCATGGAAGACAGCCACTCTGTTTTCAGGACCTAGGTCAGGCTCTCTTTCAAAAACATATTTCTTACCTTTTCTAATTTTTGTGTCCTTCAGTCCTATCATTTCCCATTTATAACTCCTGATCCACTCATCTGGCCAGTGTGTCACGTCTTGTTTGCCACGTTTTGTTATCCAGTCTTGGTCTCCATGATTCTGCCCCATAACTTCATGTGCTCTATGTACAAAGTCGTCATGTAGGTAATTCATTTCTCCTGTACGCCAACGCATCACACTAGAATTGCAATATGTCCATTCTTTTATTCTGCATCTGTTGAAATCTCTGATTATGTTCAATTTGCCTTCGTAAGTGAAAAGAGCATCTATGTTTCTGTGTATGATTACATCTAGATCGAAGTACAAAACATTTCCTTCAATAGGTAAGTCACTGCTGAACATCCACAGTTTGCTCCACCAAGTTTTAATCCATCCCACGTCTTTGGGGAACTTGATCACGTGTATGTCAGGATTCAAACCTGTCACGTCATCTGTTATACAATGGAATTGATAGGGAACGGTAGTGTGCCTCTGACACATATTGTAAAGTACATTTGCATATTCGGAAATGTATTTGTTACCCCACTTAACGCATACGATGTGATTCATAACCTTTTCTTAATCCTTCCAGTTGTATCTTTTGCCAATCATCACTGTCTAAATCATATGGATAATTGCAAGAAACATTTTTTTCTTTGTTAATAGCGATTGAACTAATATTTAAATTACTTTGCATGGCATCGTAAACTTTTCTGAAAGACTCTGTGCCAAACTCCTTTGTGATATCTATCTGTCCTAATTTGATATATCCCAATGAAAGTTTCTTATCATTGTAGTCATATCCATTTTGTTCTAACCATGCACGATACTCGTCCATTTCTTCTTTTTTAAACTTGTTATCTTCTGTGACTGTTTGTCCCCATTCTATATCAAATTCTCCTGAATAGTATTTCTGGTGATTTATCTCTGAACACAGTGCCTCTGTCATGACAGGTGCGTGTTCATCCCGAAACACTTCAAACAACGTCTTGCCGACCTGTGACCAGTGCAGGTAGACACCACCCAATTCTCTGTCATATCTATTTTGCAGGAACAGTTCGTAATCTTCCTCATGAAGATCATGCCTTGGTGCATTTAGAAATGTTGTTATCTGAGATGGACGTATCCATTCGGGATCTTTTTGTTTCTTCTTGTATGCATTAACCCAACCTTCTATCTCATGGCATATGTTGTTCAGTTGCCTTATTGCATATTTCACATCATGTGGTGCCTGTTTATAGTGGTCAGACAGTCCCCAAGCAGTACCCTGCAGGTCTTCGAAATACCTGTGTAAGAAATTGCAGGCATCATGTTTTAATTGTAGGCTATTCTGATCTTGAAAGTCTAGAGGAGTAAAATTTTTTAGTTTCTGATAGGCGGGACTGAATTGATGCTGGTTTATACGATCTATAAAACTGTTCAACGTTCCGCATAAAAATTTTAGGTCTCTTTTTGAGTCTGCCCAACCTAAGAAACAGAAATTTTTTTCTAATACCCTTTTCGATATCAAGTTTGACTCTAGTGCTTCTAACCATCTTGTCCCCAATGAGTTGTTGTAGATTTGTATTGTGCAAGTTCTGTCGACGTATCTTATGTCAACGGTTTCTGATAAAAAATTATTATTGTGATCTTGTATAGATGGCACTGTTGGCTCCATGTTCTGCACATTCAACACTTTCAACGAAGCATCTGCCATCAGTTTTTTCTTTGATTAGTTCATCTGCGAAGTTAAAGGCGTGTTCGGCAAACTTTTCTGCACCTACTCCATCAAACATTCTTATTTCTGCAAGATCCAATGCTTCTAATTCTTTGAACTTTTCTAAATGTGGATCTGTTTTGTCTAGTGCAAGTTTGTGATCGAAGTTGTCTTCAAGCCATGCTTTCAACGGTTTAAGTCCACCAAAGTCTACTGCCCAGTTTTTGTTGTCTAGTTCTTTGGTACCAAACGTAAACCTAAATTGCAAACTGTATCCATGTAATAGATGACAGTGAGAATGATCTGCATTTGGTTGTCTGAACACACAGGCAAGTCCTATGTTGTGTCCGTATGTTTTAGTTGAATAGTAAGTCATAGTTTAGTGTAACTTCTTTGTGTAGGAGTTGTCAATGGGTAATTCAGCACTTTTCTCTTTGATTGTTTCACTCAAAGGATTATGAATACCAAGTTCTCCGTCGATAACTGCTTTTAGGTAATGTACCAACACAGTGAACTCGTTTGTGCGACTCAAGTATTCTGGATCTATCCCTTTTTTCTCGAGGACATTCAGCATGGCCTCTGTGACATCGATCAAAGTCTCTATGGACTCCTGTTGATCGTCTATTGCTGTTCGACTCATGTTATGATACTCGGCTTGGCTGGTTGTTTGATTTTGCTAAAAATATTATTGTATTGTTCAATCAACTTTGGATTCATAGGTGCCATGGAAAGTATTGATTCTTTTCTTATGGCAATCACCTTGTCTGGATCGGAAGTGCTAAAGAAAGTACCCATCGCCATTCCTTGAGGTCCATTCATCAGTGTCAATGCTTTTTCTATTCCGATATGTAAGTTGTCTTCGTTTTTGTATTTGCATAAAATTTCCTCACCTGAGACAAATTTTATTGCGACTAATTCGTTTTCTTTAAATGTTTCTACTATCATATTTTAATAATACACTCTATTTAGATTCTGTCAACTGTTGACGCCAACAAATTGTATCAAATGCCTCATCTCTGATCCTGCGTTTGCTGATCCATGTGGCATATACCAGGGAAAGGTGTATGTGTCTCCTTTTTTCCAGTTTGTTATTGCGTGCCTACCTGAGATAAACACTTGTCCGACTTTCCAGTCATCCAAAAATATTATACCAGAAAATATATCCTTTGTCAAGACATTACTAAAATCGTATTCTCCTCGGGTCATATGTGTTCTATACTTGTCGATGTGAACACCACAAACATTACCAGGACTTTGGACATTAACATATGCCTGTGTTTTAGTAATTTTAAAGTATTCTTGCACCTTCTTGTGTACCCAATGGTCATTTGGATATTCGTATCGCGATATGTCATTGTTGTTGACCATTCCGTCATGTAAAGTTTGTCCTTTACCGTATTTTACTTGCGTATGGAAAGGTTCTGTTGTAAGTTCTACATCTTTTAATGCTTCGTAATCAAGGTATAAGTTACCAGTGTATTCGTAATCTTTCATGAAAACATATTTGGAACTTTGTTCACACCATATCTCATTTGAGATCTTGGTCAAATTGTCCACGTCATTGATAAGATCTATCCATAGCATATTATCATATGTTTCACGATTTGTCATTGATCTTCTTTCCTATAAATTTTGCCATGCCTTCATAAGTTTCCTGAAATACGTTAGTATGTTGCTTCCATTCGTCAGGCATCTTCCAGTCTGGTTCGTTGACTACTATCCATCTTGTGTCCGGGTCGCTCACTCCCATCAACTTATGAAATTGATATATCCAGTAGGATGGATCTACGGGTTTTTTGATGTAGGTATATCCTTGCGTATCCTTGTAAACATTGTTTTGATTATTATTCTTTGACCATAAGTCAAATCCTATCATGAATATTGCTTTTGGTTTGTACGTAAGAGCAACCACTCCTGCGTAAGGACCAGTGCCCCAGTGAAAAGGTTCGTCCTGTCTTTGATCACCTTTGTATGGCAAGTCCGGAACCTGCTTGACATTTGGCCACATAGCAAATTGACCCACCCACCTGTCTCTGGTGTATATTGTGGTTTTTTTACCAACTGTGTTTACTGCTTCTTGGCACATATGCTTGTCACAGCATACCAAATATTCTAGTTGGTAATCTCTGAACAATGCATTTGATCCGATCACTGTACTGAAATTTTTCAGCGGTGTGATATCAAATCCAATCCTGCTTTCTCCATTGCCTATTATTGAAACATACTTGGTCATAATGTTATTTAATCACCCCTTTAAACTGCATATAAGCGGCGTACAGCAGTGGTAAAAGATAATGTGGAGTAGTTATGTTCCGGTGAAAATTACCAGTCGTTTTTGCCACAGATTAATCCCCAAACTGTCTTATATTGATTCCAGGCCTTCTGTAAAGCAGGATATTTTCTTCTCAATTCAATTGCACCTGTGCCGACCATTTCGTGCTCGTCTTTTTCGGTTTCTATGTCTTTTGCCAATTGCGATTGAGAAACCATTTTACCACGTGTACCATTTTTTTTCTGTTCGTACACTGTTTCTCCACCGTCAGGTGAGACATATATTTTGCCCTGCCTTGCCATTAATAGTAATTAGTGTGATCTCCTTTGGGGAAGGATAATCTTATGCCGTTGTGTTTGTCAGGGTCTACATCACCATTCTTTCTTGGAATGAAATGTATGTGTGGCCACATTATAGTTTGTCCAGCGGCCTCTCCTAGATTCTGTCCTATGTTGTAACCATCAATGGATCCAGATTTCATCCATTCCTGACCACAGTAGTAGGCTAGACTGTAGGCCTTGGAAATAGTTTTGATGTCATTTACTTTTGGAATGAACAGTAGGTGACCCGGTGTTACCGGATACTTGTCTTTAAACACTGCAACGTGTTTGTCTTCGAAAAATGGTTTATCATTTCCTAGCCAAGTGCTTTCTTCATATTTTTTGATTACTTCCCTTGGTTTCTTGAATATAGGTTTTTTTGATGGCATTTGTTTTTATGATTCCTATCTTAATATTACTGGAATTAGGTTTGTGTTGCAACCTTATTTGTTCCCAATATTTGGTTTTTGTTACCGAAGGGTTCCATTCAAACATATTCAAAAGATTAACGAGTGCTTTCCTAACTTTTTCTGCACCACCGTGTTTTTTACAAGTGTCTGATCTTCCCACGTGAACAACTTTGTTGTTAATACTTATTTTGTACACACATGGCACCCTAATAAACTTAACTTTGGGATTTTTGTTGTGTCGGAATTTATATTTTTCTATTGTGTACAGATCCTCGATCTTGTACCAATTAATTTCCGTCTTCGTTGAAGTCATCGTATAGTGAATACCTTGCAGTCAGTTCGTCACCTGCTTTGATAGGTTTGGTTGTCTGCAAATACTTTACAGGTAGTTGATGCCAGAAGCCGGCAACATTTTTGCAGTTAGGATCGTCCGAATGATTATAGAAGGCACCCAAGGCTGTTCTAATACTACCGTGAGGGAAATTTTTATTCAACACGTGTACAATGCCTAACACCACGTCTGCATCAAAATCTTTGGTAGCGAATAGGCCCAGGCCTTGCACATTAGATTCTTTGATGGTCAATCCATCTGGTAAGGGTTTATACATTTAAACTTTGACTCCTAGTTGTTTATATACTCTTTGTAATTTCTTTGCTTGAAAGTAACAATCCTCTAATGCATTATGTAGTCCTACACGTTCCTCTTTTACTTTTGGAACCATGCTGAAAACAGTTCTAGAATCACGTATCGCCCAGAAGTTCCATGGACATGGCTTTTTCATTTGTGAATATAAATTCTGTAGGATAGCATAATCAAACAAAGGTCCTTGGCACCAGAAAGCATCCACGCCAACACACCACTTGTTCAATGTCTTTGTCATCTCATCTAGACTTATTCTTCCCTCGTCACCTAGTGCTTCAGCAGTGACTTCCGGATCCTGTTGTCCCCACCAGTCCAGTGTGTCCTGCATCACGTGGCGACCCATGTCTGTCTGCGAGTCTACGTCAACCCTATGATACAAAGGTTGATATGGCTCTTGGTTTGTATGAGCATCAAACTTCACACCACCTATGGTCAGTATAACTGCATCGGGGTTGGTGCTTAATGTTTCCAAATCTATCATTGCATGAATCATGTGTTCTCCTTTGCTCTTTTACTTCTTTTAAGCAGATACTCTGCTACTTTGTATACTCTATGTAAAGTAGTAACTTCTTGTCCTTTATTTTTCCAGTGTTTGTCCATTAGCGGTTGTGCTATCCTTCTTATTGCTTTGTTCTCTTTAGATACTTTGACTCCACGTTCAAAGACTGCACCACCGGAGGTTTTTGCTTCAACTTCGAATTCATTTAATTTGTTGTTTCTCATACAACCTCAATCATTTTTTTAATAGATAATCTTGCTTTGTCCATGATTGCGTCTGTTAGTTTAACTTCATCTGTTCCATTTGTCAAACTATTGTAGATTCCTTGCAAGGTAATTTTCTTCATATACGGACATAAATTACAAGGCTTGATCATTTCTACATCAGGATTTTCAATAGCGACATTGTCACTCATTGAACATTCAGTAACCATTAAAACTTTCCTTGGTTGTTTGTCTCTGACGTAATTACTCATCTTGGAAGTTGATCCTGTGTAGTCTGCTTCTGCTACAACTTCTGGTGGGCACTCTGGGTGTGCCAATACAATTATTCCAGGATAGTTTTTTCTGTATTCTCTAATCTCTTCTGGTGTGAATCTTTCATGCACGATACAGGTTCCGTGGAATGTTATAATCTCCACTTTGGTCTGTGCGGCAACGTTCTTGCCTAGATATTCGTCTGGTAGAAATATAACTTTGTCTACGCCTAATGACTCAACTATCTCTACTGCGTTGGAACTTGTACAACATATATCTGTTTCTGCTTTCACGTCTGCTGATGTGTTCACGTAAGACACGACAGGAACACCTGGATATTTTTGTTTTAAAAGTCTTACATCCTCTCCTGTGATAGATTCAGCAAGTGAGCAACCTGCTGACATATCAGGTATCAATACTTTCTTGTTAGGATTTAATATCTTAGCCGTTTCAGCCATAAAGTGTACACCACACAT
>MDTB01183688.1_pt1 | contig 26114 bp, 26 predicted proteins | sample 811161 | NCBI WGS metagenome assembly MDTB01 (sample SAMN05326650, study PRJNA326480) | marine metagenome | isolation source: seawater | place: Mediterranean Sea | collected 2009 | reverse complement strand
CCCACTCCAAAGAAATAATATCATTTCGATTTTTGTTATGTATTGGACCAGACCAGAACCCGTAAAAGCAGAAACTTTAGATGAGTGACTCTACAGGGAAAGACGGAAAGGTGTCTAAAAAGGCTAAATCTGATTCTAAATTATTTAATGCTTTATTAAAAACCAAAATCATTGCCAAATTTGCTCATCCAAACTTTCGAAGTTTATCGACAAAGAAGCAATCCAGAGAACAATCCCTTCCTTGGAAAGAAAAGCACGATGTGGAAGAAGATAAAACAAGTGTGGATGCAATTACTTCGCGAAGTAATCAGGTCAAACCAAAAAGAGATTCTAAAGCACAGCTTGAAGACGATAAAAAAGGCTTAGGCTTAGATATGGATTACACGAAGGCGACACAAAAACCGCAAAATGTAGGAATTGTCGAGGTTGTGAGTAATGAGAATCCTTCAAACATTGATGAAGATCGAAAGAATCAAAATCAAATTGAAAAGCTTGGTACGGAGGAAATAAAGGACTTGAGCCACGAATCAAATCGGGGTGCTCATGATAAATTAGAAGATTCCAGAGAAAATCCGAGTAAACTTGATTTGGTAGATCAAAACTCTGATTTACATTTTGATTGGTGGCCTGATTTATCGGACCTAGATCGTTTAAATATTCAGAATGCTCCACTTGAGGAGAGAGCCCGGCTACTCTCCGCAAAGGTTTCCATGAGTATTGAGCATACGATGCAATCGATTTCAGATAGGAAAAAATATCCTTTGCTCGATGACTTTAATTTACCTGAGAATCCCACCCGTAACTTTCCTCTCCGGCTTATCCATGCTTTTAGCAGTTTACCGATAGAGCCAGACCAATCTCCTTTGCATGAAGATAAAATAAAGGTTCTATGCGTGGATGACGAGGAATCTATTCTTCGGGGATACCAACTTAATCTAAGAAAAGATTTCGATCTTCATGTCGCAAAGAGTGGGGAAAGTGGTATCGAAATATTTAAAAAGGTGGGAGGTTTTTCGGTTGTGCTTTCAGATATGAGAATGCCCGGCATGGATGGATCTAAAATGCTTGGAGAAATTAACAAGATTGATTCAAATATTGTCAGCGTTCTGATTACAGGGCACTCGGATTTCGATGTCGCGAAGGAGGCATTGAACTCCGGTAATGTTTTTAAGATTCTGACCAAACCCTGCTCTGCCGAAGAGCTCATTAAAACCCTAAAGGAGTGCAGTTTGGTTCATCAGCAGAATCTAGAAAAAAAAGTGAGTATGGGGCAAGATGATGGTAAAATTCATCTCCTTACGGTTTGGCCACCGACAGATAGAATGAGCCGTTGGGTGTTTGCTGTATCGGGAAAAAAACCGATTTGGTATCTTGGTCTCCCTGAGAAAGTGACGGGTGCCATCACTGAAAACTTTGGTATCGGATCTGATAGTCTTGATGAATCTGATTTAGATGCAGATAGTGAAGAGGAAGCCCAAGATGATCTTGAGGATCAAAATGCGGCAATTATTCGTTTCGTAAATGAAGTTGTACAGAAGGCCATTGTTGATCGAGCCACTGATATCCATTTCGAGCCTCATAAAGATACCCTGCAGATTCGCTATCGTATTGATGGCCAATTAGTTCCGGTGCGTGTGCCTGATAATTTAAGAAGTTTCCAAGATGCGATCATTTCAAGAATTAAAATTATGGCGGGAATTAATATTTCCGAAAAAAGAAGACCACAGGGGGGCCGAATAACCTTTTCTTATGGTCAGAGTGATTTGGATATTCGGGTTTCCACTCTTCCCACGCTGTATGGGGAAAGTATAAGCTTGAGATTGCTCAATGAAAAATCTCAACCTCTTTCTATGCCTGAACTTGGTCTTCTTCCCAAGGATGAGAAAAACATCGTTTCAATTTTAGAAAAACCGCATGGAATCGTCTTAGTTACTGGACCCACAGGATCCGGTAAATCTACTTCGCTTACGGCATTTATTCGCAAGATTCATAAGCCTGAAAGGCGAATTATGACGGTTGAGGACCCAGTGGAATACGAGGTTGCAGGTATAAATCAAACACAGGTAAATTCCGAAATTGGTTTTAACTTTGCCAGTGCCCTCCGAGAGATTCTTCGACAAGACCCTGATGTCATCATGGTAGGGGAAATACGAGACCGGGAAACGGCAGATATTGCAATACGTGCATCCTTAACCGGTCACCTAGTTCTCAGCACCTTGCATACAAATGACGCTCCTGGGGCAATTACCAGGCTTATTGATATGGAAATTGAGCCTTTCTTGATTGCATCTTCAGTTGAAATGGTCATCGCCCAACGACTAGTTCGCAGGCTATGTCAGGAATGCTGTATTCCCACAAAGATGAGTGAAAAAGATTTGCTTGCTTCATTATCTTTGTTGGAGATTAAGCCTGAAGAAAAAGCTTACCTGGAAAAAGTCCGAGATGCACAGGGTTGTCCCAAATGTCAAAACCTTGGCTACCGCGGACGCGTTGGTATCTTTGAACTTATGAGGATGAGTGATGATATCCATAGCTTAGTAATTAAAAGTGCCTCAGCTCCTGATATCCGTGAAATCGCTTTACAGGAGGGTATGAGCACTTTGCAGGGTAGCGGTTGGCAACAAATTAAGAGAGGATTGACCACTATTGATGAAGTCATTCGATATGCTGATGGTTCAGTGGATGATGGGGAATAATTTTTACTGAGAGAGTGGGCTTTGTTGCAAATATAACATTAAAAACGGGCCGTTTTCATGCGTGAATTCAAATATGTAGCGATCTCACAACGTGGGAAATCATCCACCGGCGAAGTCGTTGCTAAGAATTCCAAAGAGGCTAAGACAAAACTCCTGCAAGATGGGCTGACGCCTCTAAAGCTTACTTCAGTAGGTAAAAGTGGCAAAGGCTCAACGAAGTCATCCAAAGGCTCCACAGATAATAAGTCAAAAAGTGCAAGGATTGCAAAGGGAAGCCAGAAAGGGGAGAGGCTGGGGTTAGAATTCCTTAAGCGCCTCCATGAGTTGCATGGCAGTGGCATGCCTATTGCCGAGTCGGTTAAGTTATTAAATCTCCGTTTGTCCGATCCTTATCAAAAAGAAATTGCGGGCAGTCTTTGGAGGGAGCTAGCCGAGGGGAGGACTCTTTCGCGGGCAATGCGGTTACTTCCTCAATATTTTTCGGAATCCTCCACATTTGTTGTGGAAGCGGGTGAAGCTACCGGCAATTTAGCACCTATTTTATCTAAAATCGTCCTGCACTTGGAAGAGAAAAGAGAAATTCGTTCCAAAGTGTTGAGCAGTATGACCTACCCTGTGTTTGTCGGGTTGGTTGCTTTTGGGGTGGTGCTTTTTTTCCTTTTCTTCTTGCTGCCTCAAATTCAAGAAATGTTGGATTCTCTTGGAGGTGAACTGAATATGATGGCTAAAGTATTAATCAATGGTTCCAATCTTGTGCTGACTATTGGACCTTTTGCCATAATCGGTTTACTGATTGGAGGAGGAGCTCTTTATCGTTGGAGCAAAACAGAAAAGGGTGGAGTGATCTTTGACCAGAATTTACTAAGATTTCCTTTGTTTGGGGAGATTATCTATCTATCGGAAATGTTTCAGTTGAGCAGCCTGTTAGCTACCTTAATTTGGAGTGGTATTGGATTAACCGAAAATTTAAGACTTTGTGAAAAGACTATTCGTAACCGGTTTTTGAGAAATCAATTTCGTTCGGCTCGTGCCCTTGTTAATGAAGGAAAGTCACTTCCTGAATCTCTTAGAAAGTTTAAGTTTATGCCATTGATGCAACTTGATGTTATTGAAGTGGGAGAGAAAACTGGAAATTTGGGAAATAGTATGGAGGATTCAAGTCGATCTTTTAAAGATCAGTTGACCAAAAAAATTAAGACCATGACCACTCTGGTATCCGGCGCTGCCCTAGGTTTTGCTTTCTCTTTGGTCGCATTGGTTGCGATTTCGATTGTCACAAGCATTTTTCAGGTTAGTAAAAGTATCAGTTATTAAATATTGATGAAGAAAGTTCACCTTTTACTTTTTTTTATGTCGAGTGCCTGCATGTTAATCATTGGGTGTTCAGATGAAGATTCAGTCGTTAAATTCTCGGATGACTCTTCATTATCTGAGAGTGAAGTTCTTTCCAGGGAAGCAAAAAGTGGAAATCAGACCTTATCGGACGGTTCGGTATATGAAGGAGAGATGTTAACTGGGAAACCACACGGGTACGGAGAACGAAAATTTCAAAATGGAGATATTTATGAGGGACAGTTTGAAAAAGGAATGTCTCATGGGCATGGGACTTTCAGGTATAAGGGAGACGATTTTTTGGACCGATATGTTGGCATGTGGTCAAGTGATAAGTGGAACGGATATGGGACCCTGGTTTTAAAAGATGGATCCCGAGTGACCGGTCAGTGGATGAAAAATCGTTTGGAATACGGCGATTACGAGGGAAGTGACGGGTCTATAAGGTCGGGGAAATGGCGAGGAGACTGGGAGTTCTTAGAAGAAGGTTTTTCCAAAGATGCTTTTGGATCTGAATTCAATGGTCTTTTCAATAATGACGGGAGTTATCGAAAAGGATTTATTAAAAATCCAAACGGAGATTTGTATGCCGGCAATTTTATTGCGAACATTTACCACGGGAAGGGGATTTTAGAAAAGTCGGATGGCAGTCTTTATGTAGGCACATTTGAAGACAATGAATTCTCTGGAAGTGGTATGCTCATTAGTAGTGATGGTTCAAAATATATTGGCCAATTTTTGGGAGGATTACCCGATGGATATGGAGTGGAAGAGCAGGTAGGTGGAGTTCAGTATTTTGGTTCATGGTCACAGGGCCTAAAGCAAGGGTCAGGCACCGTGGATTTTGGAAACGGGGCAAGTTATATCGGAGAATTTCGAAACGGATTGGCATTTGATGGAAAATACGATTGGGGAGATGGAAGAATTACTGATTCCTACCAGGACGAGTCTGGAAATTGGTTAGATCGGTGAAATTCTTTAAGTCGAGCAGACTATTTTGATGATTGCCAAGGATATTTGTTTTACCATGATCGAAAGATAGATATGACAAGTGAATCTACTATTCGCCTTAAGTTTTGGGGAACGAGAGGAAGTATCCCTTGCCCTGGTCCAGATACAGTTCGCTATGGAGGTAATACCACCTGTTTTGAAGTTACCTGTGGCGATCGAAGAATTATCATAGATGCAGGAACTGGTGTAAGGCTCTTGGGGAAAAAGATAATGATTGAAGAGGGTAATTTGCTCAACGCTGATCTTTTCTTCACTCATACCCACATGGATCATATCCAAGGGCTTCCTTTCTTTGCTCCCCTTTATAACCCCGATAGTGATGTTCGTCTGCATGCTGGCCACTTGGGTGGACAGAAGTATGATTTACTCGGGATAATTGGAACTATGTTGATGAAAGACCCTGTTTTTCCAGTACCGAGTGCCTTAATTGAAAAAGCATGCTCTTTTAATGACTATCCTTGCGGTAAAGTTTTCGACTTAGGGGATGGAATTATCATTAGAACTGGCAAACTTAATCACCCGAATGGGGCGTGTGGCTATCGAATCGAATATGGAGGGAAAGTCCTTTCGATCTGCACCGACACAGAACATTATGAGGGTAAATTGGATGAAGATGTGTTAGCCTTAGCCGATCAGGCAGATGCTATGATTTATGATTCTGCCTACACGGAAGAGGAATATGCTAAGTTCAAAGGATGGGGTCATTCAACTTGGCCCGAAGCCCTCAAAATTGCCGAAGCCGCAAATGTTAAAAATACTTTCCTTTTTCACCATGACCCTTCGCATAATGACGATAAAATGGATGAAATTGCAAAAGAGGCTGCAGCGGTTAATTCAAATGCAAGACCTGCGGTTGAAGGTGAAGTAATCGTTATTTAGTTTCTCTTCGGCCTTTCCTTTCCGAATAAAACGGGTCGGGTTGCATTCATGTCATACAGGGGTGGCGAATCCGGTATGACATCAATGACTTTTCCGGTTCCCTTTTGGCTGACGACAATATTTTCAGGTTTGGAATGGAGTAAAATATTGCCCTGCCCAAAAATTCTGGAGTCTAAAAAGGAAAGTGGATTGATTTCTACATTTGCGTTTCCGCGGTGTAATACCCGGGCACGATCTACGGGTAGATCCTGGGCGAAAATAAGGCCATCTCCAATAACAATCAGCTCCAAGCTACTTACTTCTTTTCCTTTTAAGATGATGGGGCCATTACCATCTTGCCTGACTGAAAGATTATCAATGGAGGAATTATCCAAGTGTAAGCGGCCAGTTCCAGTGGTGAAAACGGAAAGGCGAGGGGAACGGATATCAGAAACCGTTAAGTTGCTCCTCTCATTCAATCTAATCTCACTAAGCTTGTCAGTGTTGACAAGAATTTCCACCGGAAAGATTCTTTCTGCACTGAGTTTGATAAATGGAAGTCGCCGGGCAAGGTCGTAGGTGTTGTTTGCATCTAGGTATAAAGTACGGTCCCTAACAGTGAGAGAAATATTTTCCATGATTGAGGAGTCAGCAAAAATGGTGGCTTCTTCATTTCTATCTCCAGGTTGGACAAAAACATTAATGGCTCCATTGACTTCAATTTTATCAAAATAAAAAAGAAGTTGTGTTTTCTTAGTTAAATCTGCCTGAGCCCATGAGACGCCAAGAAATATGGAAAACAAGGTAGTCCAAAATTTATTTCTTTGAATTATATTTCCGGCGCTTTCCATATTTGTTTTTCTTGTAGCCTCCAACCGATGTGCTTTGCAGCTTTTTTTCTCCACCCTCTCCACGCAGAAAAGTAATCTGATCCCTGAGTAGAGCAGCTTTTTCAAATTCTAATTTTCGAACGGCTTCAATCATTTCTTTCTCCAACTCTTTAGCCAATTTTTTGGCATCTTTGAAGGAAACCTCTTCTGCCACCGCCAAATCATCTTCGCTCTCATCTTTTTTAACTCTGAGACTTTCCTGAACCGGTCGAATTACGCTCTTGGGTGTAATCCCATGCTCCTTATTGTAGGCTATTTGCTTTTCTCTGCGGTATTGACAGGTGTCCCAAGCTTTGGTCAGTGATTTTGTCATTATATCCGCATAAAAGATAACTCGTCCTTTTTCATGCCTTGCGGCCCGTCCTGCTGTTTGAACCAGACTGGTTTCACTTCTTAAAAATCCTTCCTTGTCTGCATCAAGTACAATGACGAGGGCAACTTCTGGCAAATCTAGACCTTCCCTTAATAAATTGACTCCTACCAAGACATCAAACTGTCCCGCCCGAAGATTTCTTAAGATTTCAACGCGCTCGATAGCATCGATATCCGAGTGCAAATATTCGACTTTTACCTCATGTTCTCGCAGAAAGTCAGTAAGATCTTCTGTCATTCTTTTGGTAAGTGTAGTTACCAAAACTCGATGACCTAGAGCCACCGATTTTTTGATTTCACTGATTGAATCTTCTACCTGACCTTTGATTGGCCGTCTTTCCATTTCAGGGTCGAGCAAGCCAGTTGGGCGGATAAGCTGCTCAGCTACTAAGCTGGAATTTTCTATTTCAAAAGGAGCGGGAGTAGCGGATACATATACAGTCTGTTGGGAAACTTCCTCGAACTCGTCTGGTTTGAGAGGGCGGTTATCTAGAGCCGAGGGTAAGCGGAAACCAAAATCAACCAACCTTTTTTTCCGGGAATAATCTCCATTATACATTCCGCCAACCTGGGGGATAGTCACATGGCTTTCATCAACAAATAAAAGAAAATCGTCGGGGAAAAAATCAATTAGGCACCAAGGGCGTTGCCCTGGTTTACGTTTCGAAAGATGACGCGAATAATTTTCAATCCCATTACAAAAGCCAATTTCACGGAGCATTTCCAGATCATATTCCGTACGCATTCGAATCCTTTGGGCTTCTAAAAGAAGGGCCTCTTTTTCAAACCATTTTACTCGGTCTTCAAGTTCATTTTCAATAGCTTGGCATGCTCCGGACAATTTGTCTTTTGTTGTCACATACTGGTTGGCTGGATAAATCCTGTAATTTTCAAATGTTTGAAGAGTTTCATTTGAAACCGGATCAATCTCGCGGATAGCTTCGACTTCGTCCCCCCAAAACTCGATCCGAATGGGACATTTCGCATAAGCGGGGAAGATATCGACTACATCACCCCGAACCCTGAATTTGCCTGCTTTAAGTTCAACATCATTACGGTTATACAGGCTGTCAATTAGGTTCTCGAGCAAGACATCTCTCTCTAATTCCTGGCCCACTTGGATTTCAATTGAAAGGGCACGGAAGTCATCCGGGGATCCCAATCCATAAATGCAGGAGACGCTCGCGATCACAATCACATCGTTTCGACTTATTAAAGAGCCCGTGGCCGCAAGTCTTAGCCTTTCGATTTCTTCATTGATTGAAGAATCTTTTTCAATAAAAGTATCGGTTGAGGGGACATATGCCTCGGGTTGATAATAGTCGTAGTAACTGACAAAATACTCCACTGCATTCTCTGGAAAAAAAGTTTTGAATTCAGAGTATAACTGTGCAGCAAGAGTCTTGTTATGTGAAATTATCAAAGCCGGTCTTTGTAATTCCTGAATAATATTTGCCATGGTAAAGGTTTTACCAGAGCCTGTTACGCCTAAAAGAGTTTGTTTTAAGTTTCCCTTACGAATCGAATCAACCAAAGCGTTGATGGCAGTTGGTTGGTCACCTTGGGGTAGGTAGTCTGATTGAAGATTAAAATCCACAGGGTGAAGGAATGATCATTTATTCTTTCAAAGACAATGCTTTGTAATAGTCGGTTTCTCCTTCCGATTTCCCGATGATTACGGCTGCACAACTATCTCCGAAGACATTAATCGCAGTTCGAGTCATGTCCAAAATTCTATCCACAACATAGACAATACCAACTCCAGTGGCTATACTTTCTGGGGGAAAGCCCACTGCCTGGAGTATGACAATAATCGCAACGAGGCTAGCCGAGGGAATACCAGCCACTCCTATGGATGTAAGCAGTGCCATCACCACAACTGTAAATTGAGTGATAAACCCCATTTCTACACCAAATAATTGAGCAAGGAAGACGACCACTACGCATTCGAATAGGGCAGTTCCATCCATATTTATTGTTGCACCAAGGGGGAGGGTAAAACTGGTGATTTTGCTTGAAACACCGGCCCGCTTTTGGATGCAGTCCATGGTAAGAGGTAGAGTTGCAGAGGATGAAGCGGTGGAAAAGGCGGTCAGAAGAGCAGGGGCCATGGCTTGGTAATGATTACGGAAATTAATTTTACCAAGGACCCAGAGTAGAATGGGTAGGACAATCAAAGCATGTATACCTAATCCTAAGAATACGGTAAGGGCGAAATTGCCCATCACACTAAGAGTTTCAAGACCAACTTGCATCAGGGTAGGGGTTACCAGTCCAAATACTCCAATCGGAGCAAAAGAAATGATAAGTTTCGTAATTGAGAGAATAACTGCATTCAAACTCTCCCAAAATGCAGTCTGTGTTTCTCTTGCTTTTGGACTTAAGCGAGAAATAAAAAATCCAAAAAGCAGTCCGAAGAAAATTAATCCCAGAAGTTGTCCTTCACTGGCTGCCTTGAATAAATTTGAAGGAACCATGCGATGGAAAATCTCCAGCAATCCCTGTAGTCCCTGATCGGCTTGGTCAAGTGCCCCATCAATCTTTTGCGATTGGCTGTCAGTGGAACTCTGGAGCATTTTTTCTCTGATGTCATCGTCCACGATACCAGGATTCATCAAGTTGACACAGAAAAGTCCTGTACAGACAGCAAGAAAACCAGTGAGTGCATAAAAACCGATGGTTTTAAGTCCGAGTCGACCAAAACCTGATTCTCCCCCGATCTTGGCCACTCCACAAATAATGGAAGTGACCACCAAGGGAATGACCACCATCTTGAGGGCATTGATGAAAAGAGTGCCAATAAATAGGCATGACTCTTTTAATCCTGTAAACCAGGGTGGCGGGGCTGATTGATGATCAATGTTTAGGTTTGACCAGAGTCCAATGATAAAAGACAGAATCAAAGAGATTAGAATTTTCCAGTGTAATTTCATTGTAAACTAGTCTTGAGGAGATCTTCCAAAATGGAAAGATCGATTTCATCCAATCTGTCCACCACAAGATTTGCCCCTTGGTCCAATAGTTTTGACTTTGAATTTGTGGTGGTAATTCCTACAGCAATCATTTGGGCACTAATCGCGGCCTCGATTCCATGGGTACTGTCTTCAAAAACTACGCAATTCGCTGGTTTTCTTTTTATCAATTTGGCTGCTTTAAGAAATACCTCAGGATCCGGTTTTCCTTTGGTCACATCCTCTGAGCAAACTGCACCAGAAAAGAATCCAGCCAATTTATTCTGAGCAATCGCAACTTCAATATTTTTTCTTTCGGTGGAAGTTCCGATCGAAGCGGAGATACCAAGATGTTTCAAAGTTTGGAGGAATATTTTGGAACCCGGCACCATGTCAATTCCGTATTGTATTCCTAATTCTCTATAGATTTCTTCTTTACGATTTCCCAATTTGGTAATTTGGGCGGGATCTTCGCTCCAATTGAGAATTTTACCGATGATCGTTTCATTCCTTTTCCCAAAGCCCGTCTTAAAATGATTTGCAGGTAAAGTGTGCTTTATTTCTGCCGCAAGTAATTCCCAACTTTTTTGATGAAGATCAGCAGAGTTTATAATGACGCCATCCCAATCAAAAATTGCCCCAATTCTTGGCATAAAAATTAAGAATCAGGCAAGGAAACAGCTCAAGGCTTCTCTCTGCTTGGAATAAGACCTTTTATGCGTTTGAAAATACTGTTTTTCTCAGTGGCGTTTGACTCATCATCTTTGGTGTCGTCAGCCTTAGTCGATTCTTGAAAGCTTTCTTTTTCAATACTTCTTGAATTGTTTAGTTCAATATTTTCAACCATCCTATTCACTGGGAAAGCAGAGGAATTACTATCAATTTGAAAAAGAGACTCGTTCGTTTCATAAAGAGGAATTGTGCGGTTGTGGTCACCGGTGCCATTGATATCCTGGAAGTTTTCTAAAAAGCCCGGTTTATTCGATTCAGGTAGTTGAGAAGTGTCAACTGTTTCATTTTGCTCAAGAAAAATGACAGGCGTTGCTCGCTCAGCAAGAATTTGGTTGAGCAAGTCACGAGTTTTGGTGACTTCGGAATGATCAAATCCAAGAAGTTTCTCCTGCTTGGCTAAAACATCGCCGAGTTCCTCCATTGCCTCTTCTTTTCTGTCGGCTAGGTAATGTAATTTTCCAATCCTGTAACGGGTTTGTAGCGTCATCGGGTCGAGCTCTCCCATGATCCGTAACTCAATAATTAGGGTTTCGTTACTTAACTGAAATGCATCGGTCTGCTTATCCGCATCCAAATATAAGTCTGCCAATTCATTCATTGACCGTAAAGTCTCAGGATGCTCAAGACCATTTTTTTCCTTCAGCCTTGAGTAGACTGAGAATAAAACATCCTCCGCCTCAACTGTTAACTCTTGAAGTCTTAGAATTCGCGCAATTGCCTTGAGTGTGGAGATCGTTTCAGGGTGTTTTTCGCCAAGCATTCTTTCTTTGGAGTCCAAAATTTGCTCATAAAGATTTAATGCTCGGGGAAGTTCCTTTCTTGATACCACGATTTCGGCGAGCGCATCCATGGCCCCGAGTGTATCCGGATGGGTTTGCCCAAGAACCTCCTCAAGATTTGAGACAAGAGTCATCGAGAGCTTCTCAGCTTCGTCTAATTTCCCAACTTTTCGCAATGCTTCAACCAATACCTGTCCTCTAATCAAACTCACCGAGTTTTTTTCGCCCAAGCTGAGCCTAGATCTTTCAAATACATTTCTGCTCATACTTTCGGCTTGGGCAATCTTATCGCGGGCCAAAAATATTTTAGCCAGTTCGTTCATGCACTTAAGCATTCTGGGATCCTCTGTACTTCGGTTTTGATCGCGGATCAAAGTCAATGCGGAAGCACATAAATTTTCAGCTTTTTCAACCTTTCCAATTCTCCGGTAGACCGTTGAGAGATCAATTTTTGCATCAATCACTTCGTCATGGCTCTCACCCAGTTCATTGGTTTTTCGTTCCAGAAGCACGGCAAGCATGGGTTCGGCTTGCAGGTAATTCCCTAAAGCTTCATGAACTAAAGCAAGTTCCGTGAGGGCTTCACTTTTTACATCAGACTCTCCTTCAAAAAGCTTAAGTGCCTGTTCTAGTTCTATCTGAGCTTGATCGTATGCCCGAATTGAACGGTATGTTTTGCCCAGATAGGTTCTAATATTGGCCTCCATCTGAGGTTCCGGGGATAACTCGCTGGCTCGTTTCACTCCTTGGTCAAGCATCGTTTTAAGAAGTTCAGTATCCATTCCCGATGTGTTTTGCGGATCGAGAGAGAAAAATAGGCTCTGTACAAATTGAGTTATAATTTGTGTTTTAGCTAGTTCTTCCAAGGCAGCCTTTCTTTCTTCAATCGCAGTTTGCTCAGCATCATTCGCTTTTTGTTTTTGAAAAAATGCATAGGTAGCCAGTCCGATTCCTGAGAAAGCCAAAGTAATTGAAAAGGCAGTGATCAGGGCGAGCTTTCTCTGTCTCGCAATTATATCTCTCTGTTTAATTTCATCTAATCCCAGTCCCAGCATTCCCGCTACTATTTTGAGCAAAGCATCTTTCTCCCCGTCTTTTGACTCTCGAAGGTCGGCCGCTCCAGGTTCGTCTATTTCATCGGTTATCTCCCCGGTTGCATTCACTTTTCTTCTCACAGCCAAGGGGAGGCATTCCTGAGCATTGGATTTAGGCGAATCATCAGCCATGGGATCACCATCCACAATTAAGCATAGGATTCGATCCCCTTTGCCCATTTTCTTGAAAAGGCGAATTTCTTCATTAACCCATCTCGACTTAACGGCGTGAGTTGAACATAAAACGATGAGGTGAGAAGAATCTTCCAGTGCCTGCTCGATTACTGATCCCAACTGGGCTGACCCTGCAAGTTCATCTCGGTCTCTAAATATAGGGTACAACCGCGGTGGGATGGTGCCGAATTGACCTTTTTTACCAATTATGTTTTTGGGCACAGGAAACCTCTCCAGCTTTTTTCTGAGCCATCTCGCACGATCCTCATCCTCATGTGCATAGGTTATAAAAGCCCTGTATTTAAAAGATTTTTCCATCTAAGCCCAAGATATCTAGAAACAAAACGGAATATAGGCAAGGCACTTGCAATACCTAAGCCATTTAATTACCGGATCAGAAAAATTAAATACAATTCACTCACCCGGATTTACCGAATTTGAGGTGCTCGAAGATCTAACTTTCAAATATTGAGCCAGCCCGGTCCCAATCCACCAAATTCCAAAAAGCACCGATGTAATCGGGTCTACGGTTTTGATAATTTAAATAGTATGCATGTTCCCAAACATCTAATCCAATGAGGGGAGTCCCATTTTCCTCTACGATCCCTTCCATCAACGGGGAGTCCTGGTTCGGGGTGGAGACCACTTTCACGGAGTCACCCTGCTTGATCAACCACGCCCACCCTGAACCGAAGCGGGTAAGGGCAGCCTTGGTGAAAGCCTCTTTAAAGGAGTCAAAAGAACCAAAAGCAGAAGAAATTGCATCATGGAGAGAACCTGTAGGTAGGCCCCCTCCTGAAGGGGAAAGAACTTCCCAAAAGAAAGAATGGTTCGAGTGACCACCTCCGTTATTGCGTACAGCATTACGAATGCCTTCCGGGACTTGGGATAAGTCGGTAATCAATTCATCTGCTGATTTGCCGGACAGTTCAGAGTTTCCATCAAGAGCCCCGTTGAGATTATTTATGTAAGTTTGATGGTGTTTACCATGATGGATTTCCATGGTGCGTGCATCAATGTGGGGTTCGAGTGAATCTACTGAGTAAGGTAAGTTTGGTAACTGATGTGACATAATGAGATTGGTTTATATAAACTCCCCATTCAAGCTAGCGGTGCGTAAAGGTCAAGCCTGCTAGCTCAAAGATTGAATTAAAGTCCATTTCGGTCCTTTTCCTGGCTCCTGCGGAGTTGGAAAAAAGCCTGCATCAATTGTAAACATTCGTCTTTCATAGTGCCGACTTTTACACTCGGTTTGTGGTTTGATTGTGGTAATTCATGAAGGGAAGTCGCTCCCCCAAGTCCTCCCATCTTTGAGTCCCCAAATGCATAGGAGATCTCCTTGATCCTTGCTATTACCGTTGCTCCGGCACACATCGGACATGGTTCTTTGGTTACATATAGTTTGCATTCGTTGAGTCTCCAATCCCCGGTTTTTTGGGCAGCCATTGTGATGGCGAGCATTTCGGCATGAGCTGTTGGATCTTTACATTTTCGCGTTTGATTATACGCAGATGCAATCACTTGGCCATCTTTGTCTACAATAATCGCTCCGATCGGAACTTCATCATTTTCCCATGCTTTAATTGATTCGTTGTATGCTAACTGCATGTAAAAATGTTCATCTTTTTCCAATTGAGATGGGAACAGTCGGGGAAATGGACATTCTATATGATTTTTCATATTTTGATTTTCTTAAGGATGCAATGAAGCAGGAGATTCTTGACTTGATGGTACAACATGGTGTGATGGGTGGAATATATGGCAGAAGAAGATATCGTTGAAGTAGAAGGTAAGATTACAGCAGTACTACCAAGTACAATGTTTCGAGCCGAGCTAGAAAATGGACATAAAGTTCTTGCCCACATTTCGGGCAAGTTGCGCAAGCATTTTATCAAAATCACAGTGGGTGATATTGTGAAGATGGAAATGAGCACACAAGATCTTGAAAAAGCCCGGATCGTATACCGCCTGAAAAATGCTGAGGTTAATCGAAATGCTCCGATTCGAAGCTATGGACCCAAAAGTAAAAGAAGGTAAAATATTATGAATATTATTGAATCAATCGGTAAAACCCCCCTGGTGGAACTTGAAAAAGTAACTCGTGGAATCAACGCAAAAATCTTTTTGAAATCCGAGTTCTTCAATCCATTGGCTAGTGTGAAAGACAGAATAGGTGCGGCCATGATCGAGGCGGCTGAAAAAGATGGGACACTCACCCCTGATAGCGTTGTGATTGAACCCACCTCGGGTAATACCGGTATTGCCCTGGCTTTTGTATGTGCCGCCAAAGGATACAAGTGTATTCTAACCATGCCCGAAACGATGTCCAAGGAAAGACGATTGCTACTTCGACTTCTCGGTGCAGAGATTGTCCTTACCCCTGGGCCCAAAGGGATGGGTGGAGCCATCTCAAAAGCTTCCAAGTTGATGGAGGCTCATGGTGCAAGTGCATTTATGCCTCAGCAGTTCAATAATCCTGCCAACCCTGAAATTCATCGTAAGACGACTGCTGAAGAAATTTGGTCAGGAATGGAGGGACAGGTAGATTGTTTGGTGGCTGGTGTCGGGACAGGAGGAACGATCACTGGCGTCTCGGAGGTGATTAAAGAAAGAAATCCTGAGATGAAATCCATTGCTGTGGAACCTGCTGAAAGCCCGGTGATTACCCAGACTCGCAATGGGGAAGAGGTACAACCTGGCCCTCATAAAATCCAGGGAATCGGGGCAGGTTTTGTTCCCAATAATTTAAACTTGGATATCGTTGATGAAGTCGAACAGGTTACCAGTGATGAAGCATTTGATATGGCAAGGAAACTTAGCTTGGAAGAAGGTGTTTTGGGTGGTATTTCCACCGGTGCCACTGTTCAAGCTGCCTTGCGGGTTGCTGCAAGACCCGAGATGGAAGGTAAGCGGATTGTGGTGATTGGAGCAAGTTGTGGTGAGCGTTATCTCTCGACTCCTCTTGCTGCCAAGGCTGCTGCCGAAGTTATGGATGCCGTGGCCGAAGAAGAGTAATTTCTTTGCTTGCTCCTCTCTTAATTACGGGAGGTTATAAAGGATGAGACTTTTAGTACGCCGTGTAGAAACGGGGAAAGTTCAAGTAAATGGGGCTACATGCGGTCAAATACAACGGGGGCTCACCGTTTATATCGGAATCGGTCAAGACGATGAATCCTCCGATTTGGAATGGGGTGTTAAAAAAATACTTGGCTTACGTATTTTTGAGGATCTAGAAGGAAAAATGAATCTACCTATCTCAGAAAAGATGGGTATTCTCGTAATTAGTCAGTTCACACTTTGGGGAAACATGAAGAAAGGCTATCGTCCATCTTTTAATCGTGCAGCTTCTCCAAATTTGGCTAAACCTATGTATGGTTCTTTTTTATGCTTACTCGAAAAATCTTTTGGCGGAAATGTACAATCTGGAGAATTTGGGGCTGATATGAAAATTGAATTGCACGAGGATGGACCCGTAACGATCTGGCTCGATTCCAAAGATAAAAACTACTGATTAAATGAAATCGCATCGCATTGGAAAAGATTTCTTCGAACGGTCTGTTTTGACCGTAGCCAAAGAAATGTTGGGAAAGAAGATTTGTGTATCCCATAGAAATGGCGAAGTTGCACGGATGATCATCAACGAGACCGAGGCGTATGATGGAGAAGAGGATTTGGCTTGTCATGCATCCAAGGGGAAAACTCCTCGCAATGAAGTGATGTATGGAGACGCCGGGGTTATCTATATGTATCTGTGTTATGGCATGCATTGGTTGCTCAATGTTGTGTGTGGAGAAAAAGGGTACCCCTCAGCAGTGCTTCTTCGCGGAACACAGGATGTTTCAGGACCTGGGCGTTTAACCAAGAAATTAGGCCTGAACGGTGACTTTAATCGAAAGGAAGCCAATCCTTCAAATGGTCTTTGGTTCGAGGACGGAATCGGTCTAATTGATCCCATTCAGTCGGGTTCCCGAATAGGTATTGACTACGCAGGGAAATATTGGTCATCCAAACCTTATCGATTTTGGTTTTCAAATGAGTAATCTGGTGCTTAATTAAAAGTATGCCCGAAAAAATTTCTCATTGGTGTCTCTTGATTTCCGTTGGGTTGGCCAGTGTGGGTTGTCGCCCAACCTCAAAAAAAGAATATCCAGTCATTTATGATGCATGGAATGCAAGATATCAGTACAACCCTCTGACCAGAGAGATGCAGCCTTTTGTGGATGATAAATCAATTGGCAGGGCATGGTCCCGGGATGAATTCGGAAGATTGAATTCAATGTACTTTTTCTCAGGTGTTAATGGAAGAGATGAGGATTTACTTCAGGTGCATAAGAAAAAATTGGACAAAAAGCGAGATAAGCAGTGGGAATCTGAACGGGAAACTCGAATTTCTCAAGTTAAGGAATTACTTACTCTCCGAGAATCCAATCAGACAAAGGAAGGACCTGTCACTCCAGAAGTGACGGAGGATGCAGGTGATTTAGTCGGGGAAATGGATGCATTTATTCCCATTTCAAATATCGAAACCACTCTTCCAGGAATGGATGACCAGGGAATGGGCTTACCAGAACCTGCTATGGGACTTGAGGCAACTCCTTCAGAACCTTCACCTTTTGCTCCCTTACCCGCTCTTCCATGATGCGGTTATCTTACATATTTAACTTCCTAGCCTTAGGAGGCTCTCTTGCTGGTATATGGCAAATTTCATCAATGGTTTCCCTGTATGAAGAACAAAAGGAGATTATTGCTCGCACCTTGGAAGAAAAAAATTCCTTAGTTGCTCAGAGAGAAGAACTTAATAAAGAGCATGCTGCACGTTACAGTCGAGAAAGAGCCAAAAATCAAAAGCTAGAGAACGAAAAATTTGAAGCTAAAATGGTTGAAAGTACTCAATCAAATACTCGGGACAAATCAGAATCTTTAATTACTGAACTTGAACAGGATATAGAGGCTATCCAGAAGGATGTTGAGAACCTTAAGCTTCAATTACTTACCGAGCAAAAGAACTTCGAAAAACTTGTCGAGCAAGATTCCAAAGAACTGGCTTCTTTACCCAATTTGAAAGGAAAGAAGAATGATATAATTTCTTCCACCCAAATTTTTCGAGATGAGATTCGAAATTTTCGGGAAACTCTTGAACATTATGAAGGAGTTACCAAAATTCTTAAAAGTCATTACGAAAAAACCACGGATTCTCTCTTTAAAGATAAATCTTCCAGGAATTGGTTGGAACCTGGAGAGTTTATACGCCTCACTTATATGGAAATTGATTTAACCTCCGGATTACTTGGTCTTCCCGTGGGCATGGATGATGGAATCCGGACTGATAAACTTTTTTCAATTCGAAGTAATGGAGATGATATTTGTAAAATTAAGATTACGCATGCCGAACTCAACCGTTCGGTTGCGTCGATCGTCCCGCTTTTGGGGAAACCGGCCAAACTTCTGAGCCTCAGTGAATATGACCTCTATCATCTTTAGACTTCTCGCTTGGGGTGTTTTTTTTGGCTTAGGGGTCATGTTTTTTATCAATCAGAAGAGTTTTGTCTCATTGGATAAAGAAGTAGCGGAGGCTGAGAAATTAAAGAAAGAGGCGACATATAATTTAGAAATTGATGAAAATAAGTCTTCTGACTTGATAAACGGTCTTTTCAGGGAGCGTGGAAAGCTGAGACTGGAGATTGAGGAATCCGCCACAAAGGCAGGTGATTTTAAGGAAGAGGGAGAAATGATTTTATTAAAAGAAAAGGATCTGATCGAAAAAAGTGCGAAATTGGGTAAGGAACTTATTGCCATAAGGGCGGATTTAGTGGAAGCACAGAAAAAGACTGCAGAGAAAGTGGAACAGGGTGCTCCCGTCCGTGAACAAACGAAGGAAGTTCTAGAAGAAGTTAAGCAACTGGAGGAAGAGAGCAAAAAGGTGAAGTCCGAAAGGGACGAACTGAATGCTGAGTTATCGGCTCTAAGGACTAGAAGGGATGTTGCCATAAGAACATACAATGAGGAGCGCGAGCGACTCTTGAGTGAGATTGAAAGGCCACCCTACCATTATTTCGGAGATGAAGTTGAAATTGATGTGCTTAGTGTTTCTCCGTCCGGTGCGGGGTTATTTATCGAAGAAGGGTATAAATCGGGTTTTCGTGACGATTTTAAATACTTGGCCTACGAACAAAATGAACCAGACCGATATTTTTATTTACAGGCTTCTTTGGTGCAGAAAGGGCTAACTTTCCTTGAATTTATGGGTGATTTCCGTGAAAATGCATCTGATTTCATTCGGTCGGAACAAAAACTTTTCTTGATTCGCACCGGTGATTCCAATACTACCTTACCATAACCATTTAATTTTACCTCCATCCCCATTATTCACTGCAAATGAGTGACGCCCCCGAACAGCCATCTGACGAGGAATTGTCCGAGTTGATCGACGACGAAGAAAAAACTTCTGATACCGACTCAGTTGAATCCGAAGGCGTGGTGGAAGCCGGGATCCCTCCTGAAGTGGAAGATGATAGTGAGATTGATTCCAGCGAAGAAAAATTTTCATTGGACGACTTTGATTCAGCCGATGTGGTTGAGAATCCCATTGAGGAACAAACCGCACCCGAGTCGGAGCCTATAGCTGAGGAGGTTGCTGAGGTGGAATCAGAACCCGTTTCGGCTGAAGAGCCAGAGATCTCATCTGAACCCTCCGATCAAGTCATCGAAGAGCCTCCTGAGACGAACGGTTCAGGCGGAGTTGCAGAATTTAGAAAAACCCTCTCCAATCTTTCCCGACAGCTCGAAATTGACCGGTTGACTTTTTTACATCAGGCAATGAAAGACCGCGGAGAGGATGTCCCCAGCCTTTCACAAATTGCAGCGGATATTCAAGGCACCAAGCCTTTGGCACCGCGTGGTGATTTCGATCAATATGGTGGTCGACCTTCCGCCCGTCTTGAAGGGTGGGTGTCTGGGTTGTCTTTCGGAGCCAAAAGACGGGCTAAAAAGTTTACTAAATAAGCTCTTTAGGGTCATTGCAAACGCAGGGCAATTGGAAATGGATTGTTCGTTCGTCATCCCAGCATACAACGAGGAATCCTTCCTTCCTCATACTATTAAGGAGTTAAAATCTGCAATTACCCGATCTGGAGTCTTTAAAGATTGGGAAATTATCGTGGTTGATAATAACTCAAATGACCGAACGGTAGAAGTAGGCCTGGAGTTGGGAGCCATTGTCGTTCAGGAACCGATTCGCCAAATTGCCCGTGCACGCAATACAGGTGCGGCTAGAGCACGGGGTGAAATGATCATCTTTTTAGATGCAGATACAGCGGTAGAACCTGAGACCCTTAGGCAAGCCCGAGAAGCCTTGTTTTCCGGCCAGGCTTATGGAGGAGGAGCCCTGATCAAATTTGATCACCATCAAAACCGGTTTTTCCTGGGAATGGTGATCCCTGCTTTTTGGAATTGGATTTCCAAGACTTTTCGGTTTGCCGCCGGAAGTTTTATATTTTGCACGAAAAAAGATTTTATTTCTACTGGTGGCTTTCCGCAGACAATGTATGCAGGGGAGGAGCTCGGATTCATTCGCAGACTAAAAAAAATCAACCGAAAATCCAAGGGCAGGTTTCTGATCCTGACAAATCCACCGGTGGTCACCTCTTCCAGAAAACTTTCCTGGCACAGCAAATGGCAGATGAGTTTTTATTTACTTTTACTTATTATTTTCCCTTTTTCGGTACGATTTCGCAAACTCTGCGGTTTTTGGTATGAACGACCCCAGTCCTGATTCATTGCCTATCCATGGGATAAATTAAATTCCACTCTTTTCTTATTTGGTCAAGTTGGGACATAATTTCCAAGCTTTCACTTAACGACATAATTGGACTTTCTTTTTTGCCCTCGAGGAACAGGTTACCAAAAGATTCAGCCTCATAGTTAAAACCATTACCCTTAAAAGGCATTTCAATGGTTTCGTTTGCTACTCCGTTAGTCTCCGTAAAGGTCATCTTTTGGGGTTTCCAACACTGTTTGTGGATACGAATATTACCCAGGGATCCCGATATAAATGCTTCCTGCCTGGTTTCACATTGAAGCGAAGAAAGTAGCATGGCCAAGGCTCCACAGGGATAACGGAATATCCAGGCTGCCTGTTCATCGACACCTGTCGGTCCCATATTTGGAAGAGTTTGCATACTGGAAGGCTTGCCTAAGATCATTGAAGCCAGGGAAACCGGATAGATGCCCAAATCCAACAGGGATCCCCCGGCAAGTTCCAGGTTGAATAATCTGCCTAAAGGATCACGTTGCTTGGGCAAAAAACCGAAATCTGCATGTAAAGTCCTGATATCTCCCAATTTCCCACTCTCCAACCACTCTCTAAGTTTGTTCATCAGCGGCGGAAACCGAGACCACATTCCTTCCATAAGAAGCACATTGTTTTCTTTGGATGCCTGGATCATTCTCTTCACTTCCATGCTGTTTACCGCAAAAGGTTTTTCGCAAAGCACAGCTTTTTGATTATTCATGCAAAGTATAGAATTTTCTGCATGAGAGGAGTGAGGTGTGGCGATGTACACGGCATCCACAGCATCCGAATGGGCAAGTTCTTCATATTGACCAAACGCATGGTTGATATCCCACTCCTCGGCAAAAGCTTTTGCACTTCCTTCGTTTCTGGAAGCGATGGCACAGAGTCTCCCATTAGAAGTATGCCAGAGCCCTTCCGCAAAGGCTCGGGCAATCCTTCCAGTTCCAATAATTCCCCATCTTACCGCTTGCGTTTTCATGTCTTATGAGCGTGTGTGTGGGTTTGATAGGATATTAAATCGATCTTCATGAGTTGACGGTGGCGAGATTTTAAGTGAAAGTAAGAAAGAGTTATGCGAGTTCATCTTAGAAGTTTTAAATGGCAATGGTGGTTTCTGATTCCACTCATAAGTGCATTTATTTCTGGATGCGAAGTCAATCCGCTATCACAAAACTCCGATGTGGAAAGTAGTGATTTGAATCAAACTCTTCCAGTAATTTCCGAGATCCCTCAGAATATTATTTCGCCAGTTTTTGAATCGAAGGAGTTCGAGGTATTCATCATTGAACAGATTAAACTGCTTGAAAACCAGTTGTCGGCCGAGTTGTCAAAAATTGACCCGGCGGATAGTGAACAAATTCAACAAATTATCCAAAAAGAACTTGTGACCTTTTTAAAAGACAAACAGGACTTGAAATATCAGTTTCTATGTGATGAAAACGAAAAATGGATCTATCGTTGCAACCGAATGACGGGTGAGATTGAGTGTTTTAGCATGTCATCGAATAAGTTGCGCTTGCTTTCAAGTACCCGATAATTTGTTATTAAAACATGAAATCAAAATCCCGACATTTCAATTTCTTTAGGATTTTTTACTTTTTTCTATTTATTTTATTCTTTCAATCCTGTTCGAAGTCCAACTATCGGCAGGATGTAAGTGTGGAACAGCGTTTGATTATTAATCCACCCTCCATGGTTGAAAAACTTTGGCTGGCAAGGCATCACTACGATGAAGACCGTAGGTTAATTATCCCCAAAGTCGGAGGCTCAAGGTGGGGTGCCGTTCAGGAGTACACTGCAGATGGCAATCTTGTTTACAGGGATTGGTGGGTGCGCAATCTTAAGGTTGAGGACCTGGAGGCAGCCCCTTCCACAGATATAGAGGTTGTCAGAGAAGAAGACAGCGAGGCACGACCACCGGTTTTGGGAATATCCGGAATTGAAATGGATGATGCCCTTATGGATGATTCGGCTGTGCAGACGGAGTCAGTGCCAGTCGATACAGGACCTGCTTTTCCTGTTTCCCCGGTTGGAGAAGTCGATCCGTTTTCTCCTGTATCACCAACGGGTCCAGACTCCAGTGCATCTCCCGCTGAAATTGACCCCTTTGCTCCGCTGCCTCCAGCAATGGAATCAACGCCTGATGCTCCTGCTGAGCCGGATCCCTTCGGTCCATTACCAAATCCTTTCTAAGCGAGGTTCAATAATTTTTAACGCCGGCATCTGAAGCAAAAAGGGGAGGCGGTTCATACTCATCCTCATCGCTAGAGGAGGATATGTCTGTATCCTTTTGCTGTTGGGTAGAATCTGTTTTTCTTGGAGGGGAAGGTCGTGAAGTAGGTTGCGAATATTGAGGCTTAACTTTGGGAGCCTTGAGATCGAAATTGATTGAATCTGCTTTCTTTTTGCTTTGGGCAGCTTCAAGCCACATCCGGCTAACGGAAACTTCTTCGTTGTTATCAACTAGTTTTCTTAGTTCCCGAAGAGATATTTTCGCATAGCAACCAGCCCCTTTCGTTTTACCACTACCAATCTTTCTTGGCGTTCCATCTTTGTTTAAAGTAACTCCCATTTATCTTATACAACGAGATATCTGTTTCCGTTCAACTCATATTTTCTTTGTATCCGTAAGAAAAAATTGACTAAATTAAAATAAATGAGTGTAAATCCTAAAGTTAAGTCCAAGATTCCGGCAAAAGCAAAAGCACGAGCCGCTCAAGTTAATCGAATGCAAAGAAGTACGGATGAGATGGGCAAATTTGACAATGCTTCGGCCACTTCCGTACCCATGGCCATTGCAGCACTTGTGGGCCTTGGAATAGAGATCGTATTTTATCTGTTTCTTTTTGTTTTTCTTTTATCTGACAGTACCACGATCATCTATGATTACTTTTATGAACGTGGTTGGGTTCCCTATGTTCTGACCTACTTGGCCTGTTGGTCATTTGCCATTCTTTTCTTTAAACAGAAAAAATTAAAGAAGCAGCAAAATGTTATGCAGTTTAAACTGCTTCCAGAAGATATCTCTCAGGATATAAGGGAGGATAATCTCGGAGAATTTTATTCCCATATCAAACGGCTTGGTTTTGATCCTCAGCAAAGTTTCCTCCTCACGCGAATTCTTCGAGGAATTGAACATTTTAGTGTTCGTAAGAATCATACTGAAACTGCGGATATGCTAAAATCTCAATCTGAGATTGATGCCACCATGGTCGATTCAAGTTATGTGTTAATTAAGGTTTTCATTTGGGCAATTCCGATTCTCGGGTTTATCGGAACGGTTTTAGGAATTAGCGATGCGGTATCCAGCTTTGGAGGGGAGATGGGAGCCGCTGCAGATATCGAAAAGATTAAGGAGCAGTTGGGCCAAGTCACTGGTGGATTAAGTGAGGCTTTTGACACTACTTTGGTTTCATTAATTTTCAGTCTCTTTGTAATGTTCCCAACCAGTGTTATGCAAAAGAATGAGGAGGATTTACTAAACAAAGTCGATGAGTATTGTAATGAGTACTTTCTGAAACGTTTACGGGAGCCTCAACTTGTGCATTCACAAGGGGTAGGGGGGCAGGAACAGGGAGATACCATAACCCGTATTGAGCACCTTCAGGGATATCTTTTACAGTTGCAGGAATCTCAAACTTTGGTGGCCCAGCAGATGACGGAAGTTGCGAATCATTACCAACAACTAGTAAACCCACCGACTTCGCCCCCTATTGAATAGTTTCACTTTTCTTTTCCATAAATGAAAAAGAAAAAGGCAGATTTAGAGATTTCACTCTTTCCTTTCCTGAGTATTCTTGCCTGTGTCATAGGTATCCTGACTCTCATGATCACGGCAATCGTAATTGCTCAAATCGATCCCGAAGCGGTCAATGAGAAGATTGAAACAGCTCTTGAGGATGATGAGGAATTTCAGAAAAAGATTGAAGAAAGAAAGAAAGAATTAAAAGATTTAAGAGACGAGATTGAGGCGATTAAGAAAGACCCTTTCAAAAAGATTGACCCTAAGAAAAAAGACCAGCTTAGGCAACAGATAGCCACGGTTACGGCACAGGTGGAGAAAGCACAAAACGAGCAGAAGCAAAGCAAAAGCATGCAGGGCGAGGTGGTAAAGATGCAGTCTGATTTGGCCCGGATGATGAAAAATCTGGAACAGGCTGAAGAAGAGTGGGAATTAATGAAAGAGCCTGAGAAATTTGCCACCATGGTAGTGAAACAGAGCGGATCGGGTGCAGGGGGAGATCTGGAACCTACTTTTATTGAATGTAATCATAAAGGGATTCGGGTATATGAGGAAACTGGTAAGCATTTTGAAGTTTCGATTGCTCAGATAGCAGGTCATGCAAAGTTAAAGGCACTCATTCAGAAAGTGGCAAGAGAAGCACCTTACCGAACTTGGCGGAGTTCCAAGGGCAGTAAGATTGATGCCCGTTTTGTAAAGCGGGATGGAAGCAAAATCACCCTTAAGGATAAAAAGGGTAAAGAGATTGTGCTCACTGCGATTCAATTGGCTCCTGGATCGCGTAATATTGTAAGGAAATATGAAGAAGCCCGCAAAGCGAAGCGTCCGGACCCGGAGGCGAGATACATCATTTTTCTTTTACGGAACAAAGGTTTTAATGCTTGGTCCCGGACCGTTCAGGTATGCAACAGCTTGGGTTGTCGTTACGGACAGTTGCCACTTGACGGTGAGGGAGAAATCGATCTGTCCCTTTTTCTGGGTTCATGAAAAGAAAGAAAAAAGATTCCGGTGGCAGTTTGGACTCCCTACTTGATACAATCACCACCGTGGTCGGGATTCTCATTATTCTCCTAATTGTGGTACAATTGGGTGCTGATTCGGCAGTGAAACGGATCGTGGAGGAGAAAAAAGAGGAGGATTCCAAGGAATTGATGGAATTGGCGATGAAACAATTTGACGATCAGGAAAGGGCACTACTTAAGGAGAAAGAGCAATTGCAACTTAAGCAGGCTTCTCAAAACAAGGAGCAACAAAAATTGATTCAGGAAATTTCCCAGCTAGAAAAGGAACTTGCAGCCAAGAAAAAGGAAATTCCACCGGCTCCTCCCAAACTACAAAACTTAAGACAGCAGAAAAGTAAGCTTCAAAAAGACCAGCAGTCCGTGGAGGTAAAAGTGAAAAAAGTAAAGGGCTTACTGGCCAAAGCACCCAAACCATCTGGTCAGACTCTTAGTAAGGAAGTAAGCCTGCCGGATCCCAAGCCTGCGATCGCAGGCTCAACCCCATATCGTTTCCTTTGCCGAAATGGAAAAATTTTTCCATTGAATGACAAAGCATTACAAGGATTGGTGCTTTCGAGTTTAGCTAAGGCGGGAGTTAAGCCAAACAAGGATAAGGAATATGATGGGAAAAAGTTTCTATCCGTTATCAATGGTAAGAAACCAAGTACTAATTTTTTCACTTTGGTCGCT
>MDTB01222286.1_pt1 | contig 26116 bp, 23 predicted proteins | sample 811161 | NCBI WGS metagenome assembly MDTB01 (sample SAMN05326650, study PRJNA326480) | marine metagenome | isolation source: seawater | place: Mediterranean Sea | collected 2009 | reverse complement strand
ATAAGAGAAATCTCTACTATGATTTCCAAAATTAAAGACATCGATTTTTTTGTTTAAATCAATGTTTCTAGAAAATTTATAAACAGCCATATCAGGTCTACCCCAAGGGCCATAAACAGTAAAAAATCGCATTCCAACAACCTTTGTTTTAAAGTATTGGATAAAAGAGTGTGAAATTATCTCATTACATTTTTTTGTTGCTGCATAAAAGCTAATAGGATTGTCAGTATTTAAATCCTTATTATTGCCATATACTGAAGATGATGACCCAAACAGAAAAATTGAAGCTTTGTTTTTTAAACTCAATAGATAGATGTTATAAAAACCTAAAATATTATTTTTAAAATAAATATCTGGATTATGAAATGAAGCTCGGACGCCAGGTGTAGCAGCTAAATTTACAACTGCAAAAAATTTATTTTTTACAAATAACGATTTAAGCTTTTTATAATCAGCAATATTAATTTTTTTGAAGGAAAAATTATTGTTATTTTTTAGCAATCTAATTCTATCAGTTGACAATTTAAGTGTGTTTTTTTTTTCTAAGCTATCAATACCAATAATAATATAATTTTTTGCTAACTTTTTACACAAGTGGAAACCTATAAAACCTGCACAACCCGTAATTAAGATTTTTTTCATAACCAAATAATAAAAAATATTATATTAAATTTTTATTATTAAAGATATTAAGAAAGTTTATTTAATTAAAACTTTTTCATATACTTCAGCAGTTTCTGCTGCACATTTACTCCATGAATAAAAGTTTTTTCTTCGAGTTCCCAAATTAACTAGTTTTTTTGATAAATCTTTTTCATTTAAAATCTTTTCTATCTTTAAAGAAATGTCATCAATGCTATAAGGATTAAAATATAAGCATGAATTATCTAAAACTTCTTTAAAAATTTCTATATCTGATGCTGCAACTGGACAGTTTTGTGACATGGCCTCAAGTGGTGGTAGTCCAAAACCTTCATCTAATGATGGATAAACAAATAATGAGGCATTTTTATATAAATTTTTTAATATTTTTTCATTTCCATTTAAAAAATGAATATTTTTCAAATCTATACCTAAATTTTTAATTTCGATTAGAGTATTTCTATTAACTCTTTCTCCACCAAAAACTACTACATCATAATTTCTATTTATATTTTTATTGATTGAGTATGATTTAATAAAATTATCAAAATTTTTAGGACCTTTTCTATTTCCAACATACAGAATAAAGTTTTTTTTTATAATATTTTTAATATTTGGAATATTATCTAAATGATCTGCGCCTAAGTACACAACACTGATTTTTTTTTCTGAAATATTAAATTTGTCAATAAGATTTCTTTTTGTATTTTTTGAAATACAAATTATATGATCTGCGTATTCACAAGCTTTCTTTTTTTCGTTAGTAGTATTATGATCATCAAAAAAAGTTGAAAATTGTTCATGAATCATGTCGTAGATAGTTAAAATATATTTAGAATTTTTATTTTTCCTATTAATTGTTTGGTAATAAGTTAAATGAATTATATCTGCATCAAATAATTTTTGTTTAAAATTAAATAAATATTTGTTTATATAAAAGTTCAAATTTATTTTATTTAGATTAAGTTTAATACCTTTAACTATATTTTCAGGTAAAAGTTCAATATAGTTATTAATATACATAGGGGCGTAAAGCTCAATTATATATTTGTTATTATTTTCTAAATTTTTAATTAAATTAAAAAAATAATTTGATATACCTCCAAATTTTTGTAAATAAAAAATTTGATAATCAAACAATATTTTCACTAATTATACCTCTTCAGTTTCCATTTTTTTCAATATTTCTATTTCTTCTTTTGTTGAAATATATGACAAATTCCCATCTTTATTTCTAGCTTCTCTAAATTTTCCTTCACGAAAACATTCTTCAATTTTAACTTCTTTAATATTTTTATTAAGTAGTTTTTCTTTTACAAAAAATGCATTATTACCAGCCAAATTGGTACCTACTAATTTCATACCTTTTTTTTCAGCTAATTTAACTATTGCTTTTAATGATGCTCCATAAAAGAGAGATTTTGCATCAGTATGATTTCTATTAAAATTCTTGTTATAAGGAATAGTAACACTATTATCTTTTCCGAATCTGAAGTTGTATTCAATTACAACTATATCTGGGTCTATTATATTAAGATTTTTCCATACCCAATAATCATTTCCATCTATATCTATTGACAACAATCCGATTGGTTTTTTAAAGTTATACTTTTCAATTAGATTATTAATATTTTCAGCTGTTATTCTTGCGGCCGCAGCGTTTATATCATACTTCCAGTAGTAATAGTGTTGTTTAATTTCAGAAATATTTTTTTTACTTATATCAAAAATTAAACCCGACCAGTTATCATTTATTAATAAAAATCTTGTATTTGACTCTAAATAATTTTCAACACCAAATTCTATAAAGTTTTTTGATTTAATATCTAGATTATTTGTAAGATAATTTATAATTCCATCTTCTCCCCATTGGGAAAAGGCGCTAAATTCAAACTGATTAATGTTCTCTAATTTATTATTTTGCAAGTTAGTCAAATTTTTTGCATTTAAGATTATTAATTTATCTGAAATTTCTAAACTTCTATTATTAAATTTAATTATAAATGAACTAAAAAAAAAATTTATTATTAATTTTATTAATGCTTTCATAATTTTAATATAATTGTTTAAATAATATTATTTTAACTAGTATTAAAAGGTTATTTTTTGATTTTTTTTAAGTAAAATGAATTAATTGTATTAATTATAATATCTTGCTGTTTTTTTTTCAATGTATAATAAATTGGAATACTTATAGCTTCTTTAAAATAATTTTCAGCTTCTGGAAAATTATTAAATCTATAATTAAAGTTTTTTTTATATAAGTTATGACGATATATCGGCGCATAATGAAGATTGGTAAATATTTTTTTATCATTAAGTTTTTTTACAATTTCATTTCTAATTGATTTTTTAACTCTAATTATAAAAAGATGATATGTAGACAAATTATTTTTTTTAATTTCTTGAAAAATAATTTCTTTTGATAATTTTTTTTTATAATAATTTGCAATAGTGTTTCTTTTTTTAATAAACTTATCGAGTGATTTTAATTGAGAGGACCCTAGAGCAGCTTGAATGTCTGTCATTCTATAATTATAGCCTAAATTATTAATATCATAATGCCAAGGATTAATACTATACCTTTTTACTTTATCAGATTTATTTTCTATACCTTGATTTCTTAGGACTTTGATTTTTTCATAAATTTTTTTTGAATTAGTTAAAATAGCTCCTCCCTCTCCCGATGTAATAGTTTTAACTGGGTGAAAACTAAAGACAGTAATATCTGAATATTTGCTTGAACCAATTAAACTTCTTCCAATTTTAGCCCCCGACGCGTGAGATGCATCTTCTATAATCTTAAAATTATATTTTAATGATAATTTTTTTAACTTGATGAGATCTGCTGGATTTCCACCTAAGTGAACCGGCATAATAATTTTGGGCAGACTATATTTATTTTTAATTTTAGAAATTTTTTTTTCTAATAAATTTAAAGAAATATTAAATGTTTTAGGATCAACATCTACAAAATTTACTTTAGCATCACATAATAGTGCACAGTTTGCACTAGAAACAAATGAAATTGGACTGGTCCAAAAAATATCTTTATTTTTTAAATTTAATGCCAAACAGGACAAATGAAGTGCTGAAGTAGCACTATTTACAACTAAGGCATATTTTGATCCAAATTTTTTTTGATAAATTTTTTTCAAAATATTGAATTTCTGGGCCAGTAGTTAAAAAATTTGAATTTAGAACTTTTAAGACTTTTTTTTTATCTTTCTGATTAATGAATTGCCTGGAATAAGGTATCATTCTAAATCATTTTTTTTTTGACTATAAATTAATTTCATAATTTGGGCTGAAGTTAAAAATTCATTATTATTGCTGACATAAGAAAAATTTCGATTAACTTTTTTAAAGCCTTTTATCTCAAGCTTCCTATCAAAATTCGTAACAATATAGAAAGCTTGATTTTCATATGTATTTGAAGCTTCTTCATTGGGTATTAAAACTTCATTGATTTTTTCTCCGGGTCTTTTACCAATGATATTAATTTTTTTTGTATTATCTATCGCTTTTGTTAAATCTAAAATTTTATAACTTTTTGCTTTTGGAATAAAAATTTCTCCCCCATTCATTTTTTTTAATGCAAATAAAGCTGCATTAATTGCTTCATCTAAAGTTAAAGAAAATCTAGTCATATCTTTTGTTGTTACATTAAATCTTGGATTTTTTGAATTTAAAAAAAAGGGGATAACAGAGCCTCTTGACATCATCACATTACCATATCTCAACAAACTAAACTTGATATTTCGATTACCTTTGATAGCATTAGCACTTAAAAAGAGCTTATCTGAGCATAATTTAGTTGCTCCATATAAATTTTGAGGAGAAACTGCTTTATCAGTTGATAAGCTTAAAACTTTTGTGACTTTTGGACTTTCAAGCGAAGCTTCTAATATATTTTGAGCACCAATAATGTTAGTTTTAATGTATTCAATTGGATTGTACTCAGCTAATGGTACTTGTTTAAGTGCTGCCGCATGAATAATAATATCTACATCTCTAAAAGCAAATTTTAGCCTTTCTTTATCTCTTATATCTCCAATAAAATATCTTAAAAATTTATATTTTTTAATACTAAAAACTTTTTCCATTTCAAATTGTTTTAATTCATCTCTGCTAAAGATGATTAGTTTTTTAACTTTGATCTTTTTATCAATGATTGTTTTTACAAATCTTTTGCCAAAGCTTCCCGTTCCACCAGTTATAAGAATTGTTTTGTTTTGTAACATTATAAAAATATATATCTATTGGATTATAAAAACAAAATTTATATGTTTAAAAACTTGGAGAATTTAGAAGTATTATCTGCATGAAAATGGTGTCTTTTACTTTCAATAAACTTTTTAACTTGTTCCAAGTGCATTAAATGTTGTTTTTTATCTATCATTTTGTTCCAATGGTCAATATAATTAATAGGATCCATTTTATGATTTTTTAATTGATCGGTAAAATAAGCTTGTTTCTTTTGGCCAAAAAAATAATAATGAAGCAAATATTTAACTGAAAACTGTTCATAGATTTTGCTTACTACATTTTTATTAACTTTAATTCTCTCTAAATTGAATAGTGCTTTTTTGTAATCCTTAAGTCTACTAAAATTTTCTGAAAATTTATAAGCACTATACGGCCCATCATGCGAACAATTGAGAACAGGAATATTAAACAAAGGATATTCTCTAGAAACAGTTCCATAAACAGTTAAAACATAATCAATTTTTTTTAAGAGGTTAATGTTTTTTGTTTCTTTGGGTAACAATTTAAATCTGGAATATTTTGTAATAAGTGAATTCATTTTATCTAAGTTTCTGTCGTAATGATTTGGATGGATTTTTATAGACCATTCATAGTTTGTTTTGTTTGAAATTTGGCCTAGAAAATTTATCCACTCATAATGATCGCTAAAAATTCTATTTTTTCCATGAATATGTACTGCATCTGTAAAGCAATGCGCTGAAACTAACAAGCTAATAGGTTTATTATTCTTTTTTTTTCTATAATGATCGAAATTTAAATTATCCTTGTTAATAAATTTTTTAAGGACTTCTTTCTTAGCGATACGAATATATTGATTAGATATCTTTTTTGGAATTTTTTTGAAAATTTTTGGAAACGACGAAAAATCTGTATAAGTTAAATAATCATTTTTTGTTATATAAAATGAAGATACGTTATTAACACAATAGCAAGGTATTTTTTTAAATGCAGCAATTCTTCCAGGTAAAGATATATAATAACATGTGTGACTTATAATTAATGATTTAATTTTTTTATCATTCAAATATTCATACCAATACATAAACAATCCTACTGAATAACTTAAAAAATTAATAAATTCTTTATCATTAACATCAATTGTCAATTTTTTAAACTTATACAAATATTCATCGTAGATTAGGTCACCTACAGGAATTGATAGAATTTTTATTTTTAATATATCTTTTTTACTTCTTATGTTGGCCATAATATCTCTAAATATCTTTTTATTTTTTGTATTCATGATTGACTTAGGAAAAATGATATTTTTACTGCCAAGACACCTTGCAATATTATAATTGGGCAATCCTATTAAAACTTTAATATGGTTGTTAATTTTTTGAAAAAATGAGAGTTCGGTGGGATAATAACAATGAATGTCTGCATTGTATTTTTTGCTCAACACTTCTGCATAGTAAGAAAATGAAATAAATGAACTTACGTAATTAAAATGTTCAACTAAAATTTTATTTTTATTGACAGACTTTTTTCTTGGAAAAAATTTCTTGTTGTTTCTAATAAAATTTAAAATTATCTTTTTATCACAAAAATATTTATGTAATTTGTTAATTATATGCATATAATTTTTATCTGTTTATATTAAAAATTTATGAAATCAAATTCAAAAAAAATAATCATCTTAGGTGGTGGCTCAGAACAAGCCCCAGCTATTCAAATAGCTAAAACTTTAAAAATCACATGTATAGTTTTTGATAAAAATAAATATGCAATAGGAAGAAAAATTTCTGATTATTTTTTTCTTATAGCGTAACTGATTTTAAAAAAATATTTAATCAAGCTAAAAAATTTAAGATAAATGGTATAATGACCTTATGCTCAGATTTAGCTATACCTACTGTTGCCAAAATTTCAAATAAACTTAAACTTCCAGGAATATCTTTACGAACTTCTTTGCTATCAACAAACAAGAGTAAAATGAAGATGGTTTTTTTGGAAAATAATATTAATACTCCAGAATTTAAAATAATAAAAAATATAAATCAGTATCGTCAATTTGAGAGTGAAAATAAATTGCCATTAGTTCTCAAACCAACAGATTCATCAGGCCAAAAAGGAATATTTCTAATTAATAATAATTTAAATTTAAATGAAAAAATTGACTTAATAAAAAAAATAAGCTCAGATCAAAAAGTTATTGTTGAAAAATTTTATAAAGGATATGAAATAAATGTTGTAGCAATAGTTGAAAGAAAACATATAAAATTTTTATCGATATCACATAGAAAAACGTCATCAAAAAAGAATTTTGGAATTGCAACCCATCATGTCTACCCATCTAAATTAAATCATAACGATTTACTAAAAGTAAAAAAACTGTGTAAAAAAGCTATAAAAGCTATAGAAATAGAAGATGGTGTAGTTTATCCACAAATTTTAATGACTAATAAAAATGTATTCCATTTAATTGAGATCGCGTCACGAATACCAGGTGGCTTTATGAGAGAAATGGCCCATATGGTATCTGGAATAGATCCTATTGAATTTCTAATTAGGAAAATGATTGGAGAAAATAATGTATTTAAAAAAATTAAAAGAAAAAAAAGGTATAAATCAGTATATATAAAATTTTTTACAAAATTAGATTTCAAAAACAAAAAGTTTATAACAAATATAAATGGGCTAGAAAAAGCAAGAAAACAAGACGGTATCTACAAAATTTTTTTTAAAAAAACTAAAAAAATTCCTACGTTAAAATTATCTAAAGATCGATTTGGAGCAATACTTGCTTATGGAGAAAATTTAGGTGATGCTATCAAAAAATATAAAAAAGCTCTCAATAAAATTGAATTTATATTAAAATAATTTAATAAATTTCTATGAATATTTTAAAACAAATAAAAAAAAACAAGTATCCTTTTATAATAGCAGAAGTATCTGCAAATCATAATCAAAATTTTACAACACTAAAAAAAATTATTGACAAATTATTAAAAACAAAAGTTGATGCCATAAAATTTCAAACTTTTAAGCCTGATGGCATGACTTTAAAACTGAAAAAAGATGATTTTTTAATTAAAGAAAAAAATAGTCTTTGGAAAAATACATATTTATTTGATTTATACAAAGCATCAAGTATGCCCTGGGAATGGCAAGAAAAAATTTTTCCTTATATTAAAAAAAGAGGTAAAATCCCTTTCAGCAGCCCTTTCCATTTTGAGGCGGTCAATTTTTTAAAAAATATAAATTGTCCAATTTATAAAGTTGCTTCACTTGAAAATAATTTTTTTCCTTTAATTAAAAAAATAATTAATACAAATAAGCCAATCATAATTTCGACTGGAGCTTCAACTTACAATGAAATTCATGAAGTTGTAAAATTTTTAAAAAAAAATAATTGCAAAAATTATTCTTTATTGAAATGTACAAGTTCATATCCAGCTAAATACACTGATTTAAATCTTGACACTATACCTGTGATGATTAAAAAATTTAAATGTACTATAGGATTTTCAGATCATACAAAAGATGGTTTGGCTGCTAAAGTTGCGGTATCTATGGGAGCAAAAATTATAGAAAAACATGTCAAACTAGATAACAAATCAAATACCTTGGACTCTAAATTTTCAATTACAATTAGTGATTTAGAAAATTATATTGAAGATATTAGACATGTAATTGACATTAAGGGTGATAAAAAGAAGTTTTTAATCCCAAATGAAAAATATGCGAGATCAAGAAAAAGAAGTATTTATGTTGCTAAAAATATAAAAAAAAATGAACTTTTGACCCCAAAAAATATCAAAATAATTAGACCAGCTAGAGGTATGTCTAGTAAATTTTATTACAGAGTTTTAGGCAAAAAAGCTAACCGAAATTTAATTGCAGGCACACCTTTGTCTAAAAATCTAATAAAAAATAAGTTTAGATAATTTTATTTATTCTCTTAAATATCAAATTCTTTCCAGAAAGGAATTTTTTATTTAAAATTTTATTTTTATTAATAAAAGAATTAGAAATTTTATTATTTATTTTTATTTGATTTAGTTTATCATTACTTAAATTACCTAAATAATTAACGAACCCTAATTTTTGCCATGCTAGACAATTCTTAATTTGATTCTCTGCTATGCTACATGCGTATCTCTTTAAATCATAAAATAAGCTTTCAATTAAAATTGTACCTCCAGACAAATAAACTATTTTAGAATGAGCAAAAAATTTTGAAATATTTTTATTTTTTTTAATAAACTTAACTTTATTAGTTCCAAATTTGAGGCTATTTAACAGTATTTCTCTTGGGTCATTTTTTTGCAAAATAACAATTATATTCTCAAAATTATAAATTTTTAAAATTGTTTTTAAAACAACATAGGTAAAATTATTATCTTCTAAACCACCTCCGGAACATATTAAAATAAACTTTGATTTTTTTTTATAATTTTTTTTGAACTCATCTCTTAAAATTAGATATTTTTTACCTAATAAAAAGACCTGTCTTTTCTTTTTATGGAGCCGTTTTATATAATCTTTTTTTTTAACTAATGGATTTGCATTTATTATAACATCAGAATAAATCTTATTTCTATTTTGAAAATTATCAAATTGTATCCATTTGATTTTTTGTTGTAACAAAATTTTTTGAATATGATAATTAATTTTAAAAGTATCAATTATTAAAAAAAAATTATTTGAATTAATTTTTTTTTTAATAAAATCAAGATCAATTTTTTTTTTATGAATTGGAAACTTTTGGAAAACATTTTTATAAAAATTTTTAGTTATTAATTTTTTATTTATCCCAAATATATAACATTCATAATTATTTTTATGAAATATTTCAGCTAAAAGATGGCATCTATTTAAATGTCCAAATCCTATTATGTTATCAGCCTCAATTAAAAAAATTGCTTTTTTTTTAAATTTTATATTTTTTTTATATTTGATTGCATATTTGATTTTGGCCTCCCCCCAATCTTCAGGATAATCAATGTCACAAACTTTATTTTTATCAAAAATTATTGGTAAAGCTTTTCTCGAAAAAATATTAATACCTTTTGTAAAATGGTCTCTTGATCCAATATAAAACTGACCACAGTCAAAAAAATATTTTTTAAAATCTTGTGTTCTATTATTAAAATACTTTTTATTAAAAGGTATTGGTTGTCCTGAATTGCCAATTTTAAATGATCGTTGAATTGGATGACTATAACTACATGCTGAAAAAATATATTTTTTTTTGTTTAAAAAAATTTTAAATAAATTATCTATCTCATCTTTACTGATTAAAACACTTGTTGGAAATAAGCAGCAAATATTTTTAATTTTTATTTTTCTAATTTTTTCTATTTGATTTATTGTATCTATTATTACATTTCTTACAGGAACATTATCTTCAGATAATTTGGTACTTCTTAGAAATGGAACAGATGCACCAAATTTTTCAGATATTTTTTTTATTTCTTTACTCTCTGTGGAAACAACAACATAGTCGATTAATTTTGATTTTAATGCTTCTTTGATTACATAACTTATTATAGGTTTTCCAAAAAATAATTTAATATTTTTCTTTTTAATTCTTTTACTTGATAATCGTGCTGGTATAATTGCTAAATTCATTTTTTATAACAATATCTTTACAAATGATTTCTTATAAATTCATTAATATAGTTCTTGATATTAATATCAACATTACCTGATTGCTTAGAAAATTTTTTAAGAATTAAACTTGTATTATTTTTTTTTACATTTTTAAAAGTAAAATAATCATTTTTTAGATAAATATCCTCATTATTTTTATATGGAAAATATTTATATTTCATAAATAAGTACTCATAGATTTCTTGTTTATTAAAATCGATTTTTTTAATGTAATGATCTAAATTATTCATGACTTTGTTCAATTCTTTTTTGGATTTTACATGTAAGCAAAAATTATAATTTATGTGAGGGTTGTCACCAGTATTAATTACTGGTATTTTAAACATGGCATATTCATGTGCAATTGTACCGTGGTTGGTAATTACACATTTCGGGTTTAATTTAGTAATATCTATATGTCCTGTGTTTTTTTTTAAATACTTAACATTTTTGAACTTTTTTAATATGTCTCTGTGTATGTTCAAATTACCATCTAACTCGTTTGGATGGGGCTTATAATACCACTCATAATTATCCATAGTTTTTGATAGTTCTAAAAAATAATTTACCTGATCATAAAAATCATCAAAAATCATTTTTCTATAACGATGAGGATTATCTAAATAACAATGTGGAAAAATTATTATTTTATTCTTTTTTGAAATATTTTTTTTGATTTTATTTGTAATTTTTAATTTTCTATTAAATGGATTAGTTGACATATATGGAATATTTTTATCAAATTTGCCTGAGACTCTAAGCTTAAACAACTTTTTACCTATAGAAATTCCCTGTCTTTTTTGTAATTTTGAAAAACTTAAAAAAGTTTTTTTAAAATTGTAATAAGGTACCTCATTTACACAATTATTGTCCATTTTAAGAAATTTAAAAGTGCTATTACCTCTATTTTCAGCTCTTATTGTAATTACAGGAATTTTTTTATTTAAAGCTAATCTAGCTATTATTCCATAACTGATATAGCAGACATGACTTGGTATAACACATTTTACATCATATCTCAAAAAAAATAATTTTGAATCTTGATAAATTTTTTCAGCTTTAAAAAAGATAGTTTTCAATTTTTCATCATTTAAGTCTAGTGTTGGCTTGCTGTATTCTTTAAGATAAGAGTCATAAATTAAATCACCAATTAAAACATTATTTTTTTTATAACTTAATAATTTCTTTTTAGATTTTGCAAACTTGTTAAATTGTTTTTCAAATTTAAGTTTTTCATATTTATTATATTTAAATGAATAATTATATATTCCCTTCGATGCATTAAATGAATTATAAATTTTCTCAAGTTTGTAAGTAAATAATCTTGTTCTACTAAAAAATGTATCATGATGATTAAAATAAAAAAATTTTATTTCAGCTTTATAAAATATCGATAATAAATTTGTCAGATACGACCAAAAATGAATAAATGGTTTCCAATCAAATAAATCTACTAAGATTTTTTTTTCCCTATCTTTTTTTAAATTTCTTGAAGTGGTCCATTTTATTTTATTTGTACGAATGTAATGTTTGTCATATTTATTAATATGAATATTATTAATAAAATAAAATTTTAAAGATTGAGCCCTTTTTATAAAAATTTTAAAATGGTCATTAAACATCTAATATAATAAAAAATTACTTTTTCGAAATTTCCTCTAAATTGGAACTAATATACATTGATTTTAAAATCTTTCATATTTTAATTATTTGAATTTTAAAATCTATTTCAGGAAATCTTAAAATTTATATCTTCTCAATTTTTAAAATTTAATTTATTTTTCATTTAACTTTCAAAATTATCTTATAATTATACTATATATCAATAAAAATTTTCGATAATAAATTAATCATATGAAAATAATAATTTTTGGATCTGGATATCATGGAAGATTGGCAATGCGCAAAATGGAATATTATAAGTTAAAAAAAAATAGCATTTCTTTTATTGATAATAGTAAGGGAAAACATAATCAGAAATGTTTAGGTAAAAAAATTTTTCCTGTAAACAAATTAAAAGAGCTTGATTATGATTTGATTGTAATGTGTGGTAGAAATATTCAAAAACAAATTTTACAATTAAAAAAATTTAATATTCCTTCTAAAAAATATCTATTTCTAGGAAAGAGTGAAATACGTCCAAAAAAACAACTATTAAAAAAAAGGAGCAATCTATTTTATGTGATGCTTACAGAATTGATTCCAAAATTAGAAATACATAAAATAAATTATTGGATGGATTACTCTGGTCTTCTTTCACTAGTCAGAAATGAAAACTTTGGAGAACTTTCTGACATTGAGATTGCTATAGATTACAACAATATTAATAAAACACTTCAGGTTCTTAAAAGTTGTAAAACATTTAAAACAAATTTAATTTATGTTAAAAAAAAAAAATTTATATTGAGAAATGGCATAAAATTTAATCGTATATGTCTATTCTCTAAGTATAGAAAAAATAATATAGAGTTACCTCACATTGATATTATCATTAAAATAATTTCCAAAAAAAATACTTTCAATATGTTTTTAGAAAAAACATTTCCTATTAAATATTGGGAAAGAAACAGTTTTAAAAAATATAAGTCTCTTAATCTAAAGATACCACATTTAGCAAGAGAATACCTATGCATTCTGTATGGTAAAAATTGGAGAAAATCTACAGAATTTTGGGGGCTTCAAAATAAAAAGTTTAAATCAGTATCTAAAAAGTTTTATTATAATTTATTAAATAATTAAAATTTATTAAAATTTTTTTTAGTTTTAGTTATAATTTTTTTTGATATTTCCATTAGGTTTTTTTTATGAAAACTATCTACAATAAAATTTGAACCTTTTGGCATTCTCCATTTTATGTCATAACCTACTATATTAGGTTTTTTTTTAGATAAATTTTTTTTGTATGTATTTTTAGAGTCTCTTTTGATCAACTCTTCAATATTTGATTTCAAATAAATTTCGTAATAATTTTTTTTAAAAATTTTTCTATTATTTTTCTGTAAATTTATATCAAAATAAAGGCAAGAGATAATTAAATTAATTTTTTGTAAGTTACAGAATTGATAAAATTTAATATTTTTGTAATATTGATTAATTCTTGAAATTCTATCATATTTTCTCTTTTGATCAGTAAGTAGATTTGTTGTTTCACCATCAAACCATAGAGTATTAGGAAATTTTTTTTTATAATAATCATAGACTGACTTGCCTAAAGTAGTTTTACCTGCCCCAGAAAGCCCTGTGATCCATATTACCATTTTATATTAAATTTTGATTTGCGACTAATTAAATATAATTACATCTAAACCCAAAGATTTCAATGCATATTTGAGATCGATTTTAGTTGATAATAAAAATTTCTTAAATTTATTGTAATAATGTATTGAAATATATTAATTTTTATTACTAACATTTTAAATATAGTATATTGCCCAAAAAATTAATAAATAACTTAAAATCAATTAATGGAAACTTTTAAAAAATTACTATTCTTACTTTCATCTCGTGAGCAAAATCAAGTGAGTATGTTATTTTTAATGATATTAGTAATGACATTGATAGATGTTTTAGGAATTGCATCTATCCTACCCTTTATAGCAGTCCTGACAAATATAAATCTTATTGAAACAAATTACATTCTTAGTTCAATGTTTCAGTTTTCAAAGAAATTTGGTATTGAAAATAATCAACAGTTTCTTTTTACTTTAGGCGTACTTGTGTTTTTGCTTTTAGTTTCCTCTATAATTTTTAAAGCTTTAACAACCTATATTCAAGTAAGATTTGTTCAAATGCGTGAGTATAGTATAAGTAAGCGCTTGGTAGAAGGTTATTTACATCAACCCTATACTTGGTTTTTAAATCAAAATAGTGCTGATATTGGAAAAACTGTTTTATCAGAAGTAGGTTATATTATTGGAAACGGCATAAGGCCTTCCATAGATCTTGTAGCAAAAAGTGTGATTTCAATATCACTTATAGTTTTATTAATTATAGTTGATCCTGAACTTGCATTTGTAGTCGGTATATTACTTGGTGGGGCATATAGTTTAATTTTTTATTTTATCCATAACTATCTTAATAAAATTGGTATAGAACGTTTAAAAAATAATAAGTTGCGCTATTTAATAGTTAATGAAGCTTTTGGGGCCTCAAAAGAAGTAAAAGTAAGCGGAACAGAACAAAGTTATATCAATCAATTTTCTACTGCCGCAAAAACCTTAGCCAAAACTCAAGCCTATTCAGCTGTAATAGGTCTTTTGCCAAGATATATTTTAGAAATCATCTCTTTTGGAGGTATTTTGCTTTTGATGCTTTTTGTAATGGCGCAGACAGGAAGCTTAAATAACTCTTTGCCAATCCTAAGTTTGTATATTTTTGCTGGTTATCGTTTAATGCCTGCGCTTCAAAGTATATATGACTCCTTAACTAAAATTGCCTTTATTAGTCCTTCTTTGAATAAGTTGTACTATGATTTAAAGCAGCTTCAACCACCTAAAAAAAATATGAATATTAAATTAATATCTTTTAATAAAGCAATTACTCTTAAAAATATTTATTATAAATACCCAAACACAACTTTATCTAGTTTAAAAAATATTAGTCTTAATATTAAGGCTAAATCTACCGTAGGTATAGTGGGAACTACTGGAAGTGGTAAAACAACAACAGTAGATATAATTCTTGGTCTTCTTGAAGCTCAAAAAGGTACTTTAGAAGTTGATGGAAAAATTATCACACAACATAACACAAAAGCTTGGCAACGTTCTATTGGTTATGTTCCTCAACAAATTTTTCTATCTGATAACACCATTTCTGCAAATATCGCTTTTGGAGTTGAATCCAAATATATTAGTAAAGAGAATGTTGAAAAAGTTTGTAAAATAGCCAACTTAGATAAATTTGTATCAAACGAATTACCAAATAAATATGAAACAATTATAGGTGAAAGGGGAGTCAGATTATCAGGAGGGCAACGTCAACGAATTGGGATTGCAAGGGCATTGTATCATAATCCTCGATTATTAATTTTTGATGAAGCAACGAATGCTTTAGATGAAAAAACTGAACAAGCGGTATTAGATGCAGTAAATAATCTAAAAAAACAAATAACTATGATCATAATTACTCACCGTTTTAACACTTTGAGAAACTGTGATAAAATTTTCAAAATCAATAAAGGTGAAATTATTAATGAAGGAAATCTTTCTGATTTTAATTCAATTAAATAAATCTAATATTTCTCGTAACTTAAAATGAAATTCTTAAAAAAAATTTTTTCTCCCTTTTTTTTATTTTTTTCATTTTTACTAATCACTTATACATATTATCAATCAGAAATTTATTTTGATGGTGACAAAAGAGAGTATTATTTAATTTATTATATTATTTCATTTATATTAATTTTTTTTTCAATCACTTCATTTTTTATAAATGATAAGATAAAAGAGTATCTAATCATCTCAAGTCTATATATTGTTGCATCATTATATTTATTTGAAGGTTATTCAATTTTCACTAATCAACTATCAAAAGAACAAAAATATGAAAAAAAAACTAAAAACAGGTGGGATAAAAGGACAATATTAGAAATTTATGAAGATCTAAAAAAAGAGGGCAAAAATATAACAGTAAAGGGCATTCCAGCAAATTATATGAATAAAGGATACTCTATATTTCCTTTTTCAGGCATATCAAATACTGAAACTATTTATGGTAATGAAAATGGATATTTTTTTATTTATAAGAGTGACAGGTTTGGTTTTAATAATCCTGACAAAGAATGGGATAAGGAAATAACTGAATATTTTTTGGTTGGAGACTCTTTCACTCATGGTTGCTGTGTAAATAGACCAAATGATATTGCTTCGGTTATAAGAAAATTATCAAACAAATCTGTTTTAAATTTAGGTTATAATAGCAATGGTCCTTTAATAGAATATGCTATTTTAAGAGAGTATCTTAAACCGAATGTTAAAAAAGTAATATGGTTATACTATGAAGCCAATGATATAGATGAATTAACAATAGAACTAAGCGATAAAATCTTAATAAATTATATGAATGATTTAAATTTCACCCAAAATTTAAAGCAAAATCAACATAAAGTTAATAAATTAGTTAAGGAAATATTAGATGAGAAAATTGAAGAAGAGGTTTTTAAAATAAAAATTCCAAACTTTATAAAACTTACAAACACAAGAACTTTAATTTATCCACCATCTCAAAATTCAAGAAAAGAACAGCAAACACTACAACCAGAATTTAAAAGAATTTTAAAAATATCGCAAGAGCTAGTAAAAAAAAATAATTCAGAATTATATTTTGTTTATTTGCCGGAATTTAACAGATATAGACAAAACTACAGTAACAAAAACTATAAATTAATAAAACAAGCTATAAATGAACTCAATATTCCTTTTATTGACATTCATCAAAAAGTTTTTATGAAAGAAAAAAACCCTCTAGAACTCTTTCCTTTTGAAGGTGTCGGACATTACAATATAGCTGGTTATAAAAAAGTTGCTGAAACTATCTATAAGTTAACGAAAAATTAGTTGTTAAAATGAAAAACAAATATGTTAAAAAATCAAGTGATAGAAGTTTTGGAATAGTTTTTTTCATTTTCTTTTGTCTAGTTGCTTGCTACCCACTTTTGAAAGGTGACAATATAAGATTATGGTCTCTAATTATAGCTTTTATATTTTTATTTTTAGGAATTATAAACTCGAGGTTACTTGCACCTATAAATAAAATTTGGTTCAAATTTGGTTTATTCTTAGGTAAAATTATATCACCAATAGTTATGTTTTTAATTTTCTTTATTGTTGTTACACCTATAGCTATTTTAATGAGATTATTAAAAAAAGATTTGTTAAACATAAAACTAAATAATGACGAATCTTATTGGATAAAAAAAACAGGACCTAAAAGTAAAATGAAAAATCAATTTTAATATGAGTTTCCTTAAAGAATTTTTCAATTTTTTAAAAGTTAGGAAAAAATATTGGCTTTTACCAATTATAATAGTCCTTGTTTTATTTGGTGGTTTGCTTGTTTTGAGTCAAGGTTCAGCAGTTGCACCTTTCATATATACAATTTTTTAGATGAATTCTATTTTGGGTATATCCGCCTTTTACCATGATAGCGCTGCGTGTATTTTGATAAATGGCGAAATAATTGCTGCTGCTCAAGAGGAAAGGTTTACTCGAAAAAAACACGATTCTAGTTATCCTCACAATGCAATTAATTTTGTTTTATCGTATGCAAAACTTAATCTTAGTGATGTAAACAAAATAGTTTTTTTTGAAAAACCTTTTTTAAAATTTGAAAGGCTTTTAGAAACATACGTTGCCTTTGCTCCAAAAGGGTTTACTTCTTTTAGTAAAGCTATGCCAATATGGCTTAATGAAAAACTTTTTCAAAAAAATTTACTATTTAATAAATTAAAAGAACATGATGTTAACTATAAATCAGACGAAAATATTTTTTTTTCAGATCATCATTTAAGTCATGCAGCAAGTGCTTTTTTTCCATCACCTTTTGAAGAAGCTATAGTTTTAACTGCTGATGGAGTTGGAGAGTGGGCAACAACTACTGTTGCTATCGGAAAAGGTAATAAATTAGACATCAAAAAAGAAATACACTTTCCACACTCTCTTGGTTTGCTTTATTCAGCTTTTACTTACTACACAGGATTTAAAGTTAATAGTGGAGAATATAAGCTCATGGGATTAGCTCCATACGGTGAACCAATATTTGAAGACAAAATTAAACAACTGATAGATATTAAGGCTGATGGAACATTCAGACTTGATCAGAGTTATTTTAATTATACAACTGGTTTAACAATGACTAATAAAAAATTTCATAAACTTTTTGGTCAATCTCCAAGAAATCCAAAAGATGAAAAGTTAACCCAATTTCATATGAATATAGCTGCATCTATTCAAAAAATTACTGAGGATATAATGATAAAATTATCAAAGTCTATTCGTGATGAATTCGGCATTAAAAATCTTTGTCTAGCCGGAGGTGTAGCTTTAAATTGTGTTGCTAATGGAAAAATTCTAAAAGAAAAAATATTTGATAATATATGGATACAGCCAGCAGCAGGGGATGCTGGTGGATCTTTAGGAGCAGCTTTAGCTTTATTTTATTTAGATGAGGGTAATGAAAGGCAGGTAAATCAACAAGATAATATGAAAGGTTCTTATTTGGGACCTGAATATTCAAGAGACGAAATTAAAGAGATACTTGATGATGTAGGAGCTAAATATCAGATATTTAATGATGAAGAGTTGTTTGAAAAGGTTGCTAAAGACTTGTCAATGGAAAAAGCTATAGGTTGGTTTCAGGGTAGAATGGAATTTGGGCCACGTGCACTAGGTGGACGATCTATTTTAGGTGACCCAAGGTCTGAAAAAATTCAGAAAACTCTTAATCTCAAAGTTAAATTTAGAGAAAGTTTTAGGCCTTTTGCGCCATCAATTTTAAAAGAAGATTTACAAGAGTGGTTTGATATTAATGTGGACAGCCCATACATGTTATTTGTATCAAACATTAAAGATGAAAAACAAATCCCTATGACAGAAGAACAAAAAAAATTATTCGGAATAGACAAACTAAATATAAAAAGATCCAAAATTCCAGCAGTTACTCATGTAGATTATTCCGCGAGAATACAAACAGTCCATAAAGAAACAAACCAAAAATTTTTTAAACTTATCGAAAAATTTAAAAAATTGACAAACTGCCCTATTCTTGTGAATACATCATTCAATATAAGAGGAGAGCCAATTGTCAATGATCCCTATGATGCATTTAATTGCTTTATGGGAACTAATTTAGATAAATTAGTCGTTGGTAATTTTTATTTAGACAAGAAAAAACAAAATCTAAATTTAAAAAATGACCATAAAAGTAAATTCGAATTAGATTAAGTCTAAAAATGTTTATATTATGATATTTTTTTACAATAGTTTGATATAACAATATTTTTAATGTCTAAAGTAATGCAAAAAAAAATTAAATTTTTAAAAAAACCTTTTGAATATATCTTAATAGAAAATCTTTTAAATAAATCTTTTTTAAAAAAACTTAATTTAGAATTAACTACTATAGAAAAAAAATTAACCAAGAAGGTTATGAGTGGTAGATATAGAATACGTAATACTGATTATAATTTTAATTTATTGATAAAGAAAAAAAGTAAATGTTATGAATTTTATAAATACTTGAAAGATAAAAAAACTTATAAAAAGTTTAGTAAATATTTTTCAAGAATTCACTTTAAAAAGACAAATGAAGAATTAAAAAAAGAAAAAAAATGGTTTTATTTTGACTATTCAGTATCAAAAAAAGGTTATTATAGAGAGCCTCATAGAGACTCGGATAAAAGATTATTAATAACAATATATGCAATAAATGACCATCCAAATAGTGAACTATATTTTTATACTTATAAAAACAATGATAAATTAAAAAAATATAATGTAAGAAGACCATCTCCAAATCGACTTAAATTAATCAAAAAAATTAATTTGAGAAAAAATCAATTAATCATATTTCCAAATGTGGACAGTTTATTTCACTCAGTTAAAAAGTACAAATCATCAAAAAAAAGATACTTTTGTTATGGCTCCTATACACTAGGTGAAAAAAGAAATTAATTTATTAAAAAACAACCATTCATTTAATGCATTATTAGTGTAGATTATTTTATTATGATGTTTAATTTTAACATTATCTAAATATGAAAAATAATTTCTGTAAAATCTGTTATGAAGAAAAAAAAATTGAAATTAATATCAATGATTTTTTTTTAAGAACTGATTCTAGAGATAAAAAATTAATTAATTATAAAAATTATATATGTTTTAATTGTGGGAATATTTATCACCTACCAAATATTAACAAGGCAAAACTTGTAAAATACTATCAAACAAAATATCGAAATTCAGATGCCAACATAAAATTATCTCAAGGTAATATAGATCTTCCTCTTAACTTTAAATGGATAAATCCTAGTTTTCATAGATTTCATGCTTTTTATGAAATTATGAAAAAAAATAAGATTTTAAAGTCAAAAAAAAAAATAACAATACTTGATTATGGTTGCTACCATGGAGCATTTTTATATGCATGTAAAAAAATTTTTAATTTTAAAACTATCGGAACCGATTATAATAAAGCAGCATTAAAAATGGTAAAATCTGTTTTTTTAGTTGATGAAGTTTTTGAGACAAAAAATAATTTTTTTACAAAAAAAATCAATGCTGACATAATTTCGATGATGCATGTATTGGAACATCTAGATGATCCTGTCAATTTTTTACATAAAATAAAAAAAAATACTTTAAAAAAAGAGGGATTATTATATATAGAGGTTCCAAATCCATATTCTAACCCTTTAGATGACCCAACACATCTAAATCTATATTCCCATGATACAATTAAATATCTCTTAAAATACTGTAACTATGAAATATTACATATAGATCAAAGAGGAATGTATGATCACAATCTAGTTTTGAGAGATAATAATAAATTGAACATTCATATTTTAGCTCAATCTTCAAGAAAAAAAAAAATGTATGTAAGAAAAATCATGATTGGAAATAGAGTTTATGATGAACTTCTGAAAGAAAGAAAGTCTATTGGAATGAAAATACTAAGTAGACAAACTAAAAAAACACTGAGAGTCATTTTAACGATGATTAATACGATTAAATTTTTTAGTATAAATTATTTTTCACCTAGTTTAGCAATAAAATTTAAAAAAAAATAATAATAACTTTTGTTTGGTTAAACAGTTTAGATTTCAAACTAACTTCTACATACTCAATAATAATTATTTAAAAATCATTCTTGCTTTCTTTAAATCTTCAGGAGTGTCAATATTTATATGTGAATAATTCGTGATAGAAGCATAATTTTTTTTAAGATATATATTTTTTGCTTTTAAAATTTTAGAAATCTTAAAAATATAGAATATACCATTTCTTATATAAACATCTTCAAGCTGTTGTCTCGCAAAAACTTTTTTTCCATCATTTTCATAAATATAAATAAATTTTTTGTTTACCAATCTTAAAATCTTTTTTGGATGAAATTTTTTATCAACCTTAGAAATTGACCAACTAGAGTCATAATTTTTCCTTATTAAATAATACAATGCATTTTTTAATTGGGAAATTTTTCTTATTGGTGAAGTTGGCTGTAAATAAACTATATAATCAAATTTTTTTTTTTAAAGTATTTTTATTTTTTAATACTTCACTAATAACATCAAAATCAGAGGCATGATCTTTTGAGGTAAATTTTGATCGTTTAAAAATTTGAAATTGTAGTTTTTTTGCATGATTAGAAATTTTTATACTATCTGTTGATACTATTGTTTCATCAAAAAAATTACATTTTTTTATGAAATTTGCTGTGTGTTCAATTAAACTAACATTGTTTATTTTTTTTAAGTTTTTAAGTCTAATTCCCTTGCTGCCTCCTCTTGCTGGAATTAATGCAAGTATTTTTTTATTATAAAACATTCCAATACAAACTTAGTACCAAGATCTAACTATTGTTTTTCTTTGGAATCTTTTCAACTTTTTAATTTTTAAATTTTGATAATGAGAATCACTTTTAATACTTTTGGTCGAAATTTCGTCAAAAATACAACCGTTTGTCCCTGCTTTAAACTTATGTCGAGATTGTTTTTTAATATCGACTATGTCTCCTGATTTCAATTTTTTTACTTTTCCATTCAAAGTTAGAAACAAATTTCCTGACAATATATGAAATGTTTCATTTTTAATTTTATGATGGTGTAAAGGATGTGTTTGATTGGGCAACATAACAATAATTTTTTTAGCATATTCTTTATTTATTAAATTAAATAAATAACAACCAACTTTATTAAAATTTTCTATACCCCTATGATGAGATATCTCCATTTCAAAATTTTTACCAACAGAAATCTTATTTTCATTAAGTATACCTCTTACATTGTGAATATATTCCCATATTTTTAGCTCTTTAATTATATCATCGTTATGCTCTAATAATCTGGTGCGAATTGGATAATCTTTTTTAATATTTGCTTTTAACACAATTTTTCTTTTAACATTATTTGCAGAAATTTGATTTTTTTGAAGAGGAAAGGCTAAATAAGAATTTTTTTGATCTAGTATAGTACCCTTTTTTAAATCATATTTTGCATATAATCCTCTCTGTAATGTTTTTAGTGTATCAATTTCTTTTTTAATTATAATTTTGTTATCATTATTATTGTAACTTAAAATTTTATTTACATTTTTTAAGTTTTCTAAATAATTTTTAAATGTTTGAGGTTTCATTGAATACTTATTCAAATTATAAATTTTAGAGTCTATCCCTATATGTCTTTCAAAAATTTCTGCACCACATGCTTTGGCTAAAGCTGAAGGCAAAAACATCTCAGGGTCTTCATGGGTTGACCAGCCTATTGGAGTTCCTGGGTATCGTTTCTTCATTGTTTTAATAAATGAAATTTGTAGATCAAAATTATCACTTGGGTATATAGAAACACAGTGCATGAGAGCAAAGTTCTGATGATTCTTGCTCATTATTCTTACTATTTTATCTATTTCTAAAATTGTAAGACCACCTGTAGATATAATTTTAGGTATTCTATTTTTTACAACTCTATTTAAAAGACTAAAGTCATTTGCTGAAACACTTGCAATTTTTAAGAAATCAAATTTAAAATTTTCAATAACTTTTACAGAGTTTTCATCAAATGGAGTACAAGCAGTTAAAAAATTTTTTTTTTTAGCAAAATCAAAAAGTTTTTTAAATTGAGAGATTGTTAATTTTGTATCTAAAAACCTTCTTACATATTTGTTATCTGTGTTAACAAAACTTTTATGGATATATGTATCGTAATCTCTAAGTTGAAATTTAATTGCAGACTTTACTTTATTTTTTTTCACAACCTCCGAAAAATCTTTTATAATTTTACGTGCATGTTTTACATCACCAAAATGATTATTGGCTAAATCTAATATAAAAAGATTCCTGAATATATTATGCATTTTTACAAATTGAGTTAATTAACATTTGAGTTTCTAGACCTTTTTTAAGGTTTACGAAAGACTCTTTATATTGTTTGCTAGTGTTCACTTTATAGATATGATTAATCTCATTTACAAAATCGACTGATCTTTTCTTTTTAAAATATTTTAGTATTGTTAAGTTCGTTTTCAAGTCAGTTTTCTTAACTAAATCATATTTTTTATTAAAATTAAAAATTAATTCAAATTTATTATTTTTTGTGTAAATGCAAACTGATTTATTTGCCGGTTCAGATATTAGATCCGAAACATAATTGATTGAAAAATTTTTAATTTGCCAGCTTACGTTAACATAAGAGTCGTAGTAAATTTTAGTATTTTTTTTCTCTAAATGTCTAAAGTAAAATAATTTTTTTGGTAATTTAAATTTTAAGATATCTGATAAACAAACTATGATATGCAAACCATGTGAATGTTCATGAGTACATCCTCCTCCATAAGCTAAATTTCCTAAATATGTAGAATACTCATTTTTGTTCCAATAATGTGCATTTAAAATTCCTTTCCACCCTTCTTGCCATTTAACATTTATCATCTTGATATTGTCTTTATTGATATTTGCAATGGATCGCCTAAAATATTCAAAAGCTTTGCTGATCGAATGATTATATCCAATAAATATTTTTTTCTTTGTTGATAATAAGTGCAATTTTTTTTCATTAAATTTTATTTTATGAGATGTGAAGGGTTTTTCGATCATGATTTTTTCAAAATTTAAGTTAGCAAAAATTTTTTTTATCAAATCATTATGGGTTATAGGAGGTGTACCAACCATAACAAGATCAAAATTTTTTTTTAATTTAAAAACTTCATTATAGTTTATTAATTTGATATTTTTATCCCATTTTGAATATCTTGAAGGGTAAATTTTATTTTTCATTCTCATCAAAGCATCAAATGATATGTCTGTAATATTGACTGTTAAATTCACTTGCCTACATGCATTTGCTAGATGATTACCAATTGAACCAGATCCAAAAATTAAAACTTCTTTAGTCATTTATTTATTTTCTAAAAGTATATTTGATATTCAATTCAGATTTATTTCATTTATAATGTTTCTAGTCTATTATTAACATTATATGTAATAAGTGAAATAAAACATGGAATTTATAAAAAAAAATATTATACTAATTTTAATATTTAAATAAAACGCTTCAAACTGTTGTAAACTTATTTAAAATAAACAAATTTTTAGCCTAAATTTTTTAATATTTTTACTTTAAAGTTATTATGAAATCCTTGTTTTTTCGATTTGAATTGTTTTCTGTTACAATTTTACCAACCATTTAATAGTATTTTTTTTATGTAAATTTAAAATATTTTTTTTACAATTTAATAACACCTCCTTGTGTGTATCAATAGTTGCACCAGCTGTATGTGGAGACAGAACTACATTGTCATTATCTAAATAAATATCACCTTTTTTAGTTGGTTCCCTGATAAATACATCAAAACCAGCTCCCTTAATCCTATTATTTTTTAGCATTTTATTTAAATATTTATTATCAACTAATCCTGCTCTAGAGACATTAATCAAAATAGAATTTTTTTTCATTAAACTTAATAATGATTTATTGATTATATTTTTTGTCTCCCTGTTATAATGTAGATGTAATGAAACTACATCCGAGATCTTGAACAATTTGTCTAAAGGTAAATATTTTGCGTTTAAATAATTTTTTTTTTTTCTTACAATATCATTAAAATAAATATTTGCTCCAAATGCTTTGCAAATACGCGCTACTTTTTTTCCTACATTTCCATATCCAACCAAACCAATATTTTTATTAGAAAGATTAAAACAATCGAGACCATGTGAATTACCTTCCCATTTTCCTTTTTTTGCTATGTTGTTAAAATAAATTATTTTTCTAAATACAGATAAAATTAATAGTATTGTATGCTCGGCTACTGATGTTGAGTTGACTGATCCATTATTAGCTAATGGTATCTTGTTTGTTTTAATTGCTTTTATGTTTAATTTTTCGTAACCCGAACTCCAAATTTGAATTAACTTTATGTGTTTTGCATTATCGAGTACATCTTTGTGCAAAAAACGTCCAGGTGTTAAAAGCAGTACGTCTGCCCATTTAACATTTGATATTTGTTTTTCTAAAGATGAATTATAATTAATTGATCTAAAATTAATAGATTTATGAGTAAAAGTTTTAATTGTAAGTTTTCTTAATTGACTTGGTATTCTCGATTTATAGTAATTTAAAACATTGAGCTTCATCTAAATTTTGTAAATTATTTTAATAAAATTTAATTAATATCAACAATTATCATAAAAAAATAAATTTACATTCAAACTGTCAGTTTTTAATTGATGCCAAAAATAATAACCGTGTATCAATTATAAAAAATTTTTTTCAGTGCATAAATCAAGCCAATTGAGCTATTAGTACCGGTCAGCTGCACGCATTACTGCGCTTCCACACCCGGCCTATCAACGTGGTGGTCTACCACGGCTCTATAGGAAGAACTAGTTTTGAGGT
>MDTB01103497.1_pt1 | contig 26131 bp, 21 predicted proteins | sample 811161 | NCBI WGS metagenome assembly MDTB01 (sample SAMN05326650, study PRJNA326480) | marine metagenome | isolation source: seawater | place: Mediterranean Sea | collected 2009 | reverse complement strand
TGTTCATTACTACCAATAATAATCTCGTGGAAAGTGCTCGTTTAGTTTATTGTCATCTTTTTGAAATACAACGTGAAAATAATTTTTTAAAACATTTTTACAAAATTTTTGACTCTGAAAAGCTGACACCAATAGAGTTTATGGATATTTTTTATTACATATTTGATGAGCAATCACGTTACAAAGAAATTAAATTAAATAATCTTAAATTTTGGGAAACATTTTTTTCTAAACTTTTAAAATTCTTTCCTAACAACGATCAAAGAAAAGAGTTATTGAGATTTAGTGATGATGAATTACTGTTTATTAGAGGGGTTTGTAAATATAATAAAAAATTACGAAATCTTTATGGTGAATTATTTGATGAAAGCTACAATTTTTCAAAGATTCTTTTAAAAGATTTAGAGTTAATAACAATTTCTTATATTCCTAATATAGAATTCCATAAGTGTTATTATTATTTATCCAACATTGTAAATATGTACTTAGAATCTGAGGAGTATATTAATTTGACTAAGGACATATTTAATGAAAATGACTTTCACACACAAGATTTTCTCATTGTAGAGCCTTTAAAAGTATTTAAACAAAAGTGTTCTAAGCATAAGATTATAATGTTTCTGAACTCAAGATTTATGAGTAATTTAATATATCCTTTCCCAGATATCCAACTCAGCTATATGATTAATAAATCGCTTATTGTAAATATTATTTTGTTCGTTTTCTCCCAATTAAGTACTCAAAAACATACAAATTTACAAATACCGTATATAAAATTATCAATTGACAGCGATGTTATAATTCCGGAAGAAAATACAGTTAGATATTTATCTGATTTAATTCGTGTAATTATCGGATTTTCTTTATTAAATCTAAAATTTAATTGTTTGTATCAGAAATTCCTAGTTTTATCTGATTTAAAGGGCATAGAAGCAATGAGCTTATTTAGAGAATATTCAAATGAAACCAAAATAATATTTGAAAAGAATTTTATGGCATATGATGTGTTTGCTTCTCTACGTGAAACAATGAATAAAAACTTTGATGAATACTCTGATGAATCCCTATCAAAACTACACAAAGTACTTGATTTAAAAAACAAAGATAGTAAAGAAATTGACTGTTCTGTCCTTCGTCATTTTAATAAGGATAAAGAAGCCCTTGAAAATATTGCTGACATTATGAATTTTGATTATATTGTAAAAACTTTATTGTCAATAAACCCTGATAAGAGAAAGATGCTTTTATTTAATGTTATGAATCAACCTCCAACTGGGCCTTTATTTTTTACGGATTCATTTGCATCCGTATTTTCAGATCTTGTAGGTGAAGTTGAAAAAGAAAAAAGTTATGAGAGGTTCCATGAGCTTAATAAAGGATTTTTTAATGTTACAATTAAAAGAGAAGGTAGCAATACAACAATAAAAGCATCACAGGATACTAGCATTAGCAATAAATTGGATGATGACGATTTAAATATGAGTAAAATATTGCGCGAACATTATCCAAAATTATACTGTGAACGCTTTTTTTAACATTAAAAAGATAAGATATATGTTTGTTAGACAGTGTTTTACTTTATCATTCTTTTTTTTTTGAATGAAAATCAATATTTTCCTTATATCAAAAAAGGATGTGAAATTTCATATTGAATAAAAAATACAAATTAATCATATGTATATGTAACTATATTATGCTGGATATTATAGTTTTTTTATTTCAAATAATTGATTATCAATTAAATCTAGAAGAATAGGGAAGTGGTGTTATGTTCATCTGTATTTTCAATACGCTGAATATTTGAATTTGAAAAATGAATCCTCTCATGTATTGTAAAGGAGCAACCATTTTTAATTACTATCTATGGTTATATTTTTAATATCATGCAGTACATTTAAGTAGATGTATGATTAATTATAAAAGACCAAAACTGACTATAAATGATACATTTACAAAAAAAATGATGACATACATCTCCTAATATTGAATTTAGTAATTAGATAGATGTTTCATAAAAAAAGACTAAGATTTTCCTTTATAACTCAATTACACAATTTTCCCTTTTTTCGTCCCCGTTATATGATGCTTGACCAACACAATGCTTACTTTTTCTTAGACATTTAATAAGATACTTTGAATCAAAGAAAAAGTTATTTTTAATTGCATTATAATAACCTACTATTTTATTTTTCTCATCTTTAATGGAGTGTTTCGCATTAGTGAATTTAAAGGTAACACAAGCCATTGTAAAGGAGCTTTTCTTTTCTGTGTTTTTTAAATTGCAACTGATATGCTTGGTTTGGTCCTGAATATCTATTGTGATTTTGCAAGGGAATTTGTTTCTAGCTTCAAAACTTACAGATTCACCAAGACGAAAATATTTGTTAAAGAATCTTCTTGGCTTATTAAGCTGCGATGTATCTAAAGGTATTGTGTATATTTTTTGTGATCGAATTTCTTTAAAAAGTAATTCCAATGATGTTTTCAATGTTAAAACATCTGGTTTTAAAGGATGCTGATTTTCTTTTTTACTACGATACTTTTCTTTATTTAATATTCTACTTTTTCCAAAATCATCTGCCATGAAACCCTCCAGAGAGGTATACTTAGGTAACGGTGGTGCAGGTTTTTTATGATCTGCTATGGGGCTTTTTTTCCCTCTTAAAACAGATTCATCAATGCGAAGCATTTTTACTTCTTTATATTCAATTAGCGGTTCAATATTCGGTGGTAAAAGGATTTCACTATCACAAACACCAAATTCATAACGCTTCACAAGTAATTGATACTCGATTTCAGCTTTCTCTACTTTTGTTGGATTTGAAAATAGACTGATGTCTTTTAAACGTAAGCAGCGGTCTTTAGCGCTTAATATTTTATAAACTTCTCTAATTTCGTTACAAATCTTAAATGCGAGTATCTGGCCACTTTCTTTGTCATATCCAAAAATTAATCCTATTAGTCTAATTTGCCAATGAGACTTGTTTTGTCCTGTGATCATTAATTTAGCTTCAAAGAGGGGAGATCCAGACTGGCCATTCTCTTTTTTATGGGGTGTTTCAAGGTTTAATTTAAGCAAGTCTGCCAAAGCATCTTCTGGTGTTACAAAGTGTATTTTGCGATTTAAGGTAGGTTGATGAGGATCGATATAGAAAAAGTGGCTCCCATTGGCGCTAGGATATTCATCAAATTCAAGGGGTAAAGCCTTATGTGGTCCCACTGCGTTCATTTTTCCAATAAATTGATCGGGGTAGTAACCCAGAGTGCTAGGTCTACGATAAAAAAAGCCTGTTTCTGTTTGTGGTTCTAGATATACATCATTTATTTGAAGCATATCTAGAGCTAATTGATCTGAAATAACATGAGCATCACTGAGCAAAATATCTTTTGTTAGCCAGCATCCAGAACCGTAGTGTCGATTTGTCTCAAGTGGTATTGCATATTCAGTAAATTTAGAAATTGTACTCATCAATTCAGCCTTAGCTTCAAAAGCTAATTGGCATTGGTGTAGATAACTTTCTTCAACTAATTTGAATTCTCTTTTATATTTTTCATGTGCTTCTATATATCCAAGCATTATTTTCCCCCATTCAATTGATAGTATAAAGTTTATATTTTTATAAATATATTTAATATAACAATTTTATAGCTTTAATTAATCTCATATTAGGCTAATCTCTCAAGGTCTATTGAGATATGGTCGATTGGCATATTAATCTTATTAGCATAATATACTATAATAGCAATATGGCTTGTTTATTCCGGTAAGAAAAATTACCGGAATTATGGAGTATCTATGTCAGTACAAACAATCAACAATTTTATCCGCCCTCATTCAACCCAACAAATCATTTATACCTTACAAACTGGACATAGTATGCCGTTTGAATCGTTTTTGAGGTCTTGTGAGGCGCAATATTCTTTTCCAGGCTTAATGGATACTTCCACTTACTTATGTAATGTCTCATGTGCTCATATTGTGTCGAGTGTGCCAGTTGTTAATCACGACATGTTATATTTACTGTTATCTGAATTAAATACTGATTTACCACCTGATTATTCGAATAAACTACAAGATTTTCTTAACGAGCTAAATAAATCTGATGGTGTGTTATCAAGCTTTAAAGATTTTTTAGAAACAATTAAATCTAATAGCTTTAAAATAGCTAAGGAATATAAAGGCTCTCTTGATAAATATCAATCAGAGCTCGTTCCTTTCATTTCTAAAGAATTTGGTATAGATAAATGGATAAAAGAATTATTAATTAACGACAATGACTCGATTAAATCTAAATTATCAGGTGCTGGAGTTCCTGCTGACAGTAAACTCTATGACTCATTTAGTAAAGAGGAACTTATTATTGCGTATCATCAAGGCATTAAAAATGTTTCTTCATTGTATGATCAAGCAAATGAAGTAAAAAATACCTTAGAGAAATTTAAACAGCAATTTGTTAGCCCAACATTTGATAATGTATTAGTTCAAGCCAACGCAAAATCCAATGAAAATCAAGTCTTAGAAAACAACTATAAGCATCTTCTTGATCACATTAAGAAGTTTAAGGAGGAAACCTTATCACATGTTCCTGATATCAGAAATGTTGATGATATCCAGCTACTATCCCCCCCTTCTCCGTCATCCTCTAATTCATAGAAAATACAGCTAAACTAAAGCGTTGATTTAGCTATTCGATGATTCCTCTGGAAACCATGCTGGGAATGGATCGTTCATTGATTCTATATCATGAGATTTCAAATAATCATTTACAAGACATGAATCAAGCTGTTTACGTATTTCTACCTCATCCATATCTCCTTTAAGACCAATAAATACAATTTCTTGTCTTCGATCCCCATATTCGTCTGACCAATTCTCATGAACGGCATTATTGAAGTCTTCAGTTTCAGGCCAATCTTCCCTCGGCACAGCATCCCACCAGCGTCCAAACCCCTGATGGCTAATAAATGCTCCCGCTTTTGAAATCTCTCCTACAAATTCTGGGCGTGTTGCTATCCAAAAGAAACCCTTAGCCCTTACAACGCCAGGCCATCCTGCATTAAAGACATTATGGATTTTTTCTGAATGAAAGGGAGCGACAGCTCGATATACAAAGCTAATAATCCCATATTCCTCTGTTTCTGGAACGTGATCTTTAAAATTATTTAGTTCTTGAGCCCATAAAGGATGCATTTGGGCTTCATCAATATCAAATAATTTAGTATTAATAACCTCTTCGAGGACTACTTTTGAGTATGAAGTATTAATTACTTTAGCTTTCGCATTTAGACTGCGAACAATTGCATAAACTGTTTTAAGTTCTTCCTTGGATACCAAATCAATTTTGTTTAAAAGAATAACATTTGCAAATTCAATCTGTTCAACAAGAAGATCAACTAGCGTTCGATCATCATCTTCTCCTAGACTCTCACCTTGGTCTTTAAGAAAATCTGTAGAACTATAATTTTTGATTAAATTTGCTGCATCAACGACAGTAACCATTGTGTCCAACTGTGCAACATCGGAAAGACTATCCCCGTTTTCATCACGAAAATCAAATGTTGTTGCGACTGGTAATGGTTCTGATATGCCTGTACTTTCAATTAAAAGATAATCAAATTTATTCGCATTGGCTAAATCTTTTACTTGTATTAATAGGTCCTCTCGAAGTGTACAACAAATACATCCATTACTCATTTCTACTAATTTTTCTTCAGTTGAAGATAGACTGCTTTCACCGCCTTCTATAAGGTCTGCATCGATATTTAACTCACTCATGTCGTTAACTATAACTGCTACCTTAAGTCCCTCGCGATTATTTAGAATATAACTTAGAAGAGTTGTTTTACCGGACCCTAAAAATCCTGATAAAACGGTCACTGGTAATTTATTTAATTTATCCACGCACATCACCTGCAAATTGCTAATTTTACACTATTTTTAATCATATTTTCAATAACTTAAAATTTTTCAAAATATTCATTACCTTTTTTTTCTCAACCTATTAAAGAAAGTTTTTAAAGTATGTCTTTTCTCATGAATACTAATCGAGCGTTTTAATGTATTTAAAACAACTTGTTGATCGATTCTCATTTTTTCTGCATAGATAGTAGCAAAAAAGTGTAAATCAGCTTTATTGTAGTTATATTTTGACCACCAGTCATGAATAAGACGATAAATATTATCCATAGCATCTCTAAGGTTGCCTCTTTTAAATGTCATTCTATTTAAATCAACCAAAAAGAACTCATATTTTTGAGGTCCTGTCTTTGTTACTAGAATATTTCCAGGGGACAAATCCTTATGGTAAATATTTTTCGCATGTAATTTTATAATGAAGTCCATCATTTGTTTTAAAATCATCGTTCGATCTTTACATTCATTATTATAAATGACCTTTTCCATAGTGAAATCACAATCAATTCTTGTTGATAAATAATAGCTTTTTCTTAAACCCATCCAGCTCCTATCTTCTACAAAAGCAATAGGCGTTGGGCAGTTGATATCAGACTTTATTAAATATGTTGAGTTATCATACGATCTTTTTGCCTTAGATGTATTAAATAGCGAGTAAAAAAAGCGGTTAAAGGGATTTGGTAGCCTAAAGGATTTTACGATGACATCAACCCCATTTATATTGATGGATTTAATTGCGTTCCTGCCACGGTGAATATACGACCCTGATGTTTCAAATACACGGTCAATGTTTTTTACCATGTTTGTGAAATTTTTATAATCTGGGTTTATTTCAAAATAGTTGCCAGTCACTTTACGTCCTCTAATTTACGTTCGACATTGCTTATTATAAGCATATATTGAATCCGATTAAACTAATTAGTGCTTCTATGTTATGTAAATAATTTCAAAAAATATTGCGTGGAATGGAATGAATTGTTTTTATTTCAATCGCTTTTGGACTCTCTTCATATTCATTTTCATTGATAATAGTTGCACTGGCTATCGTATGTGATGATGTTTCATTACATGTGGTTGTTGGGAAGGGATCATCGTTTTGATTTGTCTCAATAATTTCGGGATAGAGGGTGTTATTTAATAATTTTATTATGAGATACGTTGAAACACTACTTGTTATAATGGCTCCAGTGATTAAAGCACCTACTGTAGCTTCTGACCACGAATCAAGAAAAGGTATGTTATGAGCTTCACAGCCAATTAAAATTGCAATCGTAAAAGCACTGTAACACTCTATTGGGAAAAACATGAATGAATTTTCTAATGCACCTCTTTTACTTCTTATCCCTAGATAGATTCCATAAATACAACCAGGCCATAGGAAGACCCAAAAAATTTTTCTTGGGGGTTTCATATGAATTAACATATGCCCCAGATACACATGCAATGGCAATGATATACCTAAAAAAAAATGTGCCATAAGAGTATTCAGACTTTTTAATACGTGAAAAAAGGTTTCCGTAGGAATTTCAATGTTTCTCACATAATCTATACGATTGGCATGTGCTGTTGGAACTGTTACTTGATTATCTAACACAAGATGTCTTGATTACTCCTTTATTTTCAGATTTTAATGTAAAGATTAGACAAATTTGGTGCACATTGTGTATTATAATCGAATGAGCGGTTTATTAAAAGAAAATCTGGTTCCCTCAGTCGTCTTAGTTGAAACATCACATAGTGGAAACATTGGTTCTGTTGCCCGTGCAATGAAGACGATGGGATTAAATTCATTGAAATTAGTAAGGCCAAAATGTGACCCACAGGCACATATCGCGTATCAAATGTCATCAGGTGCAGAGGATATATTAGATAATGTCAGAATATACGATACTATTTATCATAGTTGTGAGAAAATTGAGGAAGTCATTGCTTTATCTTATAGAAAACGTTCTATCCCACTTCCAGTAAAGTGTCCAAGAGAATATTTTGATCAAATAGAATCGAATCAACATTCTAGAGCATTTGTTTTTGGCAATGAACAAAGTGGTTTATCAAATCGTGATTTGGACGATTGCCACCTGCAAATGGCTATTCCCTCCTCTAAGGACTTTCCATCCTTAAATCTTGCTGCTAGTGTTCAGATCATCTGTTATGAATGGGCTGTATGGGCGAGTCACTTTGAAACACATACTTTTGAAGCCACTGAACCTCCAGCAGAAAGTGCTGAAATTGTTTCTTTAAGAACACATTGTCAGAATACATTATCTAACATTGGTGTGATTCGTAAAGCGCATCCAGAGCATACGCTTCGCCGCGTCAATCGGATGATAAATCGATATGGTTTAACCAAATCAGAAGTTGCCTTTTTAAGAGGTATATTAACAGCAGTCGATAAATTAACATGAATAAGTTTTTCGATTATGCCAGCGGTAGCCCTATTCATCCATTAGTGTTGGAAGAGATGATGCCTTATTGGAGTGATTCTTTTATGAATATTGCTTCGAATAATAAACAGTCAAATGAACTCAAAGAACTTATGAATAGTCGTTTAGAGAAAATAGGCGACTTATTAGGTTTGAATCCAGATGGTTTGATTGTTACCTCAGGTGCAACCGAATCAATCAATTATGCAATAATTGGTGCTACTGAGTATTACGCTAAAGATAATAAAGTGCATATTGTAACCTCAAAAGTTGAGCATAGTGCAACCTTGGCTGTATGCGAACACTTGGCATCTTTGGGGCATAAAATCACATATGTTAATGTAGATGAGAGTGGTTTAATCGATATCAATCATTTTCAAGAAATAGTACAAGAATCACCCTTTTTAGCGTGTTTTCATCATGTTAATAACGAAACTGGAGTAATACAGCCTGTTGAGAGATTATGCGATATTGGCAAAGAAAAAGGGGTTTTGATGCACATTGATGCTTCCCAGACATTTGGGAAGTTATTGGTGGATTTTGGTTCCTGGTCTGCAGATTATATATCTTTTTGTTCACATAAAACACAAGGCCCGACGGGTGTCGGACTTCTCTACAGATTACAGAAGCCATTACGTCATTTATCTCCATTAATACATGGGAAAGGGATTAATTATCGTCCTGGAACATTCCCAATGGCGTTGTTTATGGGGATGGCGAGAGCCATAGAGTTGTCAATGGAAACTCATCATCAGCATGTGTTGAAACTCAAAAATACAATGTTATCTTTACTGGATTCACACATCATCAGTAATGTAGAAGCTGAATGTACTGTACCACATATCATTAATTTATATTGTAAAGATATATTTAATGACTTAATGTTGTCAGCACTACCTGAGTATGTTTTTTCGGTAGGCTCGGCATGTACTAGTCAATTAAATACTCCCTCCCATGTTTTAAGAGCAATGGGACTTTCTGATGATCGAATTCGTTGTTCATTAAGAATATCATTTCATAAGTCTCAGAAAATTGAGGACGTCAAATTGTTTGCACAGCAATTAAATAATGCATTCATAAAGTTAAGGGAGTTTTTACCTCATGAATCGATTTAATCCGCTTGAAAATGAGAGCCTGATTTTAAAAAAAGACGATAAAGTGTTGAATGAAAAAATCATATCCCTAAAATCTTCTAATCAAACAATTTGTTTATATTTTGATGGTCAACAACTTAAATACAGAGCAAAAACACATGTTGATGTTCATCAAGCGATTTCATTAATGTTTATAAAGTGCATGAAAAATCAACTAACGAGTTTTCAGGAAAAGCAATTGAGGCAGTTGATGTTAAATCCAGAAATTAAGTATGTTCAGGGCATCATTATGGGTTTCTGGAGCAAAGTGATGAATCTGTCAAAATGAAAAAGTTCCACTCCTGTTAGGAATGGAACTTATCATTGGATCTTAGAATACTTCTGATCGTTTTATTTTAATAAAGGTTCAGAAGAGTTGTAGTCTGCAACATATTTACCCCATTGGAGAAGCTTATGGTTGCAATCATCTTGATCAAGTTTTACTTCAATCAAGTAAAGTGTGTCATCCTTAAACGCATCATTAACGGCTTTTTGGAGTTCGTTTTCTTTCGAAACAACCACCGATTTTGCTTTCATATTATTGCCTCTAAAGACTTCAACTAGCTCAGCGTAACTCCAATTGTTGATGACATTATATGGACCATCATGAATTTGAACTTCAATGCCGTACGAAGCATTATTGATTAAAAATATAATAGGTTTTAATTTATAGCGTATCATTGTAGATAATTCTTGGGCAGTCATTTGAAATGAGCCGTCCCCTATTAGACCTACAACTCTCTTTTTATTATTTAGTGCAGCCTGAACACCTAATAATGCTCCTACAGACCAACCAATTGATCCATATTGCATCTGGATTTCAAAACCACATTTATTTGGTAATTTTAAATCAAGTCCATTGAACCAAGAGTCACCTGTTTCTGCTAATACTAAATGATCTTTTGTGAGTTTACTTTCAATCATATTGTACAAATATTGTCTTGAAATTTTATTTGTTGAAGCTTTAACTGATGTCTTAGAGATTCCAAGTTCCTGCTCTAAGTTCAATTTCTTAAATTGTACAAGAGCAGCATCATTTTTCTTAATTTTAGAATGCAATCCTGTGATGACATCATTAATATAGACTCTGGTAAAACACTTATGATCAAGTTGTAATGACATTCTATCAATTTGAATAAGTTTATCGACAGAAATATTATTTCGATAACCTGATGTGGTGTAGTCGTTAATGTTGGCACCAACGAATAGATAGCAGTCGCTGGATTCAACAATTTCACAAACATTTGTGGAGCTTACTGGCCCCCAATAATGCCCCATGTAATTTGGATGTTCTTCAGATAAAAACCCTTTGGCATCTGGCATTGTTGCGAATGCAATACCAGATTCAGATGATAGCTTTGCAACGGCATCACTGACCTCTTTGTTTCTACATCCAGAACCAACGACAATAACGGGTTTTACTGCTTTATTTACTTTTTCATGAATGGCTTTGATTGCATCTTTTAGTGCTAGCTCATCACTCATATGATGATTAATAAAGTTTCTTACATTAATATCGGGTACAATTGCATTAGCAATATTACAGCAGATATCAATGTAAACTGGTTTTGAACAACTTACTGCTTCGTTAATCGCTCTATCGATTTGAATCGGTGCTTGTTCTGGGGAAATAATGCACTCCGTATGACAGCATACTTCACTAAACATTCTTCGAATATACGAATGATCATGTAGACCAGTGGTATGATGAACGATTTCACGGCGCTGCAATGAGTTGGTATTTGGAGCACCTGAAATAATGATGACAGGAAGATTCTCGGCATAGGCACCAGCGATGCCGTTAATTGCACTTAAACCACCTACCCCAAAGGTCACAACCATCGCTGATAACCCATTGACTCGAGCATAGCCATCTGCTGCATAACTCGCATTCAGCTCATTACAACAATTAATCATGTTAAGTGATTTATTTTTTATGATTTCATCCAGTAATACTAAGTTATAGTCACCTGGAACGGCAAAGAAGTCTTTGATTTTGAGAGAAGATAATCGTTTTGATAGATACTCCCCTATAGTTATTCCGTTCATAGAAATGTCCTCTTTAATTTTTATATTATGTTTATATTATAGGATATAATGGCTTTTTATTCTTACAAAAGACTGCTTTTTGTCATTTGATTTTTTATTTTAAGCATATGATTTTATGATAAAGTTTTGTGATTTTAACTATCGGTGTTATACTGGTTTTTTATTTAGTAATGGAGAAAATAAATGGAAAGAACATTAGCAATTATTAAACCTGATGCTGTGGGGCGAATGTTAGCAGGCGATATTATTAGTATGATCCAAAACAGTGGGTTAGAAATCGTTGCGATGAAAATGCGACATTTTACACAAGATGAAGCGAAAGGGTTTTACATTGTTCATGAGGATCGCCCATTCTATAATGAACTCGTTGATTTTATGATTTCTGGACCAGTGATTACAATGGTGCTTTCAGGAGAAAATGTCATAGAAAGATATAGAGCGCTCATGGGAGCAACTAACCCCGAAGATGCGGATACCAATACCATTCGTGGTAAATTTGCTTTTTCAATTGATAAAAATTGTGTTCATGGTTCAGATGCACCGGAAACAGCCGCCTTCGAAATTGATTATCTGTTCACACCAGAAGAGTTATGTGATTGAAAAAAAATATATTAAATTACGATCTTGATTCCCTTCGTGAGGAAATAAGTCAAGCTGGTTTTCCAAGCTTCCATGCGAATCAAATAATTAACTGGATTCATAAAAAACAGTGTATCGATTTCGATTCGATGACCAATATTGGAAAAAACTTAAACGAATGGTTAAAAACCCATTTCGAAATTGCCTTATTTGATGTAACCAAGCGACATGATAGCTCCGATGGAACAATTAAATGGGTGTTTAAAACCATTAAAGGCAATATTGAATCAGTTTACATCCCACATGAAGGGCGTGGTACATTATGTGTTTCATCGCAAGTTGGATGTGCATTGGCATGTCAATTTTGTGCTACAGGTGCACAAGGCCTGATTCGAAACCTTTCATGTTCTGAAATAATCGCTCAACTGTGGATTGCTATTAATGCACTTCGCACTACGGATCAACCCAGACCAATTAGTAATGTAGTATTTATGGGTATGGGTGAGCCATTAATGAATGAAAAACATGTATTCAAAGCGATTAACCTCATGCTCGAAGATCATGCGTATGGCTTTTCTAAGTACAGAGTGACTGTGAGTACTGTTGGTATTGTACCAGCAATGTACCGCTTATATGATTCAACTGGAGCATCAATTGCAGTTTCATTACATGCACCAAACCAAAAAATTCGAGACAAAATTGTACCTATTAATCAAAAGTACCCTCTTGATGACCTAATGAAGGCATGTCACGATTACGTTGATCGTTCTAAAAGAAGTATTACTTTTGAATATACAATGATCAAAGGTGTAAATGACTCAATTGAATGTGCTAAGCAACTTGTCAAACTTTTAAGTAAAATGAACTGCAAAATCAATTTAATTCCATGTAATCCAATCGATGGTGGTATTTACTCATCAAGCTCAATGAAGCAGATCAATGATTTTCAAATGTATCTAAAGAAAAAAGGATTTTGTGTAACAACACGTCGCACTCGAGGTGATGATATTGCAGCAGCTTGTGGTCAGCTTGCACAGACTGATATGCAGATAGGACGCCAAATCTTTAATCATCCTGTAGAAATACGATCCAGTTGATTTTTTGTTTTTATTAGTTGCGTTATTTCTTTCAATTCGTCAATATATAGAAAGTAATTTAGGGTGTAAGGGATGAACAGAAAGTCTACAATCGGTGAAAAATTGTTAGAAGCTCGTGAAAAAACAGGAATGTCACTACGAGACATTGCCCAAGCGAACGGATTACCTCTCAGTAGATTAGAAAGCCTAGAGAATGATCAGGTAGACTTTGAAAAAGTAGATGTGTACGACATTAGCTGTCTAAAGGTCTATTGTTTTCAAATTGGTCTTGTATATGACGATTTAATCAAAGGCGTAAAACTTAAACCGATAGATTTATCTGCTCATCAGTACCAACCTGCGGGCTCTTTTTTTAAAAGCATTGATACAACTTATATTTTTAAATTGACTACGGGTGTGATAGTAGGTTCATTTTTGATCTATTTTCTTATTCAAGGTGCTTCCATATCTCCAAAACCTGCTTCAGTCAAGAGTCATACAATCGAACAATTTGAATTATGACTCAATTTCAACCAATCAGAGGAGTTGTTGATCAATTTCCTGAATCAAATGCGTGTTGGCAGCATATCATTTCGAAATTAGTAGAGAATGTAGATCTAATGGGTTATAAAGAGATTAAATTGCCCATTCTTGAACAAACAGAATTATTTTTAAGAAGTGTTGGAACTCAAAGCGATATTGTACAAAAAGAGATGTACTCTTTTGAAGATCATGGAAAAGAACATTTATGTTTACGACCTGAAGGAACTGCAGGCTGTATGCGTGCATATTTAAATCAATGTTTCCGTGAGGCGCCCTTTCAACGTTTTTGGTATTATGGCCCGATGTTTCGAAGAGAGAGACCTCAAAAAGGAAGATTAAGACAATTCCACCAATTTGGATTAGAGATAATTGGTTATGATGAGATAATGCCTGAAATAGAGCTGTTATTATTAGGCCATCGCTTATTTGATGAACTGATTCAAAATTCTAAACCCGTTCTAGAAATTAATTATCTTGGTGGAAAAGAATCAAGAGCAAGTTACACGAATGCCTTGAAGGAATATTTTTCAACATATAAAAATGATTTTGATGAAATTCACTTGTATCGGTATGAGAATAATATTTTAAGATTGCTTGATACAAAAGATGATGCAATTTTAAAGTTAGTGAAGAATGCACCAAAATTGTCAGATTATATTACTCACGACGATGCTACTGCATTTAATACCATGAAAAAGATCATTGATGAGCTTGGTATTCCCTATGTTGTTAATGAAAGGTTAGTTAGAGGATTGGATTATTATTCTGGTTTAGTATTTGAATGGGTATCAGATCAGCTAGGTGCACAAGGAACAATTTGTGCAGGTGGACGGTATAATGGATTATCGAACCAAATTGGAGGTCCCGATGTTTTTGCAACGGGATTATCTATTGGGATAGAACGTTTAGTATCCCTTGTAGAATATGATACGGAGCAGAAAAAAGCCATTTATCTTGTTCCAGATACTCAAGAGGATCTGATTGCAATGCCATCGCTTGTTTCATTGCTTCATGAAGAGCAAATACCTTTATTTTCACACTTTTGTGTTAGCCAGAGAAAAAAGCAAATAAAGCGCGCAAATAAGTATGGTGCCAAATATATTGGCTTTGTTACCCAAGAAAAAGTTGAAATAATAGATTTAGTTCAGGATAATGAATCAGTTAGCTTAAAACATAATGAGGTTAAAGCATTTTATGAGAGAAGATTACGAAGCTGATCTAGTAGCGAATAATATTAAAAGTTTTTATAAGAAATATAAGCTTTATTTATATATTGGTCTATTTGGATTTATAGTTGCATTTATCGGCGTTTATTATTGGGATAAATATCAACAGAAAGAAAATCTCATTGGGAGTAAGCTCTATTGGGAAATTTTGGAGGAATCGAATTCTCATAATCAAATTCAATTAGCTGAATTGTTTATTAAGCAAAGGCCAAACGATCCATATGCGGGTTGGGTGTCACTTATTTTAATGAATCATTCACTTCAAAAAGGTAATTGGCAAGGTGTTGATCAATATGGACAATTTATTTTACGAAGTAATCAACCCTCTACATTATATGACGCCGCTCACCTACTCAATGCCCGAAAAGCTTTCATACAAAAAAATGGAAAAGCGATGTTGTTATCCCTTAACAAAGTGAAACAAGAAAACAACCCCATGAGACTCTTTTTGCTTGGAAATGCATATCAACTTCTTAATGAAGGACACAAAGCGAGAGAATATTTCAATAGATCAGCTGATATAATAAGTACCGATCCCTACAGTGAACCTGTAATGAAAATGATATGGTATAATCAGTCTAAGATAAAAAACTAAAACTATGTCTTTAATTGCAATAGTAGGCGCTAGTAATGTCGGAAAATCATCTTTATTTAATGCCCTTGTAGGTAAAAATAAGGCAATTGTCTCAGAAATTCCTGGGACAACGAGAGATCGTCATTATGCATTATATTCTAAAGATCAATATCATTTTGGTTTAATTGATACAGGAGGGTTAGGCGATGATGAGTTATTATTATCATCAAAGCTCTCACAACAAACACATCATGCAATCAATGAAGCAGATGTTATTTGGTTTATGGTCGATGGTAGTGCTGATGCCCCTACTAAAGTAGATATAGAATTATCAAAATTTTTACGTAATAAAGATAAACCATTATATTTAGTTGTAAATAAATGTGATTTACAAAAAGATCATGCACCCGTCTTTTTTGAATTGGGTTTTAAGAATCTTCACGAGATATCTTGTCGTACAAAAGTTGGCATTGACCAATTAATTGAAGAAACGTTGCAGTCAATCCCTGTTGAACCCCCTTCAGAATTGTCATCCATTCAAGTTGCAATAGTAGGAAAACCGAATGTGGGTAAATCCTCATGGGTGAATGCCCTATTAAAAGAAAATCGCCTCATTACTGACTCGATTGCGGGTACCACCAGAGATACAATTGCAGTTCAATTTGATTATCAAAATCAACATTACACATTGGTTGATACCGCAGGATTGACTCGAAAAGATAAACATTCAAAGGATCTTGACTATTTTACATTCATACGTAGTATGCGATCGATTCATCAAGCTGATGTTGTGGCATTTATGGTAGATGTTGAGCAAGGAATTACGCACCATGATCGACGTTTGATGGGGGAAATTCAAGAGATCGGTAAGCCCTTTTTTATTATGGTGAATAAATCTGATTTATATGAAAATACTGACATTATTTTATCTGAGCTAAAAATGATGTTAACGCATGAATGTCAGATAAAATGTACCAGTGCTAAAAAAAGACAAGGCGTAAAATTCTTCTTTGAACAAATACGATCATTATATACAAAATCAAAAATAGAGATATCAACTAGTGATATCAACAAAATATTATTGAATTTAGTGAATGCACATCAACCTCCTCTAGCACAAGGAAGACGCATTAAACTGCGTTATATTCATCAATTCTCAGATCAACCAATAGGTTTTAAGATCCATGGGAAACAAACTAAGAAGCTTCCAAAACATTATGTACGATACCTTGAGAAAGGAATTGTTAAAGCTTTAGGTATTGAAGGTGTTCCGATTAAACTGATTTTCAAAAATGACTTTAATCCGTATGTTGATTAACGTTAAGTGCTCTGATGCGATTTAAAATATGTCATTGTCTACTTAGAGACGTTGTTTCTCAAGCTATGTCCAGAAAATTTTCAATTGCATGATGTATGTGAGCAAATGATGCATTTGAGGCATCTTGATCATATTTTTTACTACCATCATCATCATTCGCATTGACGTTTGTAAATGCATGACTGGAATTCGAAAAATAAAGTAGTTCCCAATCTGCATTTACTGTTTCAAATTCTTCAATAAGATTTTTAACGTTTTGATATGTTGCCATTGGGTCTAAAAATCCATGTAGGATATGTAACTTGGCAGAGGGCTTTGTCGTCATTTTTTGTTCTGTGTTGAGTAAACCATGTACGCAAAAACCTAATTTGAAATCATTGTTCTCACGTGCCAATTCCAATAGGGAGTACCCTCCGAAGCAAAACCCAATGATGGCAACATTATTTGGATCCACACCTTCAATTGTTTTTGCGAATGCTAGAGTTTCTGTTAAGACGGATCGGTATTTTTCAGGTTCATCGAAATGTGGTTGTATCAATTTCATGCATTCTTCATCCCCTTTCCCCTGTTTTCCATCACCAAATAAGTCTACAGCAAAACTAATATATCCAAGCTTCGCCCATTTTTCAGCTTCTGATATGATGCCCTCGTGACAACCCGCCCAATCATGAAAAATTATGATTAAGGGTGTATGTTCTTTTTTTATATCAGGATAAAAAATTTGACCACAATAACGTTGCTGATGTATTGAATAATTTATTTGCATTTTGATACCTCTCCTCACTCATAATAACATTATATGAATTGAATGCGAGAGGTATACCGTTTTCGAAATCAGACAGTTTTTTGAATGATCTGAATCCCTTGAAGAATGCGTACAGCTTGATATAGTTGAAAGTCATCATAAGCAATTTTATTGATGTTTGATGTATCATTTACATTCTTTTTCTTGTCTTTAGTTCCATTTTGGATATGATCTACAAAGCTTTGTTCAGACATTAAATCTAACATATTGCTATCACCCTCTTGTTCTTGAATCTCAGTAAGAGAAACGACAACGTCTGGTGTAATCCCTTTTGCTTGAATAGATACATTATTGGGAGTGTAATACAATGCAGTAGTCAGTTTGATCAAGGATGTTTTGTCCACTGGAATAACACTTTGAACAGATCCTTTTCCAAATGTTCGTGTTCCTACGATTATTGCTCTATTGTGATCTCTTAACGCTGCAGCCAAAATTTCCGATGCCGATGCCGATCCTTGGTTCACTAAGACAACAATAGGTACATTACTGACTTTGTCTCCAGAAGTTGCATTTGCCGCAAAATTTGTCCCTTCTGCCCTACCTTTGATTGATACAATTTTTTTATTTGTACCTAATTTATCTGCATCCAAGAATAGATCGGAGATTTGAACAACAGAATCTAATAAGCCGCCTGGATTGTTTCGAACATCAATAATTAGGCCTTTAAGCCCTTTTGGGTTTCTTTTTAGTTTATTAATTGCAACATTCACTGCTTGATAAGTAGATTTATTGAAAATACTAATTCGAATATATCCAATATCATTTCCAATTATTTTTTCCCTTACGGCTTTTAACTTGATTACTTCTCTTACTAAAACTACTTTACGTGGTGATTTATCACCCGGTGTAAATACAGTGAGTTCAACTTTAGTATTTGGTTTCCCTCTAAGCATATTAATGGCTTCATCTGTGCTCAAGTTTTTTAAGATCTTACCATTAATACCTATGATCAAATCCCCTGTTTTTATTCCTGCGCGTTGTGCAGGTGTGTCATCAAAAGGTGTAACAACTCTTAACGCACCGGGCTCAGGGATTATTTCAATACCAAGTCCACCATACTGACCTGTTGATTGTGTTTCAAAGCTTTTAATTTGTGCTTCATCAATGAAGTCTGAGTGTGGATCTAAACCCCTCATCATTCCTTTTATTGCATTGCTAAAAAGTGTTTTAAAGTCGACATCCTCAATGTAATAGTATTTGATTTGCGCCATTACTTTTGCAAAACGTTCAATTTCATCTTGTGATAACTGATCTTCTTCTGCATAAGCATGTGGAAAAATAATCGCGAATAATATAATTAAGTAAGTCAATAATTTAAACATAAGTCCCTTTAGATTAATTTAACTATAGTCAATATTTTCATTTTGTGTTGGATGTCTATGAATGTTCATTAACGCTGGTAACACAAGAATTAATAAGATATTGGCCAAGAGCAAACCAAATGATATAGAAATAGCCATTGGTATTAAAAATCTTGCCGATAATGAGGTTTCCAGCATCAATGGTGCAAGTCCAGCAACAGTCGATAGAGTAGTTAAAACAATTGACCGAAATCGTTGACATGATGCTCTTATAATTTGTTGTCTTCGTGAAAGCTCAGGATGTTTAATTTGTATGGCCTGAAACCGATGTTGTAATATGATAGCGTTATTAATCACAATACCTGTCAAACCAAACATGCCAAATATTGACATTAATGTCATATCATACCCCATTATTATATGGCCAATGACAGCACCAGCAAGTCCAAAAGGGATCACTAACATCATTACAAATGGCCAAATGAACGAGTTGCTGGACCATGCCAAGATTGCATATATTAAGAATAAACCAATAACGGCACCAAATTTTATTTGCTCGAGTGCTTCTTTTCCGTATTTGGATTGTTCATTCAAATTAAATTGAATAGGGTATTTTTTTTCAATACTAGGAAACGCTTTTTTGCTTAAGTCTTTAATGAGCATTCCAGAATTATTAAAATTACGATCTATCTCTGCGCTTACGAGTACACTTAAAAACCCATTGTAACTGTTATAATTGTTAAAACTTTGTTTTACTTTAATATCTGCAACGGTGTTCAATGTAACGACATGATTATTTTGAGTAATGATGGGTAATTGTTCTATTTGTTCAATGTGTGAAATACTTTCTTTATCTAATCGAACAACAACATCTACATTTCTACCAAGGTTCGCATAATTTTGAATTTCTCTCCCATGAATTTGATTTTGTAATTGTTTGGAGATCATTGCGTTTGAGATTCCAAAAAATTGAGCTTCTGGTTTGACCGTAATTTCGTATTCTTCCATACCATATGGAAAGTTGTCCACAATGTTGCTTACACCTTTATACTTATGGAGCGCTTTTTTTAGTTCATTTGCGGCTTCTTTAAGCTTAATTGGGTCCTTGCCCTGAATAAGTATTTGAAGGTCGGAACGAGGTGGTCCTGAGCCTATAGGAGAGATCAATTGGCTTTCTATTATGTCTGATTGGGGCATTTCCTTTCTTAACACATCGAATATCTCTTCATTTGTCATTTTTCTTTGATCGATATCTACGGTATCAAGAAGAATAAAGCTTGCGCGTGGGTCATACTGTCCACCACTTCCCTCTCCTCCATATGGATCAGTTGCGGATAAACCTACAATTGTATTTTTAATAGGTTTACCAATATTTTTATTGACCTTTTGAACTATTTTTTCTGCTTTGAAAAGATACTCAAGTCTTAAATCTTCAGATACCCCTGGATAAAAAATTGTATTTACAAGTAATACATTGGGTGGAGGTGAAGGGAAAAATTCGAAACGTGGTAAACCTTGAGAAAGTGCAAAAAATGGAATGATTAGAATAATACTTACTGAGAATAAACTCAGTACAGGCGAACTGAAAACTTGATTCAAGAAGTGCTCTAGTTTTACAAACTGAATAGTATGGATTTTTTGATCAATTGTTTTTCTTAATTCAGAGACTTGTGCTTTCCCTTTTTTCAAAAAACTATGGTATAGATGATGTGGTAAAATTATAAAACATTCGATGATCGATGCTAAAATGACACATATCACTACAAAGGGAATACTGAACAATATTTGACCAAATAGCCCTTTAATAACAAGTAAAGGAATGAATGCACTCACCGTTGTAAGAGATGATGCGATAATTGGTTTGAACATGAATTTTACTGCTTTTGCAACTGCTTCAAAAGGTGGCATATCTGCTTGTAAGTTAGCAAATGCCTGCTCACTGACAACAATCGTATCATCTACAATGATTCCTAAACACATTATAAGCGCAAAGGTTGACAAAAAGTTAATTGAGCCTCCTGAAAGATATATAAAAAATATCGCAGTAGATATAGAAATAGGTATTCCTAATGAGACCCAAAATGCTAGTCGTCTATAAAAGAATACATTCAATAATACTAAAATACATAAACATCCGACAATACCATTTTTTACAAGAATGCTGATCCGGTCATATATTTTTTTCCATTGTTCACTATATTTTGTAATTTGTATGGTTGATGAAAATTTCACTAGATCATTACTAATCCACTGATTAATAGCTTTCACTTGGCTAAGAATATGTCCACCATTTTTATTTAAGCGGTTTATATGTAACGAAACAGCTGGTTTGCCATTATAATATATTTTTGATGCTTGAGGATTTGAGTCAAGACTAACCGTTGCAATTTGGTTGATTTGGATGACACTGTTTTGAAAGTCAGGTTTAATTGCAATTTTATCAATATCACTTGGTGAATAAATTTCTCCAGGTGATTTGATTGTCACATTAATATTTTTAGTGAGTAGTTCTCCAATAGCAATATTATTGGATTGATTTTGAATTAGATTGGCGATTTGACCGATATCTAGTCTTAGTGATACAAGATCATGTCTATTAACATTAATGTGTAGAATTTGGTCTGGAAGGCCATAGATTGAAATATTATCAATGCTTTTAGTCAATAAATCCTCCTCTGTTTCAATAGCATAGAATCTCAGTTCATCTAATAATTCGGGGCCATGTAGAATTAATCCAAGAATATCTTCTTTTATTACGGGTTTGATGAACTTTATATCTTCAATGTGTGTTGGTAGAGTTAAACTTTCTACTCTTGTTTTCATATCTTCCATTGCCTCATCAAGATCAATACCTGATTTGAATTCAACACTAATCGACACACTACCATTTGTTGATTTAGCCTCTGATGTAATAAGATTTGGTAAACTTCTGATTTCATTTTGAATCGGTTTTACAACGGACTCATAAAGTTCTTCCGCCGTCGCTTCAGGCCAAATAACACTGATAACAAGAACATCAGGCTCAAAAGTAGGCATGAACTGAATGTTGAGCATCAATGCTGAATAAACTCCAAAAACAAAGGTTAAGAAAGTGAGGAGTGTACTAATGATTTTATTTTTGATTAAATAATCAATCATTATCCACACCATTGTGAGGATCAATATGCATTCCATCTACTGCATCTGGGAACTTTGATACAAGAAATTGTTTGTATTGTGGTTCCTTTGTAAACGTAATGACACTGTAAAAAACACCCTCTTTGATGAAGCTTCCTTTTCTTATGATCGGGGTTAAAATAATTTGATTTGATTCATTTACAAGGTAAATGAATTTATTGTAATAAATACTCTGTGAAGGTACTGCATACGAATGCTTAATGGGAGGGAATGTTGTATTAAGTGTTACAGATTGATTGATGTGGAAAAATTGAGTATGTTTTTTTGAAATATTAAAAGCGGCAATTCTTCCATATGGATTTCTTTCGCTTTGAGGAAGAAAATGCTCAAACCTCACGCTAATGGACCGTCCATCCGAAAGTACAATAGAAGATTGGACAGACTTTAATTCAGTTGGTGAATAGGTATACATCGGTGGTATTAAAGTGTGAACTTCATAGTTATCATCAGGTATAATGACCAATAATATTTTATTCTTTGAAATACGATGCCCTTTTGTTACATTGATCGATGAGATCCTTCCACTGATTGGTGCTTTAACATTTGCATCCTTTAAATCCTGTGTAAGTTCGGCAAGATCGTAACCAAGATTTTCATCGTCTTGAACGAGTTTTTTTATTGAAGATTCTATTAATTCCTTTTTAATATTCTCTCTAGCATGTTCTGAATCAATAATGAATTTAGATTTTTGAGCATTATTTAGTGCATCTTCACTAATGATTTGTTTTTCTCGTAATACTTTTTTCCGTTCATACATTCTATCAGAGGCATTTTTTTTATTTTTACTAGATTCAATGATGAGTTGGTGTAATTCATTTTCTTTTGAAAGTTGATTTTTACTAATGGTGATATTTTCTCTTCGATTAGTCAGTGTTTCAATTTCACGTTTAATGTTGGTGGTATCCAATTGTAATAAAGGCTGACCAGGTGCAACATAGTCGCCCTCTTTCACGTAAACATCTAAAACATCCGTATCTAGGTGTGAATTGATTTCGTAATTACTAGGTGTTACTACTTCGCCGTATAAAATTGTACTTAAGGGATAATCTCCAAGGGTTAAAGTATCAACAACTGCATACCTAGGTTTGATTGGCTCTACGACTGTTTGTACGCGTGGTCTATTGATAAATACAACGGTACATAGTCCGATGCCGATGACTGCAACCAGTAAAAAGCTTAGAAACTTCGAGATGTTTTTCATAACCGTCCTTAACTATGAAACATTTTAAGAGTATAGGACTTATGATTTAATTTGTAAGGAGAAGTTTCTCTTTATTGTGAATATTTGAAGCACGCGCATCCACAATAAGCATTTGGAATTGATGCCGGTTTTTAAAACGATTGATTTTTAATTTATAAATTGCCTCAATCCATTGAATGTTTGACCATTGTTCAACATCCACGTTGAAAATGATTCCTGGGAATGTTTTATTTCCATTCTTTACCTTAAGACCAAGTTTTAAATGTTTATTTGCTAGAATAGCTTGTTCAGTGATTTCAAATGTTCCATGAAAAACAGGTTCATCAAAACCTTGTCCCCAGGGGCCATTTGATTCTATTAATAATGCATTCTTTAACGAAATATCACTTTCTGCAAGTATTCCATCTGATAAATATACTTTTTGAAATGTATCAGGATCGAAAGCTTCTTCTAATTTTTTGCATATTAAATTTGAAAAGTTTTCTAGATTCGTAATATTCATGCTGAGTCCTGCAGCCATAGCATGTCCACCGTAACCATTCATAAGGTTTGGGTATTCTTCATCTAGTTTAGATAATAAAACTTTCAGATTGATGCCTGGTATAGAGCGAGCAGATCCTTTTAATTCTGAATCATTTGTCTTTGCAAATACAAATGTAGGTTTGTATGTTTTTTCCTTTACTTTAGACGCTAAAATACCAATGACACCCTGATGCCATTCAGGCTTATAAAGAGTAATAACAGATTTTTTTTGAGCTTCCTCTATTAAGTATGTGGCATCTAGTGCCATCTGTTGGTCCATAGCCTTTCTTTCGGTATTTAATTGTTTTAGCTGATTAGCATGAATATCCGCTGTGGATTGATTGGTAGAAAGTAAGCATTGAATACCAATGGAAATATCTTTTAATCTACCTGCTGCATTAAGCTTTGGAGCAATATGAAACCCAATGTCTTCACTGGATAAAAATTTCAAATCACAATTCGAAGCATGAATGAGTGCTTTAACACCTACCCTAGGATTATTTTTGATCAACTCAATTCCTTGTGCAACTAAAATTCGATTATTAAAATCTAATGGAACCACATCAGCAACGGTGCCAATAGCGACAAGATCAAGATATTGAGACATATTGGGTGTTGATGATAAGTGTCCTATGTCTAATAAATGTTGTCTTAAAGCAAGTAATGTGTAAAAAGCCACACCTACTCCTGCTAAATTCTTCGATGGAAAATGATCATCTGGTTGGTTTGGATTAATGATGCCGAATGCATTTGGAAGAACGGAAGGAGCGAGATGGTGATCTGTAATGATGACATCAATATTGTGTTTATTGGCAAAGTCTACGCCCTCTACACTAGATATACCGTTATCAACCGTTATGATAAGATCGGGGGATTTTGGTAGAATAAATTCTACTAGTTTAGCGGATAAGCCATAATTAAACTCAAAACGATTTGGTACAATATAATCATGGTTATTTGAACCAAATAAGCTTAAAACCTCCATCATTAGACTAGTACTTGTTGCACCATCAGTATCGTAATCGCCAACAATTATGATTTTTTGTTTACTTTTTATGGCATGTGCAAGCCTTGCACAAACAGTGTCAATATTTTTAAGGTGTTTATAATGTAAAAGATTTTTGAGAATATATTCGTTATCATCAACTTGTACATGTCGATTGTCGTAAATATGTGACATTAAATCACCACCTAGCCACATTTTACCTCTATCTTTGATTGTCCACTCCATGTTATAATCATATATGTAAATGTTGCCTTGAACAATCTCTTGAAATAATTAAGAAAATTGTTATTATATATTTTTTAAAGAGCTAAATTTTATGAAGAAAGAAATTCACCCAGAATTAAAAGAGACAAAAGTCGTCTGTAGAGGTTGTGATAACAAGTTCAGTGTTATGGGCCAGTTAAAACAAGATGTATTTTATATTGAGGTTTGTTCAAACTGTCACAGTGCTTATACCGGTAAGAGAAAAGTTCTTTCAGCTGGCGCAATTGATAAATTTAAACAGAAATACAATAATTTCTTATCGAATTAAGTTTTATTTAGTCTTTTTGTTTAATAAACTCTCTAATTTGAGATTCATTAGCACTTCGATGAAGAATATTTCTCCATCTTGATGCCCCTTCCACTCCGAGGTACACGCTGTGAATGAATTTGTAGTGACTCGGATTAGGGTTTAACTTTTTAAGTAGTGTTTCTCTTGAATCTGGTGTTTGACCCATAACATTAGAATATATTTCATGAAGTAAATATAGATTCTCGTAACATAGTCTACCAAACATTATTCCATCGTATTGATTTAATAACTCAATACTTTGTTGTTTGTTTTTAATCCCACCATTAATAATTACATGGATATGGTCATGTTTTTTTTGTAATCGTAATACTCGATCATAATTTAGGGGTGGAATGGTTCTATTTTGTTTAGGGTTAAGTCCTTTCAATTTTGCAATTCTAGCATGAATAATAAATTGTTTTATTCCAACGGATTGACACTGAGTTACGAAAGTATCTAGAAATGCATCATTATCATGATGATCAATTCCAATTCTACACTTTATGCTTAAATGGTTTAAATCAACAATATCACTCATCTTTTCAAGACATTCTGCTACTAAATCTGGGTGCTGCATTAAAAAGGCACCAAATCCCCCTTTTTGTACTCTTGGACTTGGACACCCAACATTGAGATTAAAATACTGATAGCCTTGAGAGTATAAAATATCACATGCTTTTTTTAGTTCGCATGGATTTGATCCACCCAGTTGAATAATTGCATTTCTTTTA
>MDTB01082712.1_pt1 | contig 26136 bp, 32 predicted proteins | sample 811161 | NCBI WGS metagenome assembly MDTB01 (sample SAMN05326650, study PRJNA326480) | marine metagenome | isolation source: seawater | place: Mediterranean Sea | collected 2009 | reverse complement strand
TTGTCCATTGGAGTTTTTAAGTTTCTCCAATCTACCTTTTGGATCTTCAAAGTAGTCTGTACCAAGATCTTTTGTCAGTCCAACACTTACTGCATCTTTAACCATATCCTCCACTGGAGCATAGTCACCTTTTTCTAGCAAGTCAGCTGACTGTAATATTGCACGTTCTAGTGCTTTGTGTCTTGAAAACGTTTCAAATTCATCTAGTAACCAATTGAAATGACTTGGATCTAAATCTTTAGCTGTTTTAAATTTTATATCATGTTTAGCGTTTACTTGATCTACATCAGGCATTACTTTGTATTCTTCCATGTAGTCTTTTATAAATTTTGCAATTGGTTGCAATTTACGATCAAAACTATTTGGATTGAATATATTTTGTGCTCTCGCAAACGATTCAGCGTCTGCAAGTAGCATTTCTAAATATAACTTTTGTACATCAAAACTATAATCAGCCATACATCTTTCTTTTTAAATCAATTTTTAGTTTACTTGTTTCTGTGCTTTGTAATATTGATTGCATTGTAAATAGTCTGCCATATTTTAACACGGCATCGGCCACATCTTCAACCGAATCATGCCATTCTGGAAATGCAACACTCCAGCCAAACTCAATTGCTTGATTCACCAATTTTTCTCCTGGCCTATCTCGATCCGGCACTACAATAATTTGTCTATTCAATCCTTCAATTAATTCTCGCTGTACATCATTTATCTCCGAACCAAGTATGCTTACACCAGAAATGGTAATTGCATCAAATGGACCTTCAGTTACAATTACAAACTTCCTTGTCCAATCTTGTGCGTCCATATTGAATACGTAACCTGGTTGTACATCTGTAAAGTATTTTACCTTATCAGACTTTTCAAACATTCTACCTGTGCATCCTACAATATCACCTCTCCAGTAAAATGGAATTAAGACTCGCTTGTTTGTGTCCCAGTACGCACTGTCACTGTACATGAAGTCGTACCAATCAGGACCAATGCCTCTGCTAGTCAAATATGTTATTAGATTATCAATATTATTTTTTTCAATTGTAGATAGTGAATTATATTTTTCTAACCAATTTTCCAATTTATTACTTCCTTTTGGCAATTCAGTTTTGTTAAATTTTATAAATTTTTTCTTTTCAAATTTTGTATCTGATTCCTCATGACGCATTGCTTCAATGGCTAATTTTTTTACGGTGTCATCTGGAATACCAATGTAGCTCATGAACGTCCTCATCTTCTGATTCAGTTTGCGTCCTATTACATAATTTGCTTTATATCCACAGTTGAAACAATGATATGAGATTGTTCCGTCAGCACTTGTCATTATGCCACCACGTTTCTTTTTGTCTTGTGTTTCACCATTGTGTACACAGCAAGGAGCGTTAAATGATATCCAACCAGAAGGCGTCTTCTTTTTGTTCGCAGGCAAAGCCGTCAGAATTGTGTTCTGGATCAGGTTCATACTCTATAGTTTACGCTCTATAAAGTACTTTGTCAATCTTTCCTGTGGTTGAATCGGGGTTGTTACCCCAAACAAATCTTACATTTTGGTAAACACCGGTAAATGTAAAATAATCTAGTGTTGAACTTGCGGTGAAACTAATAGTGCCACCCGACTGTCCGTCAACGGTAATATCAAAAAAATCTGTATCATCTGGTGACGAAGCCATTGTACCCTGTACTCTAAAAGATCCTGTGAAGGTTGTTTTGTATACTGCAATTGTGTGCAAGGCTTGATTATTGTTTATGCCTGGTCTAGCATCTATAGCACCTGACTTTCTTGCTAATGGTCCACCAGTTGAAAATGTTGAAATGCTTGTGCTTGGAACAAATTCTGGATATGCTCCATCGAGTAGTTCAATTGTGCCTGCGGCCGCATAGCCAGTGTCAGAATAAGTAACTTCACGACTATTATCCGACTTCACTTCTCGCACTGCAAAGTTGTAGAACTTAGCGTCTAATTCTAGTAGATCGCCTTCTGTGATAGTACAGCTGGCGTCACCTTTGGTGCTTACAGTAGATCCGTCGTCTAATATAGTAAGAGTTTTGGTCAAAACGGACTTTTTGGAGTCCGTATCGATCATATTGAATTCATATGTTTTAGATACTATATCCTGGGCCTTTTGATCCTCATTTTTAAATGTAAAATTTAACGGATTATTGACCCCTCTATGTAGCGTGATACGTCTATTATACACGTTAGAATTCCTTCCATGATAACCACTTACATAAGCAATTACCAATTGATTTAGTAAATACCTTGATACTGTTTGCATAATACATATTTAACAGTATTTATAGATAGAGCATGAACGAAATTTTTAAAACATTAAGGGATAAATTTCCATTTCTTAGCCTTATTCGTAAGGGGGATCTAGAATATGTTGGAATAGTACAAAACCAAGATATAAATGTCATTAGTTTTTACGATTATGGTAGATTATTTTCACCAAAAGATAAAATGTATTTTTTAAAATGCGGGGAAATTTGGTGGCACGAATCCAATAGAAAATTACCAATTAATATATTCTTGAAAGGTGATTTTAGATATTTCCGTTCAACTTTAGTCACGCTTAATTCAAAGGATATTGAAATAGTTGAAGGCCCGACAGTGAAGCTTTCGGAAATTTCCAAAAAACGTGTTAAACGTAAAACAATTCAATTAGTACGAAAACCTACCTAATTTTTTTCTTCTCAATCAATTTTGAAAAGTACACAGTCAGATAATTGTTTTTGAGATAGTGTGATTTTGGTTTTGTTTGCTTTTTACGTTTCTTTGATATCTTTTTGATCTTTTGATTGTGCATCAAAACTATATTTACCACTGTGCATTAAATTCATCTGCACAACAATTGCGTGTGCGTATGCAATGGCGTGTGACTTTTTAAAAAAATAACTGCCATCTTTTGGTTTCTTCCAAACGTGTTCATTGATATCATCCCAATTCTGTTTCATAAGATATCTTTTAGCAGGACGTATTATCGCTAGCACAGCCGCTAGTTGTTCTATACTTTTTGGTTGCAGTGTAGAGACTATGTTGTAGTGCCCGTGCAAATGAAATAGTTGGTCCACTATTGTTTGATCCTTTAACATGTCCCAATCAGGTTCTTGAATCATTAACTCGACAAGTTCCTGCTCTGATTTGACGTGCTTGTAAATGTTTACATTTAACATATCAATTTTGAAATATCCTCTGTCTTCTGCAACTTTGTAATCTAAGGATGAATGACCTGTAACTGGATGTTCTGGTACAGCATGGAAATACACACCTGTCTTATGTTTTTCAGTTTTATTTTCTTTTACTATAGAAGCAGGTGTGTGTTTAAATAATTTTAAAACTCCATCTCTGTCAAAAAAATCTATATCAACATCAGGCATTAGTGTAAACTACCCTTTCTTTGTTTTTCATGGAATTCAACAAATTCTTTTTTACTACCTGGTTTGAGTATATCTATGATATCAAGTATTTTTTTATAGCCACTACTGTTTTGCACCTTGCTGTCCATTTCAAGCATGCAAACTTTTCCAACATCTCCGTCAGCTTTTATATGAATAATAAAGTCTCCTTCTTCTAAATCAAATTCTAATTCGTCGTTACTTTCAACACGTATTCTACTCAATTTTTGCCTCCTTAGCTGTTTCCATCACAAACAAATGATCTGCTGGATAACTTTTAAACTTGTTGGCCCAATACTCAGGACTAATAAATCTATGAGTCATTTGTAATTGTTCGTCACTAAATGATTTTAACATTTTTTTTCCTGCTGGACAACCTAGCAATAGCCATGGTGATATTTTTCCCTGTTGTATGTGTTGCACTGCTCTGTTAGTGTTTACAAGTCTAAAGTAGTCTGACCATTGTGCTTTTTGTTCAGCGGCCCAATCCATCATTGTTGCTATACTTCTTTGTAGTGCAGACTCTACGGGCTCTACTTTCAATGTGTCAATCAGATACGATTCATACAAACTGTCTCTGGCCCAATGATCCAGTTTAATTTTTGATAGAATGACATAGTCAATATATTTTTCTGGATATAACGGATTGACATGCATCATAAATCTTCCAAATTTTACAAAAGCATTGTAATACGCACTCTTACAAAAGTCGTCATATGTTTTTTCTTTTGTGCTGTTTTGATGTATTTGATAGAATCTTTGAAAAACTAGAAAGGCATTTTGTACCCATTTTTCATTCTTTTGCAAATGCCTACGTTTTGGCTCGCACATATGGACTTGTAATGTTCTTTCACGTGTAAAAGTCTTACCGCAAAATGGACATTTATTTAGAGTCAACACCATGCAACTCCAATAACTCTTCCAGTTCTTTATCAGTGATTACTTTGTCCAAAGTTTCAAGATCTGATTCTTTCATATTTGGATACAATTGTTGTAGTTGTTTCAAACTTTTGTTTGGCACTCTTTTCATTGGCTTAATCCACGGATGAAACTGCGGTTTAAGTGCACCACACATACTTGTTAATATCCAACACAATTTCTTATGTTTGCTTGATAACACAAATAAATTTTTATTAACACATTCGTTAACCATTTCAACATAGTGTTCTACATAAAATTTATCTTTTGAGGATACACTAGATGCATATCTCATCAACATGTAAGGTGAATATAAACTTTTTTCATGATTATCAATTCTGTCATAGTAGTCTTTGTTTCGAAAGTCAACTGCTTTGAGACCATTTCTAAGTTCAAAAAATTTTCTTTTTTTATCTACCATACAGATCCGTAATCTATTTGTTCACACTGTCTTGATATATCTTTTACAAAATATGCACATACAGGCTTAGGACCATCAGTCAAAGGAACTGCTAACATCTGTCCTGACTTTATTTTTGGGAAGTACCATTTAACCTCAGTGTATATGTCGACTATATCTATTGGAAAAAAGTCTGGCTTGCTACTGCTTAAAGGATTAAAAGTAAAAGCATCAAATCCTCTGTCATTTAAACTAGTGATTGGTAACACATGCATTTCAGGTTGTCCTTGTTCGCCAATAAGCATCTTCCAATCTAATGGCATTTTCACTTTGTACTTTCCAATTTCTAACACAGCCGCTGGCGCATTAAAGCTTTCTAAAAAAATTAAAGGAATGTAAAAGAAGTCTGGATTTTCAGGGTCAGAATTATCTAAGACAGCAAATCTTAGTTTCTCATCGACCCACTCTGGAATCTTTTCTAGAGCGTATGTTCTATCATCAAGTGTTAGTATTTTCATATAAATCTGTGTCTATCTTTTCTATATTATACGGATAATTGGCCTCTTTGTAAAACTTTTTTCTTTGTGTGAGATGTCTTCTTGCAAATTTACAAGCACTAGTAATATCCCATATGCTGACTGAATCTTTGTCTTCGGCCTTACGTATCCCTCTACCAATTGATTGTATAACTCGCACAAAGCTTTTTCCTGGCTCTATAAGAACCAAATTGAAAATACGAGGAATATTAATACCAACAGCGGCCACTCCATATGTGGCGATAATAACTTTAGTTTGAGCAACAGATACTTCATCATAATGTTCTTTCCTTTCCATATTTTTTGTTGCACCTCTTATGAATACACTGTCTTTAATTTTTTTTTCTAAGATTTCTCCTGCTGATATTCTATCAACAAGTATCAGTGTGTTTCCCGATGTGCTAATGTCGTTAATTGTTTGTGCTACCCAACTCATGCGTTTTGGATCGGTCGTTAGCCACTTTAATTCTTCTGCATAACTTCTAAATTCTAATATGTCGTTGGTCTGTAAAACATTGACATGGCAGTTTGCTAACACACCTTTGTCTTGTAATTCTTTTGCTGGTATTTTATTTGTTACTTCGCCTATTGAAACTTTTATCCCCATGTATTCATATTCTTGTTTTGGTACTGTACCTGTTAGGCCCCATCTGATTTGACAATTGCTAAATGGTCCTGTCAGCATTCTTTTCAATACATCTGCTTTTGCCATATGGACCTCGTCTACTATGACTGTATTGATACCGTCAATAAATTCTTTAAACTCTGTTGAATGTTCGTCTTTGCTTTTTTTCTCTAAAACGTTTAGTGATTGCCATGTTGCTATTGTGTTATATCGTCCTACTTCTTTACGATCTCCATAATATACTCCTGTGTCTAAGTTACAAGTTACAAAATCTTCTTCTGTTTGTGTAACTAGACTTTTGTTAGGAACTATGGTGAGTGTGCGTCCATATAGTTCGACCAACTGGCACAGTGCCGCAGTTATAATGGTCTTACCTGCGCCAGTGGCGATCTCTTGTATGCTTTGCGGATTTTCAATAAATTTGTTTATTGTTTCCACTTGATAGTCTCGTAATTCTATAGGCTGTCCAGCACTAGGATGATTTTTTGGCCACAAAATATTTGACAAATAATTCTTTTCTATTTTTGTAAATTCTAAATCTTGTTTTGGTCTTTGATCAACAAGTTCTACATACACTCCACCATCTTCAAGTATTGGCAATATTTGGTCAACTAGATACAAATATGTTGTGCCACCAAGTCCAAAGAAAGCTATTTTGCCGTCCCACCTTCCTAATTTTACTGCTGGTAGATGATATGCATATGGAATTTGGTATTTAAATTTTTGATGTAATCGTTGGCGCCATTTGAGATCTAAGTTCTCAAATTTTACATTCACTTGATCTTTGATTACTAATTTACAACTACTCATAGTTTTACTATAACTTTATCTAACCAATCATAATTTGAAGGTTGATGATCATTATAATACAACTTTTTTGGAAGATTATCAAGTAGTCTTTTTAGATTCTCAGTGCCACTTGTATAATAACCGCCTCCTAGGGCAGTCAGTGATGCTTTTGGTTTGATTTTTGACTTTATTAATGATCTTGGAATACGATTACGTGCAAAAATAACTTTGGTATCTTTGTCAATGTATTTGAATTGTTTGCTTAGTTGGCTTATATCAAACCAATCCTGAAAGTCATCTTCTGGTAACATGTGCCTAGCTGGTTCAGATATATCGAATCCAAAACTTAAATTTTTTGTTGCACTTATTCCATGTCGTTCAAAGCACTGTAACCATTCAATCCATTCTAACGCATCTTCTCTTGTTTGTATATCGCCAGACACTGGCATAATTATAGGCCAACAGTTTAACTCATCCAGACCACTCACAACTTGATCTTTGCCATAGGTTTTTGAATCTATCCATAATTTTCTATGATTGGAGTGTGCCAATTTTTTTCCTACTTGCGTGATAGCTTTAACTTGTATACCTGTTGTGCTTAGTCCAAAGTTTTTCAGTGAATCTACTTGTTCTAATAATGGTAAATGTTTTATGTGCTCTTCCCAGTAATCAACTAAACTTTCTGATGCATGATGCAATTTAATTTTATTATCTTCTAAAGTAGCTATTGCGTGTCGATAATATTTTTTCTCACGTCTTATTGCTTCAAAATCATCTAGTAAAGTTTCGTCAACAAATTTGAAATTATACCGTATAGCTATCATTGTTAGATAGTAAGCAGTTACATCTGAATGTAAAAAAATCCATTTCTTTTGATCACCGTCGTAGTGTGAACAGCCTGCAGGTAATCCTTTCATGTCCTTGAGGATTCTTATCAAGCCAATAACTTTTTTATCGTATGGAAATCTTATTTCTATTTTTTCAACTTCATCTGTGTCTGTGAATTTTTCAATACTTTTTTGGTAATTTAAAACTCTAAACGGAGCATCAAATTTTGGATTATCTAGTAAGGATTTAATATCCATGTTGTATGCCTGAAATTTTGTTAGATATCTTTTAAGTATCACCACGGCAAGTTTCGCCTGTTTTTCAGTCCATGCATATTGGGAATCTGCTAATGACTGACAAGTTTTAAAGTCCTTAGGATGTGGACTAATCGTAGCATTTGGTGTTTTAGGGCCATTAGACCAAAAATAATCATTATATGCTAATATTTTAAGGGCTTCGTTAATAGTTTTTGGTATATCGGCTTGCATTTTGCTCCACTGATTTTTGATAATTACTAGTATATTATAGCATAAACGGTAAAATTGTCAACTATGGAAAAGCGTACAAAAAACACACGTAAATCATACAAAAGACAGCTGAAGAATAAGCTGTCGGAAACAGCAGATCTTACGTTCTACAAACCAACAAATGCCATTGCGGTATATTGGTTTAGAAGGCTTAATCATCTTTTATTCAATGGTAAATTAGGACGTGTTCATATAGAAGTAAAGAGATTACATCATGATTGGGGTAGATGTGTGGCTGTATGGGATAATAGGAAAACGCCAAAAGGCAAGTTCAACCAAAAGTTAATTCCTTATCATATTCCTGTTGATTATTTTTTACAACTGCATGTCAAATTTGATAGTTGGAAAGATTTTATTGAAACGCTAGCACATGAAATGGTACATCTATATCAGATGACAATAATGAAAGACCCTTATTCTAACCACAACAAAAACTTTTACGCATTCTCACAAAAATTTATTGATGCTGGTTTAAAATTGCGTCGCTAAATTCTTTATAACTTATAATTTTACTATTTTTTAGATCAGTGCCTGTCTGCAGGTGGTTCAGATATTCAGGTGGGTTGTCATGCACTATAGTGAAATTACAATATGGTCTCATCTTCAAATAGTCCCTAAACCATTTTAACCATCCCTCAAAAATTGTATCACTATGACGCTCACCATAATGATCAGTATCTTGATACATGTTATTCATTTGTCCTTGGCCGTATTCTCTAAAGTCGAAACCAATCAAATATAAGTTTTTATGGCCATGCACACACGCTGTTGATATTGCTTGATTGCCACTTATAGTATGTGTATTCCATGGTATTAGATGTAGTAAATTTTCAGCATAAGGTCTATTGACGTGCAATGAAGGAGCATAGTGAATAGTCTTTTTCATTACACTATCTTTACACATTGTTTCGGTCATCTGGGTGTCAACACTAAAAATAAAGTCAGGCATAAAATCTCTATAGATTGCATTACAGCCATATGTTTGTCCAGAAGCTTTCAACGTAGACAGATCAAAGTTCTGTCGAGAAGGACCGTTACCAATAATATATGCGTTACCTTTTGGCTCGGCTTTTACTCTATCTTCGTGAAACTTTTTTTCAAATATTTTTTTTCCATCTCTTATGATTGTTCTAAAAATTATTTCTTCACCTTCATATTTTTTCCATACAATAGGTTCAATTTGATTTTTACCAAATATTGTTTTAGACATACTTTTCCAATAACCTCTTTTTAATTCTTTGCCATGGTATGCCTTGTTCTATTTCATCAGCAAACCATTCTGTATATGCTAACTTATTTGCCCATGTTTGTCTATCTGGCATTTTGGGTTTGGATAAACTTTCATATGTTGAATTTGCTACATCATAACATAAACTTGCTTCACTAACAAATACTGGAATTCCATTAAACACAGACTGCATCGCAGGATTACTACTGTGATTTACAAGAGCCCAAGCATTTTCAAATTGGCTATTTAGATCTGTATCATCATAAGTTTTTGGATTTCTTTTAGGGCCAACTATGGAAACATTTTCAAATTCTGCGATATTGATTGTGACATGATTTCTTGGGTGCGGTCGGACGACAATTGGCTTGTCACTGAACTTTCGTATGCTTTTTATTTCGTTGCTAAACCATTGTATCATAGGAAGATTGTTACGCCATTGATGGCTATTGCCATGTTGTCCACAAATTATAATATTGTCACCTGTTTGTTTCCATGGTTTCAATTGTATGTTAAACTTGGGCCATCGTTTATCATCAAAATTGTGATTAGCAAAGTCAGCCTCTCTGTTGATACCATTGATTGCAATTTTAAACGTTTCATTTCTCTTTATCCCGCCTACTTCAATAACAACTACGGGCTTGCCTTTTCTTTGATATTCATTCCATATTGATCTATAGGCACTCATGCGTCCGGACCATAGAACTGACCAAATTACTGCAACATCAGCGTTTGTTTTTTGATTTATAAAAACTTCTTCGCCTGCATTTTTCAAACTAGTAATAAATTTATTAAAAATATCTTTACTATTCAAAGGGCCATGTTTTGGCCAAATTTCAATCTTCATTTAATGTCTTTTTTAGCATCAAAAGATACACCAGCAAATGGATCGTAATTTTCTACGTTTTTCCAATATTCTTCATTACGTAATCCTTTTATATCGCTTGCTGAACTTTTACCTTTGGCTTTACGTTTGCCTTTCATGTGATCAACATAAGCACCTAACACACTATTGATAAAAATATGATGACCTTTTGCACCGGCCCCTTTGCCTATATCAACACCATGCTCTGGCGCAGTTCTTTTGAGGACCTGCCAAAATACATAGCTGTCATGCCATTCTAGTTCGTTAAAAATTGTATCATTTTTGTACATATCTGTCCATGTATTCATGAAGCGATTAATCAAAGCATGTCGTCTGTTATAACATACCCAACCACATTCTGGATATTTTTCTCCTCTTCCAAGATAGTTTACAAGTTTATCAAATGGCAATAAATTTGTGACAAAATCTTTTGGTATATTCCTAAATGTATAAGTGTCTGCGTCTAACCACAGGACATAGTCAACGTCAATATTTTTGATAGCATGATCTACAGCAAAAGTTTTGTGTGCAAATCTTACAGCGTCCCATAGATAACTGCCCTTACCTTTGTCATTTGCTCCTGCGTTTGGATTTCGTCTTACTCCTCCATCAATTTCTTGAAGCTCACCATTTGCCACAGGGTCATTTTTATGCCTTTCTTTAAATGCTTTTAAGTCTGGATTTACTTGTTCCGTGTTAATATATTCTATTTTTTTATGCTGTAAATCAGGCTTGGTTCCTTCGTAGTATGCGGTTATTTTTACATCATCTGGCCAATAATCTATATGACTTTGTAACATTCTTTTTGCATAGACGTCCCATCTATTTTCAGGAAAAGTTGTGATTACTTGTAAGGTTGTCATAAAATTATTTAATAGTTTTGTATATCGAAGGCTTCAAACCAGGTTGCCCACATCATCTCCATTGATAACCATTTGCCAGTTTTTTGTGTAATTTTTTGTGAAGTATCTAATTTACGTTTCATTTTAGTTTCATAAAGATCAAGTAGGCTTTTATTTTGTTTTATCCAATACGCCATTGGCGCTGTCCATCCTGTTTTGCCTTTATTAGTAATATAAGTTGGTAAAATATTTTTGTATGCATCTCTGCTCATGTGTTTTAGTTTTTTTGATATTTTTTGTTTGCTAGGAATACTCATACAATATTCCATAAATCTTTTTGTTGCCAAAGGATATCTGCCTTCCATGCTATACGCCATTCCATATTTGTCATTTCTAATCAGCATATCCTCAGGACATATGGTTACCAGTTCTAAGGCACAAAAACTCTGCAAAGGATCGGCTTCGTTAAACAGGTCAGCAGGATATTGTTTTATAAATTCAGTTACAACATCATCTGCTGAATAAATGTCCTCATTAATTTTTGTAGCTGGTTTTTGCTGTGTCACAAGTATTCTACATATTTCATTCCAAGAATATTTTTTGTTTGCTAATTTTTTTGACAATACTCCATGCCTAGGGTAACCACACATAAGTTCATCGCCAAGATCTCCAGCTAATGTGACTTTGATATCATGATCTTTCATTATTTTATTTGTGTATAAGTTTGCAGGTAATGTTGGAGTACGTATCAACTGCTCTACGCTAGTGACGGATTGGTCCCAGTATGATGCATATATTTCAGGAGTGATATCAATTTCTCGATGATTGTAGCCAAAATCTTTAGCAAGACGCTTGGCCATTTTAGCATCTTCATTATAATCTTCCTCATATGTGTTTGGGTCTGGAGTAAATTTATTAGTAAATGAATTAACCTCTCCAATAATGTCTAACAATTCTTTTGATATCATACTTGAGTCCATGCCTCCACTCAAAAATAATCCAATTTTTTTATCACCTATACTACAGTTTTTCACACACTGTTTTACAACCTGTTGAAATTCAATTGGATCATATTTGTAGTCGCTTATTGGCTTAATAAATTCACGAAAACTTTTTTTAATTTTTTTATTAGCAATATCATATATTAATGTTTCGCCTGGCAATAACTTTTTAATATTATTAAAAAACGTATTACGTAAAGGATTATTACTCATGTAGTGCCAAATACTATGACTAAGTTTATCAAGTTTGCGAGCATTAGGAACCTTATCTAACAAACCACGTACTTCACTGCCAAACACCAATCCTTGTTTTGTTTCTGCATAGTATAGAGGTTTTATACCTGCATGGTCTCTGCTTATAATTAATTTATTTTTCTTTGGTTGATAGTAAGCAAAAGCATGCATTGAATCAATTTCAGATATAAACTTTGCACCAAAAGTATCAAGTCCCCATGCTAAAAGTTCTGTGTCACAGCCTGTCATTCCAGTAAATCCAGCAACTTTGAATCTTTCCTTTAGTTCATAATAATTAAATATTTCTCCATTGTACACCAACCAGTTTCCGTTAGGTGTTTTCCAGGGTTGTATGCCAAGTTTAACATTACCCATTATAGATAAAAGATTATGTCCTAGAGTAACTTTATGTTCAGGATCCCACCAAACTTTCTGTGCATCAGGTCCTCTATGTCCACATTGATTGATATAGTTTTGTATAAATGTAGGGTCGTGATCAGTTATTCCGTATATGCCACACATTATAATTTAAGTTTAGTTTTGAATCTTTTGTATACAGTGCCGTCTTTTATCTCCTGTATACTCCACATTTTATATCCTAAATCATTTAGCCATTGTGTTCTATCAGGATATTTTGGACTTTCTATATCATTAAGATTTGTGTTAGCCACGGGGTAACATAGTGCAAGATCAGATGTTACAAAGGTTGGTATTCCACGAACACAACTATCTACACTCGCTGTAGAGTTATGTGTGACCACTGCATGGCAATTCGTAATTGCTTCCTGGAAATGAAATCTATAAAATTTTTTTTCATCTCCAATAAAATGTTTTTTTCCTATTAGTAATTCACAATCCTCAGGAAATTCGTGCTGTCTTTTTGCTATTGCATCAACATGATTAGGGTGTGGACGCACTAGAAACTTCCTATCAGTTGCTGGCCGTAATTTTTCATACACAGACTTGAACCAAGCAATTGGATCTAACTCATTCATACTCCAATTATCACTAGGTTGCAATACAAACAATATTGGATCTTGTTGATTAGATTTACGCCATGGTTCATAACGTACATTAAATTTTTTCTTTAGCATTTCCCAACGATCCGAAGGACTATTGTCAGATAAGAAATTTCCGTCATTCATGGGCGTGTACAGTGCGACTCTAAAATGATGATCTGGAGATGTTGATACGTTACCAAAACTTGACAACACTCCGCCGTCAAAAGTAATGAGAGGTATGTTTTTTTCTCTACATCTGTCTGCAAGCATTCTTCTTCTGCCTTTTGTATGATGCATTTGTTTGTCACCACCATAGCCAAACATAGCTGCCATTGGGGCGGTTGGTTCCATTTCTCCCTCTACAGTTGGCCCAGATCTGTTTTCGTTTACAATAATTGCTTCATCTCCCACTGCTCTAATACCATCTGCTAATTGATATAAAAGTTCGTAACTATTACCTCGCTTACGATCTTTTACTGTTCTACGGAATATTTCAACTTTCATCACAGTCCTTTCGGAAAAATATTACTTCCATCATTGCTTTCAATCGTTTCCTATTAACATAAAAATTATATTTGTCTTTATGTATTTCACATAACTTTCTAATTTTATCAAATGATTCGTCAAATGATCCTCCTAATCCAAGTTCCATTTCACTTACCCAAAATTTACAGTCAATGTTTTGCAATTCTAACCCTACATCATACCATAAGCCCTCTACGTCAGTCTTCAGAATATCAACATTATTCCAATTTAAATCTGTAAGAATTGTTTGAATATTTTTGCATTCAACTTCAACAAAATTATCAGGATTATCAAATGCACCAGCCAAAGAAAAACTGCCTAGTGCTTGTTCAGGCTTTTTGGCCCCTGGTTCTGTTTTGTAATAAAATTTCATTTTCCCATTGTTTGGAGCATAAGCTAAAGGCATAAATTTTAAATTATTTTTAATTATTTGCTGGTTAAGTAAATTAGCATTAGGTATTTCATTGAATTGTCTGTATCCACCTTTTTCTATAATTTGCTTTATATTTTTAATTGTGTATGGTGTAGGATCATATAATCTTACATCAAGATCTAAGTTGTCAAAACATATTAATTTTTCAAAATTTGCATCACCTCCAACTCCAAAACTAAGAACTTTTTTTGCCTTTTTGACAAAGTTTTCTGGTACATGGTAATTTCTATACACTTTAAACTTTTGCTCTTTGAATAATTCTTTTTCAAATATTCGAATACGTTCAACAATTTCTTTATTTTCTGGTTTTAATCTATCCGCCATTTAGCATTCTCCAAGCAGTACCATTTGCCATTTCTTCCATTGTCCAATTATTATAAGCTAAATTGGAAAATAAAGCAACTCTATCCTCATATTTTGGCGATTCAATTTTTGTAAAATTTGACTCGGCAATTGGCAAAGCCGCTGAATTTTCCGAGTCACAAAAAACAGGCACACCATTTTTAAAACTTTCTACCATCGTGTTACTATTATAACTTACACATGCAAAATATTCTGACCAGTTGATTGGGCCCTTATGATCTGTTGGTTTGTCTACTTTAATTGTAGCACCAACATGATCTTTTGCAACAGTTGGATTGTATGGCTTTTCTCGAATGTCCAATGGTCTATCAGTATGTTTTTTTAGTGTGCTTACAGTGTCTTGTAACCAGGATTCGACACCAAAAAAATTTGCAATAGTATTTGTAGGAGGCAAAATTAAAATTTTTCTACCATTTTTTTTCCATGGCATAATGTCAGTCTTGAAAAATTTTTCATATCTGTCTGGATTAATATTTGTAATTTTATTTTGACAATGTGCATTCTTTGTAATACGTAACCAATGCGGGGCATCATGTGCGTTTGTAAAGTACCCATGATCCATAAAATAAAATTCTTTATTTTCTTTAGCACACCATTTGTAAACTTCTCCTGACCCGGCCAATACGCCATACATAATTAATATTTCTTTTGGCAATGTTTTTAGTTTTCTAAATTCGTAAATTTTATTTTTACCAGGTGCACCACGCACAAATGCATCAACATACCTTTGTGTTCTACTTTTAGTTGTATGAATACCAGCTATCATTTTATTTCTGTTATTTTATACATAGACTTATTACTACGCCTACTATATTCTGCAATAATATTCACACTACGTCTATGCATGCTTGCATTTATTCTTGGCGTTACGCCGTGTATTGCATTTGGAGTTGTGTTTGCAAACATCACAAAAGTATTTTTTTTGTACGGAACTGTAATTTCAACATTGCCTAAATCTTCTTCGTAAATGTGTCTGCCTTTTATCATGTCTACTTTTGTAATATTTTTTTTTGCCTTGTATATTTGAAAGTCTCCACCTGTGGCACTATCATTTTTATAAGGCATGTATAGTAAGCCAGCGTACATTTCTCTAGGATTATCTATGTGAGGTGTACGAGATGTATGTGTAATTGGCTCATGCATTACGGTTTGACAATCTGTCCACACAGTTGTATCTTTACTAGTCCACCCTCTAGGACCTAAAGTAGCATCTTTATCTTTTATAAACCCTTCAAATAGATTGCATACTTCAAAATAAAAATCTTTTGATGTATGATACTCCGTGAATTCTTGCCATATATTACTAACAATGTTAGGCTTCAACATTTCATTGGCTTTTAGTCTATAACAGATTCCGTCATCATATGGTGTAGTAGCTAGCAATTGTTCTGTTGGCCATTCCTTTTCTAATTGATCATATAATTTTTCAGGCAGTGCATTGTTTATAATCACGTGAGGATATGGTTCTAATTGTGGTTTTGGTTTGGACTGTAGGACTGAAAGCATAAGGTACTTAATCTAAATATTTTAATAGTTCAGGAATGTTGATTTCCAAATCAACCATGTCTTTACTTTTTTTGTTTTTGGGTTTAACTTTATTAATTGGTTTTGACTTGGCCAAATAAACTTTATGTTCAAGTCCTAAATGTTCAGATAAAATTGGATAAACTTTTTTATCAATAAATTTTTTATGTTGTAATTCAATAACTTTGGTTCCTGGCTGACACCATAATGTGTTTACAAGTCCGGCTCCGTGTGGCGATAAAATATGTGAAGCTTCTTTAAATATTTGTACTTGCTCGGTCAATGTTAAATTTTCAAGTGTAATTTGCTCCCATCCTTTTAGTGCTAAAAGCAACTGTTGTTGGTTTGTGATATTTCTGTTTTCAGCATCTTTTCTAGTCAAAAATATTTTCCTAGTTTGTTTAGGTTGCCCAGGTACCACAACATTTCCTAAACGTCTAATCCACTTTGGCATATTGGGTGATATTACTCCGTCACTATGATTACTTAATGACGGCACGACCAAATGATAAAATCTCCACGTTTCGTCTTTAGGCATTACATAATATTTCAATTCTGGAAAAAATTCTGTAGCTACTTTATCAAAGTATTTGCTTGGATTAGAAAGTATGAAAATAAATTTTGTGAAGTTTGTTGCCCATCTTTTTTCTAACAATCGAAATTTTGATACCACGTCAATCCATATGTGCCATGGATTATTGGCACTGTATTCATCTATTGGAAGCCATACATATTTCCAAGTGTCATCTTGAAACTGTTTAGTGATAGGAGGCATGTTAATTTCAACACTGTCTGCCCAACTGGTAAAAAACTTATGTACTTTTTTTGGTTTATCTCTGTATTTAGATATTAATGGCCAAACATGATTTGTAATCATTTTCCTATCCTCAGTGACCAATACTGGTAAATTTGCTACAGAACAGTTATGAAAATCAGCAACAAATGTTGGTAGACTGGTGAATTTTGTAATTGGATTTAATTTAGAATATTCAACCGTGTAATCAAATGAATGATCGATTATATCCCATTGATGTAAAAAATATTTTATATCAGATATATTTTTAACAGTTTGCATTATTAATAATTATACTATAAAATAGCAATATGATATTATTTTCCAATGGTTGTAGTTTTCTTACTCCTCGCCCAAAAGACAATGTTAATACCTTTGTCACAAAAGAACTATCAGAAAGTTACAATTTAGATTTAGTTAATTTAGCAATGGGAGGCAGAGGTAATACCAGATTAGAGTTTTCAACTAAGGTATGGGTTGAACAAAATGAAAATGAAAAAATATTTGCTGTGATTGGTTGGAGTAACAGTCATAGGCATGATTATGTCACGGATGATGGTTGGAAAGCAGGCAGAATACCAGGCACTGAGCTAACTTGGCGTACATGGAAAACTTTAGACAACTTAAATTTTATCAGTAAACAAAAAGGTTGGAACGTTGAAAATAATGCTGATATGAATTTTTTTAATAATGTTTACAATCTGCAAAATTATTTTAAGATTAAAAATATTCCATATGTAATGTACAACGCTTTACCAAATAATTTTGAAACAGATGTATTGGATTTTAAAATATTAAAACAAAAAATAAACATGGAAAGATTTTTTCAGCCAGATACTAGTCATTATGAATTTATAATGGAAAAAAATTTTATTGTAAGTGCCGAAGACCCACACCCTTCCGCAGAAGGACATATCACTTGGGCAAATATGTTGAAAGATTTTATTGATGTTAACAATTTACGCTCCATTAAATAATAAAAAATCAAAGGCTTGGGAAGTTTTTGATGGTGTCCAAAAAAGTTGGCCCGAACAGGTTGTAATAAACGATAACAGTTTAGCCACAGAAGCTTTGTCTAACGCAATGTTTTGGGGCTTTGTGAATAATAATTTAGATATGATTAAAACATTAGAAAAACGTAAACATCAATATTGGTATACCGACACTCCTTATTTTGGTAGATTTGATAATAATAATCTTAAACCAAATAATCATTATTGGAGAGTATGTAAAAATAGCATACATGCTGATTTATTGCCTGACTGTAAAAGTGATAGATTTGAAAAATTTAAAATAAGAGTCAAAGCACCAACTTTGAAAGGTGAACATATATTAGTTTGTCCGAGCTCGGCTGGCATACATCAATATCTCGATACTCCAAATTGGACCAACGAAACCGTAGAGCAAATAAAACGTTACACAGATAGACCAATAAGAATAAGACAAAAACCACGTGGGCGTGGCACATCAGGTCCTAGTGAAGCGAAAGTACCTTTGTCAGAAGATTTAAAAAATGCCTGGGCATGTGTGACTAGTTGTAGTATTAGTGCTGTTGAAGCTGTATGCATGGGAATACCTGTTTTCAGCCACCAAAAAAGTTTTGCAAGTCCGATGGGAAATTTACATTTAGCTGATATAGAACAACCTTTTTATCGAGATCCAGAACCATGGTTATATAGTTTAGCGTATCAACAGTTTACTCCAGAAGAAATACGTAATGGACATGCGATAGAAATCCTGCTGGACAAAGGAATACTATAATGAAACTGATACACTATGGATGTTCATTTGCTATGGGCAACGGTATTCCAAATTTTATAAAAGGACTACCTGCCGAAGTTGCACCAAAATTACATTGGAAGACTTCAGCAAAGAGGCAACAAATGCTAGTAAAATATAAAGAAATGCTGAAAAATATTGAAGAGCCAATGTCATGTGGTAAACACATATCTGATATACTTAATTTTTCATATGTGCGTGAAGCCGAGAATGGCATAAGCAATGAAATGATATTTAGAAGATTAATATCTAGTATAGAAAAAAATAGTTTTGTCTTAATAGGACTGACTGGGTATAATCGGAGAGAAGGCCTTACAACAGCAGAAAACAATAGCCACTGGCATACATGGAAGCAAGTTGATCCTGGAGATCCTACTGGCTATAAAGACTTAGCTTTTGATCCATGGGTCAATAAGGAGGGGCATAGAGAATACCAACCTGCTATTGAACAAGAAGGACAAATTAGGACAGTAATGCAGATCATTTACATGCAAGCACTTCTTAAGTCAAATAATATTCCACATCTAATTTTTAATGCTCTTTACAACGGGCTTGACCAACCACTTACTAAAGAATGTAAAAAGTTATTAAAAAAAATAGATCAAAATTATTGTTACAATTTAGAGTCAACGTTTGATAACTGTCAGCATGGATGGTGCTTACAAAAAGGATTGACTGTAAGCGACCTAGATGATCATCCAAATGTACAAGGACAAAAAGCTTGGGGAGATTTATTGTTACCACATGTTAAGAATATTTTAAAAATTCATGGCCATTAAAATAGTAAATCAATTTTATGTACCAGCCAACGATGTCCACGTAAAAGACTGGGAGGCTGGTAAGCCATTTACACAAAATAAATGTTTACAATTATTTGTAAAATATTGTAAAGATAAAAATAAAAAATTTAAAAATATTTTAGATATAGGCGCATGGGTAGGGACTTGGGCAATAGAAATGCAGGATTTTTGCACAAATAAAATTTATGCATATGAACCTGATCCAATTCATTTTGAATGTTTACAAAAAAATATTGGCAGTAACATAATTCCAAAACAAGTGGCAATTGGAGCTAATAATGGACAAGTGTCTCTATCAACTGGTGACTTTACACAAGGAAAAAGAGTTATAGGACAAGGTAATATTGAAATGTTAACCGTCGACAGTCTTAATCTTAAAGACATTGACCTAATAAAAATTGACGTTGAAGGTTATGAGATGGAAGTTCTTAAAGGTGCAATTAAAACCATGAAGCAAGTAAAATATCTAATGATTGAACTAAACAACAATACCAAAAAATACGGAAGCAGTAATAATCAAATTGAAAGGTATCTTACGAAAAATGGATTTAAGGTTTTACTTAATCATTGGCCAGATAAAGTGTTTGTTAAAAAATAATTTTTAAATAGAAATATGAAAGTTTTTATTACAGGAGTAGCAGGTTTTTTGGGTTCACACCTAGCAGACTTGATGATATCAGAGGGCCATAAAGTGGCTGGTAATGATAATATGATTGGTGGCTATGTAGATAATGTACCACAGGATGTTGAATTTCACCAAGTAGATTGTTGTGATTTGGAGAACATGACCAAAGCAATGGAAGGATGTGATATTGTTTATCACACTGCGGCCACTGCATATGAAGGGCTGTCTGTGTTTTCACCTGTACTTGTCACTAGAAATATATTTGAAGCCTCTGTAACCACTATTACTGCCGCTATAAGAAACAAAGTAAAACGTATTGTGTACTGTTCAAGTATGGCAAGGTATGGACATCATGATGAAATGCCATATAGAGAAGATTACGAATGTCGTCCCCAAGATCCTTATGGTATTGCAAAGAAAGCAGGAGAGGATGTGCTTAAAAATTTATGTGAAACACACGGAGTTGAGTATGTAATTGCAGTCCCTCATAACATTGTTGGACCAAGACAGAAGTATGATGATCCATTTAGGAACGTGATGTCAATAATGTTGAACAGAATGTTACAAGGCAAACAACCAATTATTTACGGAGATGGCGAACAAAAAAGATGCTTTAGTTATATTGACGATTGTCTATATTGTTTAAACGCCCTAGCATTTCAAGATAATGTTGTTGGTGAAGTAATTAATATAGGTCCTGACGAAGAACCAATAACAATTATGGAGTTAGCTGAAGCTTGTGCTAATGAAACAGGTATAAATTTAGATCCTATACATCACAAAGACAGACCCAAAGAAGTTAAACTTGCAGTATGCTCGTCTGACAAAGCTAGGAATTTGTTAGGTTATAGCACAGCAACAAATATGCGACAGTCAGTGAAAAAAACAGCAGAATATATTAGAACTAGAGGCACAAAAAAGTTTCAATATCATTTGCCTTTGGAAATTATAAATGAGCAGACCCCGGATACCTGGAAGAAAAAATTGATATGATATCCTTTTCAGTACCGTCGCGTGGCAGGCCTAAGCTTGCGGCAAGGTTAGTTAATTCTGCAAGATCCACCGCTAATAATGATGTTGAAATATTATTCTATCTCAATAGTGACGATCCAACTTTGCAAGAGTACCAAGATTTATTATCTAGCGAAGATTATGTAATTGGGCCAAATCAATCAACATGCCTCAGTTGGAATCAAATGGCCGATAGGGCTAAACATGATATTGTAATGCTAATGGGTGATGATGTGCAAATACAAACAGCAGGCTGGGATACAATGATAGCTGATCAAATTAACAAATACAAATCAAAAATATTAATGGTTGTGCCAAGTGATGGTAGGAAAAAAGGATCTGGCCAACACGAGATGACAGAACCTTTACTCTGGCATGATGCTCCTTTAGGTGCGGCACATTTTGCAGTTCACAAAAATTGGATTAATACTTTAGGTTATTTGGCACCACCTTTCTTTTGGCACTTTTGGGTTGATGAATACACACAAAAAGTTGCAAGAAAAATAAACAGATGTATGTTTATGCCAAATGTAATTTTTAAAGCAAAAAAAATTTTTGATACTACCGCTACACAGGTTAGGTCAAATTTAAATATTGCCGAGCGTGATAAAGCAACATGGCACAAAGTAAAAGTAAGACATCTTAACTCTGATGTACAATGTCTAAAAAAGTTTATTGAAAACGATTAAGTATTTTTTGATACTGTTCAATTGACATATCCAATTGAACCACTGGACGTTCAAGGATATTATTTTTTTTTGCAATAACTTTATAGTCTTTGAACATAGTAAAGAAAAAAGTATTAGGAGAATATACAATTACTTTATCTTCACATGTAATATAATTTCCTGCGTTTCTATCACCCCTATCTTTGAAAAACCAAAGACAAGTGACATCTTTAGTTTTATCTATTAGATCTAGATCCTTATGGTAAGTCCATGACATGTATATTTGATCTTTTAAATTTTGCCAGTACTTGTGTTGGAGATTATTTTGGTTTTCATAAAGTTTTTCGTATTCAATTTGGCTAAAAATTGTTTGTGTTCTAAAATATTCAACAGGCTCTTTGTAAAAGTGGTCTTTTTTAACCTTATCCCAAATCATTATGAACTAAAAAGATTAATTAATTCTTTTTTCCAATCGTCACTGTATTCACAATTTCTATAACCATCAAACCAAGGTCCACCCTCTGTATAATGTAAAATTTTTGGAGTGCCGTCATTTGGTTCTTTGTACCAGCCTACAAGCCAATTGTATTCATGTGGTAGCATTCCAATTTCATTATCATCTAACCAACTAAATCTATGTAAAAATTTTGGAGACTCGCTGTTAAGTAAGTCAGGTGTAAGTATTTTGTTTTTAGGATGTTCGCAGTTCCATAATACCATACTACTCCAATTTTTTCTTGGATACACTGTTTGTGTCTGCCCATCCATTTTTGTAGTTTCTTTAGGCGTATAATCATGTTGTACACATACAACCGCTTTGGACGGATCACAGAATCTTATCAAGTCATGACTTGGTATTTTCCAAAGGAAGTCACAATCGCAAAACACTGCCCAACCTTTGAAGTCATTGAGATACGGAACAAAAAATCTTGTAAATGTAAATTCTGTTGATGCTAATTTATCAATAGGGCGTGTGTACAATCCTTGATCCCGCATTTGCTTTTGTTTTAATGGTATTACTTCGGCAGATGGATCTCTTCGCTTTATTGAGTGTTCACATACTTGATATGCAATATCTTCTCTACTATCGTGTCCTACGTAAATCTTCATGTAATAATTCGTGTATTTGTTTCCAATTATTTACACGGATTACATCAGGGTGCTGAAAATCACGGTTGTATGGGTGATCTATAAGAATAGGCCTTACTCCATATTTTAGGCCTGTAAGGGCATTTTTTGGTTTGTCTTCTATGAAATATAAACCTGTGTTATGAAATTCTGCTAACACAGAGTCTTTGTCCGATCCAGTATCAAGTATGTGATAGTTTTTAAAAATATGATCACCAAACAATTCTCCAAGTCTTTTTTTGCGTAGTTCTTGTGCAGGTACGTCGGAAGTTTGTGATGTAATAGGAATAAATGTCCATCCTTCGGCCGCTAGTAATTTGACCCAAGTTTGTGAATCTGGCATTGGACATTGTGTGCCCATCCATGCACTTTTATTGAACTCTCTTATTTCTTTTCTAATTTCTGTTATTGAAAGACCAAACCTGTCTGCCATTTCATATGTGTTTTGTTTGTCTTGTAAAAGTTTGTAAGGATATACCCGTTGCTCTTGGGCATCATAATAATTTCTTTGTAGCATCCATTGAGTAAAATGATATTCCCACTCCAAAAGCACTCCATCTACATCTGTTAAAATGATTCTATCTGATGTCGGCATCTTCCATACCAGCAACTCTTAACTTAACAATATTTGTTATCTGCCATTGTTTTTGGTCTAGACCTTTTGTGATACCTAACCATTGATTTCTTAATAGTGCAAATTCATTTATTATTTTTTCCATATCAACAACGTCCTGTTCACCATCTACATATTTTTCAGCGTCTCTACTAGATAATGCTCTGTTGTAGTTTTCTAAGAATTTTTTAAAAGATTTAGATCTTGTTCTGCGTAGTTCAATATTAAGATAATTTAAGATAGCTTCAATCTGTTGCAATTGGTTGAATCTCTGTTCAACTACGCCTGGAAGTGCCGCTGATGCTTTTTCAAGATTACCGTATATACGTATTTCCTTTTTAGCATTCTGTAGTTCTATGTCAAAATGTGTAATACAATCAGGGATCTTGTCGAGATTTCTACTTACTTCACTGTACCAATTAATTGTCTTCATATCGATCGCTGTAGTCTTCTGTGTCATCATCGTATTCCTCAAAAACTGTGTTTACTGCTTCTTCAAGCTTTGGATCATATTCACCAATTGCTTTGATTTCGTCATGTTCAACACCAATGTCATCTAAACATTTTACAAAATCTATAGCGGCATCTGCCTTTTGTTTTTCAGGGATAAAATGAACAACTGCGTTCCACAAACGTTCAATATCTTCTTGGGTCATTTCTACCATTATTTTTCCTTAGGTTGGTCTATGCTTAATTTATCAAAATCTTTCATAAGCATATCTAATTTATCTCCAACCCAGGCTTTTCTGAACTCAATGTGTTCATTTCCTGCGGAATCAATATATTTTAATCTATTTCCCTGTTGTGTCAGCACACCTTTTTTCTCAAATAAATCAACAAGTCCACTATAAGGATCCATACCTGTGTCATAAGGAATCTTAACTTGTACGCCTTCAAATGGTTTGGCGTATCTTGTTTTCATGACTTTACAAGCGGCTCTTATGCCTCTTACATCTGTGACTTTATTGCCTTTTTCATCTTCTTTTAGTTTTAATTTTTTCATAGCGACAACAATACTCGACGCATAGATAAATCCTTGCCCACCTGATATTTTATCATCTGGATCAAACATATCTTGTGATGCATATGTATGGTTAGTTGCTATCATACCAACGTTCCAAGATCCAAACATGTTTACACAGTTTCTCACAAGTGCTGTCAGTGCCTTTGGTTTACGACCTAGGTCGCCTTTCATTTCACCAGCTTCAAACTGATTAACATCTGTTGGAGTCAGCATCATGCCTAAAGAATCAATTACAAATAGTACCTTTGGAGCACCTTCTTTGTTGTCTGCATGTTGCTCTTTGTAGCCTTTCATGAATTCGCTTACAGTTTTTGCCACATCATCTACCATAGACATACTAAGTTTTAAAAGTTTGTCTTCTGATGTGTCTACTTTGAGTGCTTGTAACCATTGCTCATCTAGTGCATTTTCTGTATCAATTAATATTACAAATATGCCTTGTTCTTGTGCGTTTTTAATTATGTTTCCAGATGCTATGTAACTTTTGCCTGCACCCGACTCACCGGCAAGCACAGTGACTTTGCCTAACGGAATACCTTTACGAAAATCACCAGTCATCAAATACTTTAATGCATAGTTGCCTGTTGATATCCAGTCTGTAGGATCATTGAATCCTATACCTAATCCTTGGATAGATTTTGTAATACTCTTTCTAAATTTAGTTGCGTCAAATACTTTTGTCATAATATCCTTTATTATAATACACAAGGCCTTAACTGTCAATAATTAAGGCCTTGGTAAATGTCAGATTTATTTTGCTTGTCTTGATCTTATCAATTTCAAAATATCTTCTGCTCTTTTAGCACTATCCGTAGTTGGTTGTGCAGGAGCAGTAGTGTCTGCTGTTGGTTGTTCTGCCACTGGGCTTGCTTCAGCTTGCGGCGTAGACTCTACGACCTTTGCTGGCTGTTGTGCTTGTGGTATGTTTACTTGACTAGCACTTACTCCTGCTGGTCTAAAGTATTGTCCATATTTTTCCAGATCATACGCCTCACCATCTACAGACTTTTCAAATAATTCTTTAATTATTTTTACTTCTGCATCAGTTGGCTCTTTAGGTCTAAAGTCACCAAGATTGTGTAAACCAAATTTTTCAACAGCACTTCTTTCTGCTTCGTCAAGTGCTCTTTCTCTTCTTGACCATTTTGATGTTGAATAATCAGCATATCCACCTTTAGTGGTTTTGTTAATTCTAAAATCAACACCTCTTACACTGTCAGTTGGCAATTCTTCCATTTCTGGATCCAATAATGCCGCTCTAATAATGTTAAAGATTTGAGGACCAATTATGAATCTTCTGATTGGATTCTCTGGTGTTGTATCCTCTGCTAATGGATTTGTTACAACAAAACCTTGGAATATATAACTTTTCTTTTTCCAATATTTTCTGCCCATGTCTTCCATGCTTTTGTCTTTGAACCATGGTCTAACTTCAGTTAGCACTGGACATGTTTTGCCATACATTTCCATACAAGGAACTTGTACTTGTACTGGTCTTGAATCTGTTTGACCTTTTATACCTGCAAATGGTAGTTTGATCATGTTTCTTTCAGTCCAGAAAAATGTATTGTTTGTATCCTTATCTGGTAAGAATCTAACGACTGCTTCTGAGCCTTCAGATATATTCCAGTGTGGATAAATGGCGTTGTCTCCGCCTGTTGATGAA
>MDTB01037506.1_pt1 | contig 26140 bp, 32 predicted proteins | sample 811161 | NCBI WGS metagenome assembly MDTB01 (sample SAMN05326650, study PRJNA326480) | marine metagenome | isolation source: seawater | place: Mediterranean Sea | collected 2009 | reverse complement strand
TTCAATTCTATAAAGGGAGATTAATTACAGTGAGCTAAATAAAAATCAGAGGCCGATCCTTTCCTTAAAGAGCCAAATTTGGTGACGAAAACAACATTTTTTACCTACATAAAAGGGCCAGGCTTTCGTTGCTGAGGATTCTCTCTATGCCTGTTGTCGATCGCCCCTTCAACCAACCAGGAGACTTTCTTGTTGACTATGAGGAGAAGGTTTTCCCCGATGTAAAAGCTGAGCCTGGTGAAAAAGCACTCGTCACCTTCCATACCGTCGCATTCGAGGGTTCGATTGGTTTGGTCAACCTGCTGCAGGCCAGCCGATTGATCAATAAAGGCTTTGAAACCTCGATCCTGCTGTATGGACCAGGTGTCACTCTCGGAGTGATGCGTGGTTTTCCCAAACTTGGCGACGCTGCTTTTGATGGGCACCTGAACTTCAACGCCCGGCTTCAAAAGTTCATGGATCAAGGGGGCAAGGTGTATGCCTGCCGGTTTGCCCTGCAGGCGCTCTATGGACATGGCGAGAAGGCACTAATGCCTGGGATCACCCCGGTGAATCCACTCGATGTTCTCGACATTGTTCTGATGCATCGCAAGGACGGCGCTTTCATCCTCGACACCTGGACGCTCTGATTCACGGTCGAAGACGTCATGGTGACCACAGTCAAAGTTGCTGCTGCTCAGATCCGTCCAGTGCTGTTCAGCCTGGATGGATCACTGCAGAAAGTGCTCGATTCAATCGCTCATGCAGCGGCCGAGGGAGTGGAGTTGATCGTTTTTCCAGAAACGTTTCTGCCCTACTACCCCTACTTCTCGTTCGTCGAGCCGCCGGTGCGCATGGGCAAGTTCCACCTCGCTCTCTATGAGCAGGCGGTCGTTGTTCCAGGCCCTACCACCGAAGCTGTCGCTGCGGCAGCACGTCAATACGGCATGCAGGTGCTTTTGGGAGTCAATGAGCGAGATGGAGGCACGCTCTACAACACACAGCTGCTCTTCAATAGCAGTGGCGAGCTCGTTCTCAAGCGGCGCAAGATCACACCCACCTATCACGAACGAATGGTGTGGGGTCAAGGCGATGGAGCTGGCCTCAAGGTGGTGCCAACCCCAGTGGGTCGTATCGGTGCTTTGGCCTGCTGGGAGCACTACAACCCATTGGCTCGATTCGCCCTCATCGCACAGGCAGAAGAGATCCATTGCGCCCAGTTCCCCGGATCACTCGTCGGGCCGATCTTCACTGAGCAAACCGCGGTCACCATGCGGCATCACGCCTTGGAAGCGGGATGTTTTGTGATCTGCTCCACCGGCTGGCTTGCGCCCGAAGACTATGGGTCGATCACGGCTGACACGACGCTCCACAAAGCGTTTCAAGGGGGCTGTCACACCGCAGTGATCAGCCCAGAAGGCAGATACCTTGCCGGCCCGCTCCCAGATGGGGAAGGACTCGCCATCGCGGAACTCGACATGGCACTAATCACCAAGCGCAAGCGAATGATGGACAGCGCGGGTCACTACAGCAGGCCTGAGCTGCTGTCACTGCGAATCAACCGCTCCCCTGCGGTGCTGATGCAGGAGCTATCAGGGGACTCCATCGCTACTGAGCCTGCTGGAGCTGCTGAATCCAGCCTGGAGGAGCTCAACCATGTCTGATCTGGGACGACTGGTCACTGAATTGCAGGTCAAAGGGGTGCGCGGCAAAGCGATTCCAGGCAATCGAGGCCGACGCGGTGGTGCCGGACCCTCTGACCACCGCGCCTTGCATCTGGACGGAACAACGGTGATGGTTCCCGTTCACAACAACGCCTCGGCGGAATCGCCCTACAGCCTGGAATCAACCCGTGATGGCCTGGCCATTGCAGGCATGCAGCAAGCCAAAGCGACCACTGTTTGCACAAGCGACGAACCAGCTTTCTACGGGCTCAGCACTGCCGATGGGATCCCCTACCGCTCGATCGCTTTGCTGCACAGCCGCGATGTCCTCGCCACCACGCTGCTACAGACCTGCATCCGATTCCGTGATCGCGCATCGTCTTGCCAGTTCTGCGCGATTGAACAGTCGTTAGATGATGGAGGCACATTGGCTCGCAAGAGTCCAGAACAGGTGGCCGAAGTTGCTGAAGCTGCGGTGCGCCTTGATGGCGTGCAACAGCTGGTGATGACAACAGGCACTCCCAACAGCAGTGACCGCGGGGCAAGGTTGATGATGGAAACAGCCATCGCTGTCAAACGTCGCGTCAACCTGCCGATTCAGGCGCAATGCGAACCACCCGAGGATCCGATCTGGTTTGCGCGGATGAAACAGGCAGGGATCAGCAGCCTGGGCATGCATCTTGAAGTGGTTGAGCCAGAGGTGCGCAAGCGCATCCTGCCCGGCAAATCTGAACTCACCCTGGAGCGGTATTACGACGCATTCTCAGAGGCCGTCGCCATTTTTGGTCGTGGCGAAGTGTCGACCTATTTGTTGGCAGGACTTGGTGACAGCCGTGAAGCACTGCTGAATTGCAGCCGGCATCTCATTGAGCTGGGGGTCTACCCCTTTGTGGTGCCATTTGTGCCAATTGCTGGCACCCCTTTAGAGCACCACCCGACCCCCTCAACCAATTTCATGGTGGACATCTACCAAGGAGTTGCCGAGTTACTCAAGCAGGGCAATCTCCATTCTCAAAACATGTCGGCTGGATGCGCCAAATGTGGAGCCTGTTCTGCTCTCTCCCTGTTTGAGCGAACTGACTAATCAACGTGTTCTGTCTGGATCCAAGCAGCAGCATCAGTTCTGCACCGCGTGCCTTCACGCCCTCGGTGCGCAGAGGCATTGGCATTGAGGCTGAGGATTTCCGCCTCTCACCGACGGCTAACTCGGATTGGTTTTCGTTCCACCTGCTGCACAACAATCAATCGTTGCTGAGGAGCTACTGGTCACTGCGTCAAAACATCTTCTGTACTGAGCAGGTTGTGTTCCAGTCGACAGATCGCGACGAGCTTGATCAAAGGGCTTATCCCATTGCTGCGTTGCATCACGGCAATAGCCCCATCGATGTCGTCGGTGTCGTGAGGATTGTGGAGACCCAACCACACCATTGGTTCGGTGGCCGGCTTGGAGTCCATCGGTCATTTCGCAGCCACAACCAGATCGGCAAAGGATTGATCTGGAAGGCGGTCACGACTGCCAACGGCTGGGGCTGCCACTGCTTTCAGGCCGCGGTACAGATTCAAAACGTGCGATTTTTCCAACGCTTGCATTGGAGCTCCCTTGAAGAGATGGACATTCACGGCATCCGCCATCACCTCATGCAGGCAGACCTGAACTACTACGCAGCGTCAGCGGAGCGCCGTCCTGCTGAAGCCATCACGGCATGAAGCTCGACGTCTTGGCTGATCAGCTACGCCAACAAAGTGGTCTTCTTGCCAAACGCGACATCCAGCCTGCTGCACAGGTATTGGATCATGTGCCATTCCCTGAGCTCGGCAACGCTGGCATGCTCGGAGACGACGCAGCACTGCTGCCAGCGCAGAGCGGAAAACTCTTGCTGGCCTGTGAGGGGATGCAGCCAACTCTCGTGGACGAGGACCCCTGGTTTGCAGGCTGGAGTTCAGTGGTTGTGAACTTGAGCGACATTGCTGCCATGGGGGGGCACCCCCTTGCGGTGGTGAACAGCGTGTGGAGTGCAACAGCAGACCAGCAGATCGCGATGTTGAAAGGAATGCAGTGCGCAAGCGAACGATTTGGAGTGCCCATCGTCGGCGGCCACTCCAATCAACAGAGTCCTTATTCGGCTCTCTCGGTTGCCGTGGTTGGAGTTGCCAACGGACCGGTTCTCTCGGCCCGTTCCGCCCGCGCAGGCGATCAGCTGTGGTTACTTGTCAATCAAAGAGGAATGTTTTATCGCCACTACCCCTTTTGGGATGCGGCAAGCGATGCCAATGCAGAGCTGCTGCGATCCCATCTCGACCTGCTGCCATCCCTGGCCGCGGAAGGACTCATCCACGCTGCCAAAGACATCAGCATGGGCGGAATAACAGGCACGGCAGCGATGTTCGCGGAGGCCTGCGGACAGCCTCTCACCATTGAGCTCGATGCAGTGGAACGGCCTCAAGGCATTGAGGAACACGCTTGGCTGACCTGTTTCCCAAGCTTTGGCTTCCTGTTAGCTGTTGATCCAAGCCGCTCGAAAAAGCTGAAGCAACGCTTGAAGAGCCAACCGGAACTGATCTGCTGCTGTATTGGCAGCTTCGGCGTTGGAGATGGTCAAGTGCTGCTACGACGCGACGACTGCATGGAAACGATCTGGGATGCCAACTGGAACCTCACGGGGTTTGGCTGTGCCAAAGACGACAGCAACTGTTGATCCTGCGCAGGCAGGGTGAACAGGGTCGACAGGGATGAATGCCTGAAGTCTGTTTTCAACTGCAATGGCCTGATGGGCAGTGCAGCACCTTGTATTCCCCTTCCACCGTGATTCATGAGTATCTCAATCCTGGAGATTGCCTCACGGTCTCGCAGATAGAATCAAGAGGGTTAAAGGCCCTGAGCGCCGCATCGGAACGGGTGCGTGCTCGCTACGGCTTTGCTTGCACTCGCACCGATGAAGAAAGTGCCCGGCTGCGCGAATGGGTGGCGCGTTATGGGCCTGAGGACAGCGTCAAAATCATTAGCCAGCTGGCCTAACAACAAGCAAGTGAGGCCGTGATGCATGGACAGGGCAAGCCGCTGGCCACCAGAATGAGAATGGTTACCAGTGAGTCATCCAGCGGAATTTGATCCGCTGGAGTTCAAAGCCACTCCATGACGACAAACGTGACGAGGACCTGGTTGATTTCCGGGCCGCCAGGTTGCGGCAAAAGCAGCTGGATTCTCAAAACGCTCAAAGAGCATGCTGGTCCCTGCGGTTATCTCCGCTTAGCCGGTTTCAGCGACGACGCCCTGATGCATGCGGACGACGGCTGCATCGATCTGGCTTACCTGCAAGATCAAGTTCCAGGTCTACGTGATCTAACCAAAGGCGATCTTGCTGAGATTCAGATCGAGGACAACTTCTTCGCCCTGATTGAACTTCCGCAGTTCAAACCGCCCGATGAATCTGGTCTGGAGGGGATTGATCCTCGCGTCATGACCCAGCTGAGAACAATGAAGCTGCAACCCGATCGGGCCTTGCACTTCGGCCAAGACGAGGAACTCCCCCAAGAGGACGCCCTGGAGTTCAGCCGGTTGGAAGCCTGGAGCATGAGCTTGGAGGGGTGCGTTTGGGATCCCAACAGCCTCAGCAGCTTCTGGTTTGAGTTGGTGAATGGGGCTTATGGGGATGTCTACCGCGCTAAAGGATTGATGAATTTGCCTGATGGCCGTGCGTTTTTCTGCAATTGGATGGTGAGCCAGGGAGGCTCTCAGTTCTTGCCACTGGAATCCGTGGCGGCGCCCGATGGCAGGCCCAAACGCTGCTCAATGTTGAGCGTGCAGGGCAAAGCCCTCGATGGCAGCGGGATTCAAGCCACCATTACCGATTGCCTGCTCAGCGATGAGGTGCTCGAGCTGCATCAAGAGCCCCAACGCCAACAAGCCGAACTCACCCAAGCCCTCTGATCCGATGAGCCACGCCGTTATTTCCTGTCTGCACGCCAACCTCGCCGCTACTGAAGCGGTCCTGGCCGATATCGATCGCCAAGGGATTGAGCAGATCACCTGTCTGGGTGATCTGGTGGGCTATGGCCCACAACCCAATGAGGTGGTGGAGCTGATCCGCCAACGGCAGATCCCCACCTGCCAAGGCTGCTGGGATGAGGACATCATCGATGGTCTCAACTCCTGCGAGTGCAGTTACCCCTCCCAACTCGCTGAGCGCAGGGGACACCGCGCCCATGAATGGACTGAAGCACAGCTAAGTGAGGAGAACAAAGCCTTTTTGGCGTCCTTACCGATGACTGTGCGGCGCGACCGGTTGCTGTTTGTGCATGGCAGCCCCAACAGCCAGCACGAGTATCTGCTCCCAGATATGGATGCCTTTGCCGCACTGGAGCGGGTGGAGAGCTCTGGCGCCGACACCTTGTTCTGCGGCCATACCCACCAGCCCTACGTGCGCGAACTCAGCGGTGGCTCGATTCGGGTGAAGGTGAAGCAGGCAGGCGATGAGGCGGCCAGTGAACGCGAGCTAAAGCTTCCGATGCGCCGGATCGTGAATGCGGGCTCGGTGGGTGAACCACGCCATGGCAGCACCGAAGCCACCTACGTGATTCACCACGACGACACCGATGAGGTTGAAATCAGGGAGGTGGCTTACGACATCGAACGGACATGCCGCGCCATCGTTGAAGGCGGATTGCCAGAAGTCTTTGCCTGGCGTTTAAGTCATGGCTTTGAGTACGCCGAACGGGCGGACGATGCCTCCCACGTGTGTGAGCGCTGATGGAACGCTGGGCCCTGGTTAGCGGACTCAAGGGAGACCTTGAGCTCTATGAGCAAATCCAACGGGATCTACAAGCCACCCGCGGGGTGAACACTCTCTTTGTGCTGGGCGATGTGATTAGTCCAGAGCGCAACTGTGATGCCCTACTGAATCGACTTCAAAATCCACAAAGAGGTGATCTCAGAGCCAACTGCATCTATGGCTGGTGGGAGGAACAACTGCTTGCTGAAACTGGCTTTCGCGGTGACCGCAAAGCTGATGCGCTACGACTCAATCAAGGCGAAGACGCCGTTGAGGCCTTGCTACGCGCTGTGGATCCTTCCCATCTGCGCTGGCTGGTATCACTGCAATTTGGATTTATTGAATTGGATTGCGGCTTAATCCACGGCAGCTCTGCCGACATTGGCGATGAGCTCACACCAGAGACGTCGCCGTTAATCCTGATTGATCGGCTCACAAGGCTCGACGTCAACCGTTTGTTCACGGCACGAAGTGCCCAACAATTCCGCCTTGAGCTCACCGGAGGTGGCATCGACTCCCGTGTCAAAGGATTGAGCGGAGAACAACAACAGCAGCAGCAGGTTCCCAACCGCAGCGTCATCGGCATCGGGGCAGGAGCTCACTACACCCTCTATGACGCCGGCAGTGATCGCGTTGATTTCCTCAAGGCTGGCACCAAGGCTCTGGCCAAAGGCCGTGGCTTTGCCTGAGTTTCAGGTCCAAATGGCCACGACCGCCATCAGCGCGAAGCCAGCAACAGCGCCAGCAAATTCCCTGCGATTACAACAGCGTTGAATCATTGGGCTAGAGGCCAGTCCATGCAGGGTGCCAAAGAACAAAAAGGTCCCTGCCGCTATGGAACCAATCGAGGCCTCAACCAAAGGGTGCGCTTGTGAAGCACTGCTGAGGCTTTCGCCCAACAAAGAACCCAGCGGAAACATCACCACAAAAACAAGAAACAACCACCAAGCTGAGGCGCGAGCAAAGCTGGATCGTCCGAGCTCCAAACCAAGAGCAAAACTGGCCGATCCTTTATGGGCCAACACAGCGATAAAAATGACGACCGTCAGCGCAACGGAGGTTGAGATTCCAAAGGCAGCCCCCATCAACAAGGAGTGAATGGAGAGCATTAACACTGCTGTTGTCGGAACGATTCGTGCGTTGCTTGCGGATGTCTCTGCGGCATGGTTGGCAAGGTGTTCTACCCAAAGGAGGAACAACATCACCGCACCACAGATGACCATCGCGTAGGGGTAAGCCACAGCAGCACGATCAAACGCCCCTTGGGCATCGCCGAGCATGTGGATCAACCCAGCTCCAAGAAAAATTCCAGCAGCAAACGCCTCACCGAAACCAAGAGCTGGGCGGTCTTGATTCGATGAAGCCGCGTACAGGGCGGCCCGGCCGGTAACCAGCGAGATCAGCACGACAACGGCCACCATCAACAACTTCATGGCGTTCTCTGGCATGGCGATCAACTCAAATAAATGCGGCTGTTCGGTATCCACACCATTGGTGTTAACCCATTGCAGAGCGTGCCCCTGTTATTCCGGAGGTAACCAAAGACTCAGGAACCAGTGATGGCTGATACCAACAACGCAACAGGCGCCAATCTTGAAGCCGCTTTCGGCGGCGAAAGCATGGCCAATCGCAAATACCTCTTTTTTGCCGATGTAGCTCACACACTCGGCCATAACGAACTTTCAAAACTCTTCCGTGAGACGGCAGCACAAGAAACCGAGCACGCCTTCGCCCACTTCCGCCTACTTCATCCAGAGCTCGATATCGCTGATCCAGCCAGCTTGAGCGAAGAACAAAAGCAGACAATCTTGGCTCGTTGCCTGGAACTCGCCATTGAAGGCGAAACCTACGAATACACAACGATGTATCCAGGCTTTGCCGCTCAAGCACATCAAGACCGCGACAGCGAAGCTGAGGCTGAATTTGCCGAGCAGACCGCTGAATCTGAGGAGCATGCGGGTATCTTTCGCCGTGCTGCACGCAACTTCGGCCTGCTGACGCCAATCGAGCATCACCATGCCGATCGCTACACCGCGGCATTGCAAACCTTGGAGGGAGGTGTGGCTGTCGGCTTGGCCTCTGAGCCCATTGCAGGGCAGTGGATTTGCAAGGTGTGCTCAATGATTTACGACCCTGCAGCTGGAGACCCCGACTCCGGTATTGCCGCTGGAACGCCATTTGAGGCAATTCCTGAGGACTGGGTTTGCCCGATCTGTGGTGCGCGCAAGTCGAGCTTTGTTCCCTACCACCCAGTTGAGCTCAAAGCAGCCTGAAGATCGGTTGGCTCATGCCGCCATGGCAGGAGCCAAGGTGGCATCGAGGTAACCCTGGAGTTGATCGCGCGGAATGATTTGGTTGGCTACACCCTCTCCGAGTGGAAGGACGCCCAAACCTGGAATTTCAGCAAGGGCTTGACGATCGATGCGAAAGACGTTGCCAATCTTTTGAACGCAAAGCAGCTCCAGAGCTCCGTCAGCATTACGGCGTTCATAGAGACGTGCTTTTTCAATCTCGCCTAGCTCTGAAGGCTGATAGCCGTGCTGAGCGACAACATGACTCAGCTTCATAGGCCATAGGCCTCACGAATCCGAGGCGTGAGTTCATTGCTGATGCGAGCCGTGAGCTGCAGGGCGCTAACAACATTGCCGATTGCATAAGCCTGGTCAATCTGGTCCCAGAGCTCAAGGCGCTCGCTCAGTAGTGCTTGAAGAGTGGTGGTTGTGGAGTTCGTCGTGGCTGATGTTGCGGATAACTACATGACGCTATGGCTTTATGAGATGACGCAAAAGGGAGCAAACCGGTCATGAGATGACGGCATACCGACCCGAACAGTCGGCTCATAACCCAAGAGCCAGGGCAGTGGTCAACGCCGTATCAACGCTGAGGGTGCGGCCACCGAGATGAACCTGTTTGGCGATCGTGTCGCAGGCCAATTCGATCTCAAATGGCACAAATCCACCCTCCGGACCGACCATCACAACTGCATTGCCAGCAGGAACAGCCTCAAGGGCCAGTGGTGCTCCCTGATCAGTAATCCAGCAAGGACGCCCAGCACAGATCTCTTTGAGTTGATCCTCCACAAAAGGCCGGAAACGTCGATGCTCATGCACCTGCGGAGCGACTGTGTCGCGAGAGCGCTCCATGCCGGCCTGTAGAGCTTCAACGACTTTCGCTGGTTTCAACAATGGGGATTGCCAATAGCTCTTTTCAACACGTGCTGTGTTGATCAAATGCAGGTGGGCCACGCCAAATTCAGCGGCAGTGCGAAAAATCCGGCGCAACATCTTGGGGCGTGGCAGAGCCAGCACAATGTCGAAGCGATGGCGCGGTGGTGGAGGCTGATCAAGCCTCACCAGCAGGCTGACCCCAGTGGCATCGAGGTTCACAATCTCGGCTAGTCCCTGACAACCACCCCATAGACCGACGCGAATGCTTTGGCCGGCCTCTGCTTTGAGCTGCAAGCGAATGTGATCAGCGCGGTGATCCATCAAGCGAACCCGCTCTGGGTCGCTCCATGCATCATCAGGTCGTAACAGAATCAGATTCATCGGGCCGCCATGGCGCAGAAGGGGGCCGATCGCAGCGTAAGGATGGAAGCGGCTTGATCACATCTGCCAATGCAGGACCTCCATTGGGCCTTGCTGATCTTCATCACCGGTGGCCTAGTCACAGCGGCCACGGTGGTGATGATCATCCAGGGCCATCGCCGCTATGCCGCAGATCTGAGTGATCGCCATGGCTGAGTTACTAACGAGCATGGCAGCCATGCCACAGCCCTTTTTGGCACCCGGCATCGCCTGGTTGCTGGTGGTGGTTTTTTCGGTGCTGTGGATTGCCCTTGGGGTGTGGTGGGGTCGCCAAGGCAAAGGCGATGCCGATGAATTCATGCTCGCCGGCCGCAATATCGGCTTGGCCCTAAGCACAGCCACCTTGATGGCCTCATGGGTGACCGGCAATACAACCTTGTTGGCTCCGGAATTTGGTTACCGCAATGGCCTTTGGGGCATGTTCAGCTACGCCCTAGCGGGGCTTGGGCTGATCCTCTTTGCCCCATTAGCGCTGCGAATCAAGGATTTGATGCCATCAGCGCGAACCAGCGGTGACTTCATTCGATTGCGCTACGGGCGAGCAGCCTGGTGGGTATTCATGGTGATCACAGCGATCTACACGCTTGGCTTTTTGATCACCCAGGCCATGGGGGCTGGGATCCTGCTCGAGGCCCTCTCAGGTTTTGATTACCGACTGGGAATGGTTGTGGTGATTGGGGTATCGACGATCTACACCCTGTTTGGTGGCATGCGCGCTGTTGTAGGCACCGACTTCATTCAGTCGCTTCTGATCATGGTGCTGTTGTTGGTGGTGGCCGCCCTGGCCTACATGCGCTTCCCCAGCAGTGAGGTGCATCAAGCCCTAGTCGCCAGTCACCCACAACGTCTCAACCTTTTGCTGCCAGCGGGTCTACTGATTGCCTGGAACTCGGCCCTGTTTTCGATGGGCGAGGTGTTTCACAGCAACATCTGGTGGTCGCGTGTGTTCGCCTCGCGCCGCAACGTGGTGTTCCGCTCTTTTGTACTGGGCGGTCTGGGCTGGATGACGATTCCCATCGTCACCGGATCCATTGGCCTGCTGGCTCTAGCCAGCAACCTGGAAGTCACTCAGGTGAACATGGTTTTTCCCGTGATGACCGCTCAGCTGTTGGGGGCTGGTGGTGCCGCTTTGGTGTTCATCGTTGTTTTTGCGTCACTGACCTCGACGCTGGATTCACTATTGGCTTCCACGGCTGATCTATTGGCCGAGGATGTCTTCCTCAAGCTCTTCAAACCTGAAGCGAGTGACCGGGAACTCAAGCTCGCCACTCAATGGATGGTGGTCTTGCTAGGCGCCCTGACGCTGCTGCTCTCCTGGCCACGACTGGATTCACTGGCCAGCGTGCTGTTCTTCACCGGCGCCTTGGTGGCCTCAACTGTTTGGCCTGTGGCCTGCGGCCTCTATTGGCCATCAGCAAGCCGGTCCGGAGCTATCGCCGCGATGCTTGCAGGGACGGCCTGCGGGTTAGCGGCTTATTGGTTAATCGCGCCCTATTGCGCAGCTGTTCTATCCGCGGCTGTTTCAGCCGTGGTGATGATCGTGAGCAGCCGGTTCTGGCCCGCGGAATTCCGCTGGACTCAATTGCAGGAGCAAGCATGAAACCCCGTTCATGGCTCTCGCTGTGTGCCCTCAGCTCGTTCATAGCGATCAGTGCCCACGCGTCACAGCAAACCCAACCCGATCCCCCGAGCTTGGAAGTCGGAGCCGACGGGTTCAGCTGGATCGTGTATGGGGGATTGTTCGGTCTAGTACTGAGCACGGTGGTGTTATTGGCAATCTGGTTTCGGGAATGGCAGAAGAACAAACTTTGGTAAGAACAGCGAAACCAAGAGTCATCAACTAATCCATATTTTTTGTTCTTCAGGCTGTTGCCAAAGAGCCGTCTAAGACCCCATGCGTAGCTCTTGATACCAAAATGTCAACAATCGCAGGGGGCTGAAAAACTAATCGGATTAGCCAAGATTCATCCCTGCTCGGGTTTGCTATGAAGGTTGAATTGGGCCGATGGATACCTGTTCGGCCCCCCCAAGCATTGCTCGTTGACAACAAGCTATGGGCCAAGCCGTCAGCCATTTGCAACCTGACCAGTTGGAATTCAAGCAACAGCTACGGCTGAACCGAGAGAAGCCCGATACCGCCGGTATCGCCTCTCCAACCGATTTGCTGTCCTGGATTCAGGAAGAAGGCATCGCTCTTCACGAGCTAATCAATCAGCACGTGATCTCGATCAACGCCTACAGCCCGCGGACGTTGCTGCAGCTATTTCGGCTATCAGCGAAATTTGAGAGCAATCCATCGCGGTACATCCGCTTTAATTCTCCGCTCAAAGGCAAAATTCTGATCAATGCCTTTTATGAGCCCAGCACCCGCACGCGCCTGTCCTTTGACAGTGCTTGGCACCGTCTAGGCGGTGATTCAATCAACATCACTGACCCTTCCACCACAGGCCTTGCCAAAGGGGAGTCCCTCAGCGACATCGCCGAGATGTTCAACCACTACGGCGATTGCGTCGTGCTTCGCGACACCAGCGAAACGGCGATTTATGAGATGGCCGCCTCGCTCAAGATTCCGATCATCAATGCCGGCAATGGCATTGGCGAGCATCCAACCCAGGCAATGGCGGATCTCTACACGATCCTCAAATGGAGACCCTCACTCTGCCGGCCAGATGTGAATCCATCGGACCGCATCCGTATTGGAATTGTTGGCGTCCCATCACGCATGCGGACCGTGCGCTCCTTGCTCCAGATCCTCAGCAAGTTTCCTCAGATCGTTGAAGAGGTGGTGATTCTTCATGACCCCAAAACGGATCCAGCCGAGAAGATGTTCGACGCCGGCCAGCGTGAAACGCTCGAACAGTGCGGCCTGAATCTGAGGCTCGCCACCAAGCTGATGGACGAAGTCAGCGCTTTTGATGTCACCTACATCAATGCCATTGCCTGGGTTGGCGATGGGTTTGAAGTGCACGGCGACAGCTTTCAGCTAACGGCTGACACTCCGTTTAAAGCTGGATCAATCGTGTTGCATCCGCTCGCCAGGGGACGTGAGCTGTGTTCATCCTTGGATGAGACACCACACAACTGGTATTTCGCGCAGGCACGGGGAGCCGTATTCCTGCGTATGGCGCTGCTGACCTGCATGGTCGAGCGCACTGACCAAGTCATGGATGTGATCTGACATGTGCGGCATCGGAGGCGTTTTTACACACCACGCGGGTGATTCGATTGACCCCCAGCTGTTGGTGAACATGGCCGCGATTCAGGCCCATCGCGGCCCGGATGGCTTTGGCTACCAGATCCACGACAGCGGCGTCGGCATGACCCATGCCCGTCTTTCGATCATTGACCTAGAGGGCAATCGGGCCCGCCAACCATTCCGATCCAGTTGTGATCGGGTGTTGATGGCCCACAACGGCGAGTTCTACGACTTTCAACGCATCCGCGCTGAGCTGGTGGCCCAGGGGGTGCGTTTCAACAGCAAGAGTGATTCAGAAATCCTGCTGCACCTTTATCTGAGACAAGGACTTGAAGCCACGCTGCCGCAATTACGCGGCGAATTTGGCTTTGCCCTGTTTGATCGCGATGAGGATTGCCTCTATCTGGTGCGCGATCGGTTCGGCATCAAGCCCCTCTACTGGACGATGACCAGCGAGGGGTTGGTGTTTGGCTCAGAGCTCAAGGTGTTGTTCGCCCACCCAGCGGTGAAACGAGACTTCAGCTCTGAGGGACTTTTCCACCAACTGATGCAAACGATGGTGCCTGGCAGCACAGCGTTTGCGGGGATCTTCCAGGTTCAACCAGGCCATGTCGTCAAGGTTCAACGCCAAGGAGGTCTGCTGCGCACCTCAGGCCATAAGTATTGGGATCTGGATTTCCCGAAAGCCGACGAGCGCGATCCAGCTATCAGCGAAGAAGAGCACATCCAGGCAATTCGCAGCTCGCTGCTTGAGGCCATCGAGATGCGTCTAGTGGCTGATGTGCCTGTGGGCTGTTACCTCTCCGGAGGCATCGACAGCTGTTCGATCCTCGGCTTGGCGGCGGCGGTGAATCAAAGCCCGATCAAGGCTTTCACGATTGGGTTTGACGACAGCCGCTACGACGAAACCGACATTGCCAAGGAAATGGCCGAGGCCACCGATGCCGAACAGGACGTCATGCGGCTCTCAGGCGACGACCTCTACGACCATTTTGAAACCACCCTCTGGCACACCGAGCGCACCATCTACAACACCCTCGGGGTGGCCAAATATCTGATGAGTCGCCACGTGCGCCACGTCAATTACAAGGTGGTCCTCACAGGAGAGGGATCCGATGAACTGTTCGCCGGCTATCCCGCTTTCCGGCGCGACATGTTCCTCCACGGCCAAGACCACCTCAGCAATGGTGATCAAGAGCAAAGTCAGAAACGGCTGGATCAGGCCAATGCCCTGGTGACTGGGGCCATGCTTGCTGCCAAACCAGTGGAGGACCCCCATCTCACTGCTGCAGTGGGATTCACCCCCAGTTGCCTGCAGCCGTGGCTGGCCTGTGCCCCGTTGGTGCCGTCTCTACTTTCCAAAGATCGCCGCGAAGCCATGCAGGGCTATGAGCCCGGCAAAGCGATTGCCGCCGCACTGGATCGCACTCAGATGGAAGAGCGCCACGTCCTGGATCGGGCCCAGTACGTATGGATCAAAACCATGCTCGAGGGTCAAATCCTCACCTGGGGGGGGGACCGAGTGGATATGGCCAACTCCATGGAAGCCAGGCCACCATTCCTCGATCACCATCTCGCCGCCGTTGCCGTGCAGGTACCCCCCGAGCTGCGGATCAAAGATCAACGCGAAAAGCATGTGCTGCGTGAAGCCGTAGCGGGGCTGCTTCCCGAGCGCCTCTACCACCGCGAGAAGTTCGCCTTTATGGCACCACCAGCCCATGCGGATGACGACAAGCTGCAGAAGCTGGATCAGCTGGTGCAGGCACACCTCAGCCAAGAAGCTATTGAGGCCTGCGGCCTGCTTGATCCTGAGGGTGTTCAGGAGCTACTCAAGCGCCACCGGAGCGCCGAAACACCAGCCCACGAGAGGGTTCAGCTCGATGCAATGGTGAACCACCTGCTGGGCGTTCAGATCCTGCACAAGCTGTTTGTGCAGACCGATGTGCCCGCTCAGGCCCAACAAGCTGCCGACGCGCGCGGTTGGCATGTTCGCGAAACAGCACAAGTTTTTTAACTGAGTAGCGCGAATAGTCGCGTGCGCTACCTCGAAGGTCACGAACCGTGGCCATTGTTACGGGGTGTCTGCGATGCCGCATGCCCCCTTCAGTTGCTCTTTCGCTCCAAAAACCCAGTTGGACAGCGACTGTTGATGAGACCCGCCTGGGCAAAAGCCTTGAAATCATGGCCGCCATCGGCCTTCAAAACGATGGATCCGTCAAGCGATTGGCCTTCTCCGATGAAGATCTACAGGCTCGCTCACTGTTCATCGATTGGCTGAAGGCGGCCGGAGCTTCCGTTCGAATTGATCCTGCAGGCAATCTGATTGGCCGCATTGAAGGCAGTGAGCCTGGTCTTCCTGCTCTGGTCACCGGCTCCCATCTCGATACGGTGCCAACCGGCGGCCGCTTTGACGGTGCCTTGGGTGTGCTGGCGGGCCTCGAGGTCATGCGCAGCCTGAAGGATCAAGCCATCTCCCTTCGCCACCCCTTGGAAGTGGTGGTGTTTGCCGATGAAGAATCCACGATGGTGGGCTGCAAGGGCATGACAGGTGTCGCCAGCGCCAATCCTGCTGACTACACCTGCAGCAACGGCAACTCCATCACTAACAACCTGCCTGTGATCGAAGGCAGTTGGGACCATCTACCTGAAGCCCGTCGCTGCGATACAGACATCGCAGCCTTCCTGGAGCTGCACGTGGAGCAAGGCGGAATCCTCGAAAACCGCGGCGATGCCATTGGCCTTGTTGAGGGTGTTGTGGGCCAGCGCCGCTTCCTGGTTCGGGTCGAAGGCATGGCTAACCATGCCGGCACCACACCGATGGATGCGCGTCAGGACGCTTTGGCTACCGCAGCTCAAGTGATCCTGGCAGTGCAAGATCTCGCCGCTAACTATCCAGGGGAACCCGTTGGCACGGTTGGGAAACTTCAGCTCTGGCCCAACGCCGCCAACGTGGTGCCTGGTCAAGTGGAAATGAGCATCGACCTTCGCGACCTCAGCATTGAGGTCCTCAATGACCTGGTGGAGGAACTGGAAGCCAGGCTCAACAGCATCAGCCGGGCCAGTGGCTGCCCAATCAGCCTGATGCCGCAATTCAGCGTTGACCCCACTCCAGCTCACCTGAGCGTGACCGAAGCCATCGCCGCTTCCACACAAACTTTGGGCTTGAGCTGCAGTGCCTTACCTAGCCGCGCCAGCCACGACTCTCAAGAGATGGGGCGACGCTGGCCAATGGGAATGATCTTTGTACCGAGCCGGGGAGGGTTCAGCCATTCAGCAGCGGAGTTCACCTCTGAGCGCCAATGCGCCGATGGCACCGCAGTGCTGATGCAGAGCCTGGTGCGTCTTGATCAGCGTTTAAACCGGGTACGCGGCTGATGACTTTTTCGATCGTTGCCCGTGATCCCGGTAATGGTCGTTTTGCCGTCGCTGTAGCGACGTTCCACATTGCTGTGGGTGCGACGGTGCCCCACCTCAGGCGCAATACAGGCGTTGCCGCCAGCCAAGGAGCCACCAATCCCTATCTGGCCCATCGCGGACTGGAAGCTTTGGGCAACGGCCTAAGCGCCACCCAGGCCTTGGAGTGGTTACTAAAAGGCGATGACCAGCGCAACGCTCGCCAGATTCATCTCGTGGATGCCGAGGGTCGTTCATCGGCCTGGACTGGAGAGGAGTGCAATGGCTTTGCTGGCCATCTCTGTGATGAAAATTTCAGTGTTGCTGGCAATTGGCTTGAAAGCACAACCGTTCTGGAAGCCATGGCAGAAGCCTTCCGCCAAAGCGATCCAACTTGGAAAATTGGCCGCCGGGTGCTGAAAGCTCTAGCCGCCGGCGAGGCAGCTGGTGGTGATCGCCGCTCTCCAATGGCTAGCTCAGCGGCCCTGCAAGTGAGCGGAGAATTGGATTTCCCTCTGCTGGATCTCCGGGTGGATTTCAATTCCACGGCCGTGAGCGAATTGCAGAACCTCTACAACCAAAGCCAGCAGAACTGGGTGCAGCACTGGCGTGATCAGTTATCCACGCTTCCCGATGGCAGACCGAGGCCTGCCAGTGATGGCAATTTCAATGCAGGCGTGGCCTAGCCGCCCTCACTCAAAGCCGGTTCTGCAAAGAAGTAAGCAATCACGCTGCTGCAGGCGATGGTCAGGAATACGTGATCAAGCCAGCCGAATTTCACTCCCATGCCCATGGCGGTGATCCAGATGTTCACAACCACCATCACCAGCAGAAACACTGCCAGCAACAAATTCAACGGCAAAAAATCTTGCTTGCGCCGAACCCAAAGCTGCCAGAGCAAAGGCAGCAACACCAACGTTGAGGTGCCATGGAGAATCCGCATCGTCACTTCGCTATGCAGGTGCGGAGTGATGGCTGCCCAAAGGTTGGCTGGGATCAGCAGCGAAGTGACAATCAGATAGGCAAGCATCAGGCGTTATCAGAGCGTTCAACCGGGCGCAGATGCAGGGTGAAGACACTGCCACTGCCGGGCTGGCTGCGCAGGCTGACCTGGCCTCCCATTCCCTCCACCAACAATCGCACCACTGACAAACCCAAGCCAGAACCTTCTCCAGCAGGTGCATTACTGGCCCGTTGAAAGCGCTCAAAGATGCGCTGTTGATCCTCCATGGGCACGCCGATGCCTTGATCGCGTACTTCGATGCAGAGTTCAGACGGCTTGAGCAACAGGGCCACCTCAACTGGAGCGTGAGGGTCGGAATACTTGCAGGCGTTTTCAATGAGATTGAGCAACACCTGCTGCAGCCGATCGGGATCAGCATTGGCCATCACCTCATCCGCCTGAGGCAGCTGCAAGTTGATGCTGCGCTGCTGGCTGCTTTGAGCCAACTCCTGAACCTGATTGAGCAACGGCAGCAGTGGCACCGGTTGCTGGCTCAAGCTCAGACGTCCTGAATCACCGCGGGATAAATCGAGCAAGTCATCGAGCAGATGTCGCATGCGCTGGGTTTCCAGCTCGGCGGTCTGCAGACCTTTGAGTTGAGGGGCTTCGAGATTGGAGCCCATACGAATCGTGCGCTTGATGTAGCCACCAACAATCGTGAGTGGCGTCCGCAGCTCATGACTTACCGCACTGACGAACTGGCGTTGATGGCTCCAGGACAGCGACAACCTCTCCAACAACTCCTCATAGTTATCAGCCAAGCGACTGATCTCTTCTGGAGCTTGGGTGAACTGAACATGGGAGTTCTGCAGCGTGTCGGCTGTCACCAATGCGGTGAGTTCAGTGAGCTGTACCAAAGGCCTGACGATGCGCCGGACCAGAGCAGTGACGACCAGCAACGTCAACACCAGGCACAGCGACCAGATCAAGATCATCCAGGAGAGGTAGGAGCTGAAAGCCCGTGAGCTGACGCTCACATCACAAGCCGCCCAAACGCTGGCTCCACTGGCCAACCTGAGCACTTCTTTGGTTAAAAAGCGGCGGTTGGCATCACTGATCACTTGACGTGATGGCTGCGCCAAGGCCCGCTCCAACAGGTAAGGACTCGGAGGCTTCTGCGGGCTACTTGGAAAAATCAGCGAGCCATCGGGCTGCAGTAGCCAAAAAATCGTGCGGTTATCACTGATGCTGTCGAGTTGCTGCTGCACCCTTAGGCGACTCGGAGGCACCGGTAAGCGCTCGAGAGCCTGCGCAATGGAAGCGGCCGACTGCTCCACCGCCATGCTGTGCTGCCGAAAAAGGTTTCTTTCACTGACCCACAAACCAGCGCAGGAAGCGCCGGTGAAGCCAAGAAACACCGTCACATAGGTCGCGAGCTGAAGCTGCCCCTGAAGGGTGCCGAGCAAACGATCGCGCCAGTGACTACGGCTTGTCATGACTCCATGGTCAGCAGCATGAAGCCGGATGTCATCACTACGGCCAAGCGCGATTGAGAAAACCTGATCAGGATGAGAGCCTCCCCCAAAGAGCGATGACAACCCTGAGCTTTGCGGAGTTGCAGCAACGCTTGTCAGCCGATGTCGAAGACGTTGAGGATTCAGCGGCGCCTTGGGATGTGCTGGTGGTGCCCTCGCTCAACCTCGATGCCCAGCAGATCGCCTTGGTACAGGGGGTTCATCACTACGAAGAGCGGCAGCTGTTCGAACTGATTCGACTACGGCAGCCCCAAGCCCGCATGGTGTTTGTTACTAGCAAGTTGCTGCCGGAGTTGGTGGTTGATGCCGTACTGGAGCTGTTACCGGGGGTACCGATCTCCCATGCCCGCCATCGACTCAAACTCTTCGACACTGACGACGCCAGCCCCAGGCCCTTGGCCGCCAAGTTGCTAGAGCGGCCCCGACTGCTGCAACGCATCCGTCAGGTGCTCAATAGCGAGCGCAGCTACATCAGTTGCTTCAACGTCGGAGGTCTCGAGCGTCAGCTCTCTGAAACGCTTCAGGTGCCGCTATTGGGCACTGATCCGGCCCTGGCCTACTGGGGCAGCAAAGCTGGCAGCCGCGAATTGTTCACCCGCTGCGGACTCGCCCATCCCGATGGTTCACCGCTGGTGCATAGCTTCAGTGAACTTGTCGAAGCCTGCGCCGAGCTGGTCGAGCGCCAACCCAATCTGCAACGGGCCGTGGTCAAGCTCAACGAGGGCTTTAGTGGGGAAGGCAATGCACCACTGGCGCTTGAAGGACTAGAGCGCAGCTCTGGAACAGCCTTGCGGAACCAACTCAACGAGCGATTGGAGCAGTTGGCCATGCCAGCCGCGGGCTGGCGAGAATTGCTGGTCAGTCAAGGGGCCCTGGTGGAGGCCTGGCTGAGCGGCGGTGATGAGCTGAGCTCACCGAGCGTGCAGGGAATGATCCATCCCGGCGGGCATGTGGAGGTGCTCTCCACCCATGAGCAGCTGCTAGGGGGAGCCAGTGGTCAGACCTATCTGGGCTGTCAGTTTCCAGCCCGCAGCAGCTACCGCAGGGAACTACAGCGGTGGGGCCTCGCCGTCGGCGCTGAATTGGCCCGACTTGGGGCCCTCGATCACTTCTCAGTGGATGGCCTGGCGCGCCGTTTCGGCGACACATGGGATCTACAAGCCATTGAAGTGAACCTGCGTAAGGGCGGCACCACCCATCCAATGCAAGCCCTGCGCTACCTCAGCAATGGCCACCTCTGCCAGGACAGCGGCTGCTTTCTCTCCCCCACCGGCAGCGAACTTCACTACAAGGCCACCGACAACTTGACCGACCCCCGACTACGCGGCCTGCTGCCCATGGATTTGATTGATCTCGTTGCTGGGGCAGGGCTGCATTACGACGCCCTCGGCGAGAGCGGCAGCGTCTTCCATCTACTGGGCTGCCTGTCGGAGCACGGCAAGCTCGGCATGACCTGCATTGGCCGCAGCGCGGAGGAAGCCGAGCAGGTCTACGCACGCACCAAGGCACGCCTGCTGGGCGATCACTAATACGATCCAGCCATGAACAGCAGACCCTGGCTGATCCTGATGCTGTTGATGGTGGTGGCCATTGGGACGCAGTTGGTGCGCGAAAACCGGCTGCTCAAACACCGGTTGCTACTGCAACAGCAATTCATCAAGGCCCTACCGCAAAGGGAGTGCCCCAAAGCACCCAACGGCAAGCTGATCTGAGCCTCCATCAAGACGGCCGGTAGGATCCCGGCGCTTCTCGCTCCAACCGATGGCCAATATCGATCACGCGCCCAGCCGCACGATGCTGAATCTGCTGCACGTGCTGCCGGCTTTTGCTGATGCTGACGAGCTGCGTTTGAACGTGATCGTGGAGCTCAACTCCATGACCATCAATAAGTACGAGCTAATCACCGAAACCGGTCACCTGAAGCTGGACCGGGTGGGTTACTCCTCCTTGGCCTATCCCTTTGCCTATGGCTGCCTGCCCCGCACTTGGGATGAGGACGGCGATCCCCTTGATGTTGAGATCGTTGGCATCACTGAGCCCCTCGTGCCTGGCTCCCTGGTGGAAGCTCGCATCATCGGGATCATGAAATTTGACGATGGCGGCGAGGTGGACGACAAGGTGATCTGCGTGTTGGCTGATGACAAGCGCATGGATCACATCACCAGCTACGAGCAGCTGGGTGCGCATTGGATCAAGGAAACCACCTACTACTGGGAGCACTACAAGGATCTGAAGAAGCCCGGCACTTGCACCGTCAATGGCTTCTTTGACAACGATGAAGCGGTGAAGATCATTCGCGACTGCGAGAAGCGCTACGAAGAGACCATCGCTCCCAAGCTGGTCAACTGATGGCCTTGCCCGACGGCCCCGGCCCCTCCAGGTTGCTGATGCAGCTGACCTGGTTGGCCGGTGCCATTGGCTTTTGGCAAGGTTTTGGCGGTTGGCAAAACGGAGATATTGAAGCAGCCACCAACGCCATCACGCTTTGGGTTGTGGGCGTGGTTGGTGTGCTCTCGTTCCTACGGCATGCGGTCTTTCACCGCAGTGATGCTCGTCGCATGGGCTGGGATTACGGCGCACGCAACGACTTTCAACTAGAAGTGGGCTTCGCCAACCTGGCCTGGGGCCTCAGCGGACTGATCGGCTGGGTGCAGGGCTGGAGCCTGCAAGCCCAAGGGGCTGTGATCTTGATTTTTGGCATCTACATGGCCCAAGCCGCAGGCCTGCACATCAGCGAATCAGGGCGATCCACAAGCAAGCTGATCACCTGCATCTTTGCCGTTTGTCTATTGCTGTTTGGCTCCCTAGCGCTGCTTCAGTGAAGACTCAGCGGCCGTAGTTCAATTCCGTGCTGCCCCAGAGGGCCAGCTTGGCTAAATCACCCTCACGAATGAGTGCACGAGCCTCTTCACGAGTGGTGCACATGCGGGCTTGATCCTCGATCTGAAGAATATGAATCAGCTGAAGTACCTGAGCATGGGCCGATGGTCTACGCATACCTCCTTCTCCCATTGGTTAATGACCATTTAATGAAAACCCCAGCGAGGCTGCAAGCTCTGCAAGGGTTTCTTAACTTGTGAGCGCCCGTTCTTAACCTTCTGCTCAACGGTGGCTGAGGAACTCCTCAAAACTCATGCCGATTTCTTTGGCAATCCGCCGTGCCAACCCCGGCATTAAGTCACTGCCAGGGTGAACTGGAACCATGGTGTGACGACCGGCGCTATCGCGGAAGTGCTGGTGGGATCCATGGTTGCGAATGTGCTCAAAGCCGAGGTGCTCAAGGATCCGCACCACCTCTTTGGGCTTGAGCACATCGCTGTGGTGATGGCTCATGGTCAGAGCAACTTCACCTTGGTGAGCTTGGCTTCGATGGCCTCCTCACCGGTTTTGATCTGAATCGGACGGCGAGTAAAAATCTCGACGCGAATGCCAGCACGGGCAATGGTGATCGCAGCGCGCGTTAGCAGCCACACCACGATCACCAGCGCCAAGGGCCAGCGGAGCGTTTCAAGCCAAAGGGTCATGCCCTCTGTTTAGCCAGCCTCAGGCCGGTTGCAGCTCCGAACGCAACGCCAGCCGGTTGTGCAAGACATCAAACACCGAATCGATGCGATCAGATTCCGGTTTCGCAATCGAGAGGATTAGCGCTAGATGATCAAGATGCCGGCGTTCATCGGCCTCATAGGGGCCATCAGAGCGCATCAATTCCGAGGCCATGGCATAGGCCGTCAGGGATTGGGTGCTGCTCAAGGCCGTGGCTGCCTCGAGCATGAGCGCGTTATTGCCGATTTCTCGACGACGGCTTAGCAGGCAGTCCATCAGATCCACCATCCCCACTTCACCGAGGGAGCAATAGGGCTCTCGGTAATCGAGGGCATGGCGGAAGGCGCGCCCACCAGCAGGAGTCAGCGAGCCATCCCAGGTCACAGCCGTTAGGCCGATTGCAGCAAAAGCAGTGAGTGAGTCCATGACAACAACAATTCAGGTGTCTGTTTTTGACGACGGCGTCAACTTGGCGGCGAATGCTGCACTAACGCCGAGGATTGCAAGCAAGGCAATGATTTCCATCGGCTGTTGCTGTCGTGCTTTATCAATGTGCGCCGCGCTCACACACATCGGTGGTGGCCTTGGTCACCGTTTGGCGAACTTGAGCAGAACCACCCAGTTCAGCAACAACAATTGCTTGAGAGCAAAACAATCAGCCGTCACTGGCTGGCTTGCTGGGCCTGCAATAGCCCAGTGAGATGGCGTGCCACAGCTTCACCAACACGCAGCCCGTCGATACCGGCTGAAAGGATGCCGCCAGCGAAACCAGCTCCCTCACCAGCCGGAAATAGCCCAGGGGTGTTGGTGCTCTGGAAATCAGCACCGCGGCTGATGCGCAGTGGTGAGCTGGTGCGCGTTTCAACGCCAGTGAGCACCGCATCGGGGTGATCAAAGCCAGGGATTTGCTTGGCAAACGCCGGCAACGCTTCGCGGATGGCGGCGATCGCAAATTCAGGCAGAGCCGACGAGAGATCGGTCGGCGTCACCCCAGGGGCATAGGAGGGCCGGCCGGTCCCAAGGTCGTTGCTGGGGCGAGCCTCCAAAAAATCAACCAGACGTTGGGCTGGGGCGTTGTAGTTGCTGCCGCCCAAGGCAAAGGCACGCGATTCCAGCTCACGCTGGAAATCAACCCCTGCCAAGGGCCCACCGGGATAGTCCTCCGGTGTGATGGCCACCACGATGCCGCTGTTGGCGTTGCGCTCATTGCGGCTGTATTGGCTCATGCCATTGGTGACGACCCGGCCCTCTTCTGAAGTGGCGCCCACCACGAGCCCGCCTGGGCACATGCAGAAGCTGTAAACGCTGCGTCCATTGCTGGCGTGGTGCACCAGCTTGTAATCGGCAGCACCAAGGATCGGGTGACCGGCGTTCTCACCCCAGCGGGCCTGATCAATCAATGGCTGCGGATGTTCGATGCGAAAACCAATTGAGAAGGGCTTGGCTTCCATCGCCACGTCCTGCCCATGCAACAGAGCAAAGGTGTCGCGGGAGCTATGGCCAACTGCAAACACCGCCGCATCGGTTTCGATGCGCTCGCCTGTGGCCAACGTCAAGGCCTGGAGTTGACGTGTGCCCGGTGATAGCTCGATGCCGGTGACGTGGTGCTCAAAGCGGACCTCACCACCGAGATCAGTGATGCGCTGCCGCAGCTGACGCACAACCCCAACCAACTTGAACGTGCCGATGTGGGGCTTGTTGAGCACCAGAATTTCGGGATTGGCACCCGATTCCACCAATTCCTCCAGCACCCAACGGCCATGCCGCTTGGATTCCTTGACGCCTGAATAGAGCTTGCCATCGGAGAAGGTGCCAGCCCCGCCTTCTCCGAACTGGGCGTTGGAAGCAGGGTTAAAAGGAAGCCGGCCTTTCCAGAAACCAAAAGTGTCAACGGTGCGCTGCTTCACAGCTTTGCCGCGCTCTAGCAGCAAAGGCCGGTATCCCTGCTGCGCCAAAAACAAAGCTGCGAAATAGCCGCAGGGGCCTGCCCCCACCACCACTGGCCTGGGCCGCTGACCAGTGGCATAGGCCGCCGGCGCTGGAATCGATGGGCGCACCAGGGGGTCTGGGGTGGCCATCACCCTGGAATCACGCCGCAACTTGCCCAGCACCGCAGCTTCATCAGCCACCGGCACATCGACGCTGTAGACCAGCTCGATGGCGTCTTTGTGGCGCGCATCGACGCTGCGACGAAACAGCTGCATCTCCCCAAGTGCCTCGAGGGGCAGCTTCAGACGCTTCGCCACTGCTGTGGCCAAGGCCTCCGGCGGATGATCGAGCGGCAGAGCGATCTGGTGAACGCGGATCAAGGGCTGCGCAACCTGGCAACGCACTCTTCAGGTTGGCAGGCCGATGATGGAGCTCAAGAGACCAGCACCAATGCCCGCCACCAGCTTTGCTGAATTCAGCCAACGGGCCGACTACTCGTTCATGCAATCGCTACGGGTTGACCCTCAGGCCAGCAGCGATGGGGATGATCACGTGCCCCGCCAGGTGTACTCCGGCCATTACGTGCCTGTGACGCCCACCGCGATTCCAGACTCCGAATACCTAGCCCACAGCAGTGAGCTGTTTAAAGAACTGGGCCTTAGCGACGAGCTGGCCCACGACGAGCAATTTCAGAGACTGTTCAGCGGTGATAGCCGCGTCGCGACGGGTCCCATGCGACCCTACGGCTGGGCCACCGGCTATGCCCTCTCGATTTACGGCACCGAATACATCCAGCAGTGTCCCTTTGGAACGGGCAACGGCTATGGCGATGGTCGGGCAATCTCGATTTTTGAAGGCGTCTTTGAAGGCAAGCGTTGGGAGATGCAACTCAAAGGCGGGGGCCCAACGCCCTATTGCCGCGGCGCCGATGGACGTGCGGTGCTGCGCTCCAGCGTGCGGGAGTTTCTGGCGCAAGAGCTGATGCATGCCCTTGGTGTACCCACCTCACGCTCGCTAACGCTTTACATGTCGCGCGCAGAAAATGTGCGTCGGCCTTGGTACTCGGAGAACTCACGCTCGTTTGATCCCGACATCCTGGTCGACAACCCAGCGGCGATCAGCACCCGCGTAGCACCATCGTTTTTGCGCGTTGGGCAGCTTGAGCTGTTTGCCCGCCGTGCACGCAGCAACGCCCACCCCGAGGCGATGAATGAACTGCGGATGATCGTGGAGCACCTAATTGAGCGGAACTACCAAGGTGAAATCGATCCAGCTCTTACCTTTGCTGATCAGGTGGTGGAGCTGGCGCGGCTGTTCCGCGGACGGCTCACGGCCCTGGTCGCCAACTGGATCCGGGTTGGCTACTGCCAAGGCAATTTCAATAGCGACAACTGCGCTGCTGGCGGTTTCACGCTCGACTACGGCCCCTTCGGTTTCTGCGAGCTGTTTGACCTGCGCTTCCAGCCTTGGACCGGCGGCGGCGAGCACTTCTGCTTTTTCAACCAACCATCAGCGGCAGAAGCCAACTACCAGATGTTCTGGAAAGCCCTGCGGCCGCTACTGGCAGAGAACACCGCAGCCGAGGCCAAGCTCGATGCCGTA